>Ga0326727_10001200_pt1 | contig 98460 bp, 79 predicted proteins | sample MB2enrmetagenome_FD_207643 | JGI IMG/M metagenome (GOLD analysis project Ga0326727, IMG submission 207643) | Lab enriched peat soil microbial communities from McLean, Ithaca, NY, United States - MB29MY | ecosystem: Environmental > Terrestrial > Soil > Wetlands > Peat | place: USA: New York... | reverse complement strand
TATGACGCGGCCATGCGCCAGTTACGATATTGCGATGCGGGCCATCTGCCGCCCATTATGCTGCGCGGAGATGGAGCAGTCTCGCGGCTGGAGATTTCCGGCACGGTTGCCGGTCTTTTCGATGGCGTGACCTATGACGAATTCACGCTCGCGATGCAGCCGGGGGATCTGTTCGTGGCCTTCAGCGACGGCGTCACCGAGCCGGAAAACGGCTCCGGCGAGTTCGGCGAAGATCGGCTGATTGCGCTCCTGCAGAAGCACCGCAAGCAACCGCTCTCGCGTATCGGCGGCCTGATCACGGAGGCCGTGGCGGAGTGGATCGGCGACGCGGAGCAGCCCGACGATGTGACGGTGGTTCTGGCCCGCGCACGTTGAGCGTGTGCGGAGCAGGGAGCATCGTGCTATCCCACCCTAGCCGCAAAAACAAAAACGCGGCGAGGGTGGGGCACCCGTGCACTCTTGGCTTTCCGATTCCTCGTTCTCTGACCGCATGGTTTCGCACCTTGAGTTCGTGCTTTCCCAGGTCCCAAAATCGGGACCTCCACCCCACGGACGAAGACCTATCCGTGGGGACCCCGGACCTGGGGCACCCATCGTTGGTACAAGTTCAAGCGGTCCGAGACCTAGCTCAGGAACTCGGCGATGGCGGCGACGACGGTTTTCTGCTCGTCTTCGCGCAGCTCGGGGAAGATGGGCAGGGCCAGAACCTCTCGGGCGGCGCGCTCCGCTTCAGGGAAATCACCCTCCTTGTAGCCGAGGCCCTTCAACGCATCCTGCAGGTGGATGGGGATGGGGTAGTAAATCTGCGAGCCGATCTTGCGCTCCGTAAGGAAGTCGCGCAGCGCGTCGCGGCGAGGCGTGCGGATGACGTACTGGTGCCAGACGTGGCGGCTGCCAGTTACCTCGTGAGGCAAGACAACGCCGTGCGCGGGATAGGGACCGGCTTCAGCCAGGCCGGCCGCATGGAAGAGGGCATGGTAGCGCTTGGCCACCGTGCGGCGGAGCTGATTCCAGCCGTCGATGTACTTGAGCTTGACATGGAGGATGGCGCCCTGGAAGCCGTCCATGCGCGTGTTCCAGCCGATCTCGTCGTGATGATAGCGGCGGCGCATGCCGTGCTGACGCAGCATGCGCGCGCGCTCGGCGATTTCGTCGGAGTTGGTGGTCACCATGCCGGCATCGCCCGCGGCGCTGAGGTTCTTGGTGGGATAAAAACTGAAGGCGGCCGCATCGCCAAGCGCTCCCGCCCTGATCGCCTGCCCGTCCGGAGTGGACCACTGGGCACCCCAAGCCTGGGCGGCGTCTTCGATGAGCTTCAACCCATGCTCTTTTGCGATACGGGAGAAGGCCGTCCAGTCGGCGCACTGACCATAGAGATGCACAGGCAGAATGGCCCGGGCAGCCGAGCCCCGCGGGCCGTTGAGAACCGCCTCGACGGCAGCCGGGTTCAGGTTGAAGGTGGTGGGCTCGATGTCGGCCATGAGAGGCGTGGCGCCGGCGCGAAGGATGGCGCTGGTGGAGGCAAAGAAGCTGAAAGGCGTGGTGACAACCGACTGGCCTGGGCCGACGCCGGCGGCGGCCAGAGCCAGCCAGAGAGCGTCGGTACCCGAGGAACAGCCCACGGCATGGGCTACGTGCAACTGAGCGGCAGCGGCCCCTTCAAAGGCCGCAACCGACTCGCCAAGGATGAACTGCTCCGATTCCAGGACACGCCCCAGAGCACCCATCAACTCACCTTGCAGCGGGCGATATTGGCGCTTGAGGTCCAGCATGGGAACCGGTTGGGATTTTGGGGAAGGATTTTGAGGCATATCAGGCTCCGTTTTCACACCAATATGCTAGCAGCCTTTCAGTCTCGCGGCTCCGGAATCGTCCTGGAACGGCGGCAAGCGGTTCCGGCTGGGGCGTGATCACTGTACCTGCGGGGTTGGATTCGTGGTTTCCCACCCATTTCGCAAAGAACGTGAAAAGGATGGGGCGCAGAGCTTTCTTGCGCCATCCGGAGAATGCCACGACGGGAGGATTTGGAAGCCCTTCAGTCACAATGAGAGGCCGAAAAACCGCGTTATCAAGAAAAATGCGACAAGAATGGTTGAAAAGGTCAGTCAAGCCCTATATTGTTGAGCCATTGCGGGAGTTTGCGATTCCGGGGCTTCCGGGGCCGCACCCGCTGATTTGCACGAGTACGCGCTTTTTGATAGCGTCCAACCCCCGAGAGGAAGCAGGAGATCGGCATATGGAAACCAAGCCGGCACAAAACATTCAGGACACATTCCTGAACACGGTCCGCAAGGACAAGACCCCCATCACGGTTTATCTGGTCAGCGGCGTCAAGCTGACCGGGAAGATCCGCTCTTTTGACAAGTATTCCGTGCTTTTGGAAAACAACAACCAGGAGCAATTGATTTTCAAGCACGCAATTTCGACTGTCGTGAGCAACCGGAGCGTGCTTCACAGCGAGTTCCGCCCGGCAGCGAGCGCCGCACCTGCGGCCTCAGCGACGGCCGCGCCCTCGCAGGCTGCAGCCGTTGAGGAGCAGAAATAGCCGGCGGAGAGCGGTTTCAGTTGTCTGTTGAACAGAGCAGGACGGTCGGCACAGGCAGCCGCCTGGAACGCGCGGTTCTGGTGGAAGTGGACCTTGGGGCGCGCGCGCGCGCCAACCGCACGGCGCAGGCTGGCGCACGCCAGGCAGCCGTGGGCGCGGATTTGCTCGCCCTTGGCGAGGATGCGCAGACGGCTCCTCGTCTGCCTGATTCCGGCGCTGCTCCGGCGACAGCCGCTCAGGCGCGGCCTACCTCCACGGAACTGAATGCCGAAGAGTCACTGGCCGAATTTCGCGAACTGGTGTCGAGCGCTGGCGGCGAAGTGGCCGCCGAGCTGATGCAGCGGCGGGCGCGTCCCGACCCGGCAACGCTGATCGGCGCGGGAAAAGTGGAGGAGATTGCCGGCGTCGTGGCCTCTGTCGAGGCCGATCTGGTGCTCTTCGACCACGACCTGACGCCGACGCAGTTGCGCAATCTGGAGGCGGCGCTTCCCTGCCGCGTTCTGGACCGGACGCAACTGATCCTGGACATTTTTGCCCGCCACGCGCACACCCGCGAGGGGCAGTTGCAGGTGGAGCTGGCGCAACTGGAGTACATGCTGCCCCGGCTCACCGGCAAGGGCAAGGCCATGTCGCAGCTGGGCGGCGGCATTGGCACGCGCGGACCGGGCGAGACCAAACTGGAAACTGATCGCCGCCAGATCAAGCGGCGCATCGACCAACTGAAACTCGATCTGGAGTCGGTGCGACGGGTACGCAAACAGCAGCGCCAGCGCCGCGAGTCGGTGCCCGTGCCCACGGTGGCGCTGGTGGGCTACACGAACGCCGGCAAGAGCACGCTCTTCAACCAGTTGACCGGGGCGCAGGTTTTGCAGTCGTCGCGCATGTTCGCGACGCTGGACCCGAAGCTGCGCGCGATTGAGCTGCCCAGCCGCCGCAAGATACTGCTGTCGGACACGGTCGGCTTCATCCGCAATTTGCCGCATACGCTGGTCACCAGCTTCCGCGCAACGCTGGAAGAGGTGGCGCAGGCCGAGGTGCTGCTGCATGTGCGCGACGCGAACTCGACGTATGGAGCAGAGCAGAAGACGCAGGTCGAAAAGGTTCTGGACGAGCTGGATTCGCTGGCCAAGCCGCGGATTGAAGTGCTGAACAAGATTGACCTGCTGGGCGAACACGAGCGTCAGGGGCTGATGGAGCGAAGCGGCGAGGTGGCTGTTTCAGCGCGCACCGGCGAGGGAATGGATGCGCTGCTGGCGGCCATCGATCAGGCATTGCATTCGGACCCGGTGATGGAAGCGGAATTACGGATTCCGCAGCACGAAGGCGCGGTGCTGGCGGCCATCGAGGCGGGGATGATCGTGCATAGCAGAGACTACGAAGGCAACATGGTCCGGCTTACGGTGAGCGGCCCGGCCTCGCTGATGGGGCGTCTGCGGCAGTACCGGCTGCGAGACGAATAATCTTCTTTTCATCGATGCGGGTTGCCGGGGCGCTTATCCTTTTCAAAGACCACAAAGGAGACCTCATGCCCCCCGTTCCAGCCAACCCCGGCCGCAGCATCACCACGCTTTCGAGCCGCGAAGTCTATCGCAACCACTGGATGCGGGTGCATGAGGACGAGATACTTCGCTCGAATGGAGTGCAAGGCATCTATGGCGTGGTCGAGAAGAACGACGCGGCGATTATCCTGCCCATCGACCAGGGGCGCATCTGGCTGGTGGAGCAGTTCCGCTACACCATTCAGGAGCGGGCGATGGAACTGCCCCAGGGCGGCTGGGAACGCGAGATCGACCAACCGGAAGAGCTGGCGCGCGGCGAGCTGAAAGAGGAAACAGGCCTGGTAGCCGCCAAGATGACTCACCTGGGAGACTTGTGGATCGCCTACGGCTTTTTGCGGCAGAAGCAGCATGTCTATCTGGCCACCGGGCTGACCCAGAGCGCGAAAGCTCCCGACGCCGAGGAGCATGACCTTGTGGTGCGCTCTGTTGCGGTTGGCGAGTTCGAGGAGATGATGCGGACGGGCGCAATCCGCGACGGCTGCACGCTGGCGGCGTGGGGACTTTACATGCTGTGGAAGGCGAAACGCGGGTGAGGAATCTGCTTTCTGTTGCGGAAACATAAAGAACGATAAAGAACAGATAAAGAACTGTAGTTTTATATATCCCAGGTTAGGCGCGGTGAGACTGCGCCGAACCTGGGGCACCCATGATGCGCCAAAGGTGGGGCGCCCATGACCTCACACGATCCGTGACGATCCGGTGCAAGATCCACCCGGTGCGGCTGCTATCCGCGCGCTTCCATCGGAATATAGGGCGCGGGGTACGGCGGGCCGATGTATTCGGCGCGAGGGCGGATGAGGCGGTTGTCGTCCAACTGCTCGATGATGTGCGCGGTCCAGCCAGAGATGCGGCTGAGAGCGAAGATGGGCGTATAGAGATCGACGTCAATGCCCAGCGTGGCATAGGTGGAGGCAGAGTAGAAGTCCACGTTGGCGTTGAGCTTTTTGTCGGCGTTGATATAGAGCTCGATGGCGCGAGACATCTCATACCACTTGGTCTGGCCGGCGTCCTCGCCAAGTTGCTTGCTCATTCTGCGCAGGTGGGTAGCGCGGGGGTCCTCGGTTTTGTACACGCGATGGCCGAAGCCGGAGATCTTTTGCCGGGCGGCGAGCATTCCCTTAACGTATTCGACCGGGTCGACGCCGGACTTGTCGATGTCGTAAAGCATGCGCATCACGCCCTCGTTGGCGCCGCCGTGCAAGGGGCCCTTGAGCGCGCCGATGGCGCCGGTGACGGCCGAATGAACGTCGGAGAGGGTGGCGGCGATGACACGGGCGGCAAAGGTGGAGGCGTTCAGCTCATGCTCGGCGTGCAGCACCAGCGCCATGTCCATGGTTTTGACGGCGGTCTCGGAGGGCTTGACGCCGTTGAGCATCCAGAGGAAGTTGGCTGCGTGGTTGAGCGAGCGGTCGGGCGGAACAATCTCCAGCCCCTTGCGCAGCCGGTCGTAGATGGCCACGATCATGGCCATCTGCGCGGTCAGGTGAAAGCACTTGCGCACGTTGGCGTCGTGGGAGCTATCCTTTTCGTCGGCGTCGTAGAAGCTGAGGGCCGAGACGGCGGTGCGCAGCACCTCCATAGGCGAGGCGGAGGCGGGAATGGAGCGGAGCATATCGACGATGCGGAAGTCGAGGCCGCGAGCCAGCGAGAGCTGGGTTTGAAACTCGCGCAGGGCCAGTTCGTTGGGGAGCACGCCATTCCACAGCAGGTAGGTGGTTTCTTCGAAGGTCGAATACTCGGCCAGATCGTGGATGTCGATTCCACGATAGGACAAAATGCCCCTGGCTCCGTCGATCCAGCAGATCCCGGAGTTCGCCGCAACGATCCCTTCAAGGCCTTTTCCACCAGAAGCGGTTGCCATAGTCCTCGGCTCTCCCCCTTTGCCGCGATGCTTTCTTCGATGATTCCCTGACGATTGGGGCGGCAGCCTGACTCCACGAAAAGGCCAGGCGCCAAAAAGATGCAGTAAAGATGTTTATATCGTAGCTCTTCCCTGGTTGTCACGAAGGAGGTGACGGCAGGAGGGCGTAAGTTGGCTGGAAGGCGGCCGCCGGCTTTGCGGCTTTTTCGGCAGAGGCGGGAATATTCCGATATTCTGTAATTCACCCAGGAGGCCCCAGGGTCAAGAAGTGCGCAAATTGGCATTTCGGGTGGAAATGCGGGAAAGAAGCAGGAATCCCGGCAGAAGAACTTTGAGCGGCGTTTGACGGGACAGGAGAACGCCCCACCACAAGCAGCGGCCGCAGGATAGGCCGCAAACGAAAGGCAACGATATGAGTAACCTTGACGATACCCCACGGAGCTATTCAGGCGCATTGTTGGCGGCGATCGCCGTCGCCCTGCTGGCCGGGGTAGCCAGCCTGATCTGGATTTTCGTGCAGAGCGGCACTGTGAGCCGCCAGCAGAAGGCCATCGACGCAGCCACGGAAGAGAACGTGAAGCTGGCTGCGGATTTGCGCGAGACCAACGCGCGCCTCAAGGTGGCGACCGAGGAACTGGGCACATCCATGGGGCTCTCGCAGAAGCAGATGGAAGACCGCGCTCAGGAGATATTGCGCCGCGAGCAGGCCCAGGAAGTCAACAGCCAGCGGCTGGAAAACGCGCAGAAGCAGACCGCGCAGCAGGTGAACAACGTCTCCAACGAGGTTTCGAGCGTCAAGACCGATGTGGGCGGGGTGAAGACCGACCTGGGGAAGACCCAGAACGAACTGGCGACGACCATCAGCCAGCTGACTTCGATGCGCGGGGATGTGGACGGCCACAGCACCCTGATCGCGCGCACTCACGACGAACTGGAACTGCTGAAGCACAGGGGCGACCGGAACTACTACGAGTTCACTCTGGTCAAGGGCCAGAAGAAGCCCGTGGGCACGGTCAGCCTGCAGCTGAAGAAGGCCGACGCCAAGAAGAGCCGCTTTACGCTGACGGTGTTCTCCGACGACAAGCAGTATGAGAAGAAAGACCGGAACCTGAACGAGCCGCTGCAGTTCTATAGCGGCAAGGAGCCGATGCTCTTCGAGATCGTAGTCAACAGCGTGGGCGGAAAGAACAACCAGGTCAGCGGCTATCTTTCCACGCCGAAGAACGCGCCAGCTCCTATTGCTCAATAACCGGGGAGTGGGGCGCGAGCATGAGGCTGTCCTGGAAATGGAAGTTGCAGGTGAAGTCCAGGCTCTTGCGCGCGTCCCAATCCTTTTTGGTCAGATTGAAAGCCCATAGAATATTTCCGTCCACGCTCTGGCCCGGGGCGATTGTTGCGCGGGGCGAAAGCGAACTGGCATGGAGCGGGGCCAGTTCGGGATAAACGAGAAAAACCTCATCATATTGTCCCGCGCTGCCAGCGGAAACGGAAAGAACCGAGCCATCGGCGAGCTTGACGTTGGCCAGCACATTTTCAAGATAGAGCGGAACCTTGCTCTGGTTGCGCAGCTTTACATGGGCGAAGACCAGCACCTGGTCGAACTGCTCCTGTACCTTGGGCTCGCCGTTGGCGTCAACGCCGGAGGTCTGGAGGTGCCGGGGATGAGCCCAAACCTGAACAATCTCGCCGGTGACCATCGGCGTTTTTTGCCAGTAGGCGACAAGCAGGGCGATGATGAGGGTGAGCAGGGCAACCGCGCTCAACCTGGCCCAGACTATGTGGCTGGTTCCCTTGGTAAGCTCTTCGCCGAGGGCCGCGTCGTCAAGTTCCGCATCGGGTTCCTGATGGAGTAAGCTCATAGCGCCTTATCTTATCCCGGCAAGCGCAAAATGGGCCATAAAATCCCGCATTCCTTGCGGAAAAGATGCGGGAACCTGCGCTGAAATCGATACTTTTGGCCGTGTATAAGCCTACCCCGAGCGGCCGGCGCTGGCAGGGACAGGAATTCTCATCCGGCGAAGACCGGAAGACGAAGACCGGGAGATGAAAAGCACTGTGGCTGAGTGAGAAAAGAAGCGGCCTGAATAGGAGTAAGGAATCTGCACAGCGGATGGAGAAGCCGGGAAAAGAAAAAACTACCCTCCCCTGCTTGCGCGCAACAAAGGGCAAGACAACAGACACACTCCCAAGCGCCCCATCGAGGCGGTCAGAACTAACTCCCGGCCTTCCGTGCTTCTAGGCCGAGGCCTCCAGGTCCTCCGGCTCTGCCGGAACTGCCGGGGCTGCGGGAGCCTTGTCAGCATCGCGCAGGCGAACAACCGCATCCGCCTGAGCGCCTTTCTGGCCCTGGACGATATCGAACTCAACGTCATCGCCCTCTTTCAGCGTTTTGTATCCGTCCAGCTGGATCGAGGAGTAATGGACGAATACGTCTGGCCCGTCTTCACGCCCGATGAAGCCGTAGCCTTTGGCGTTGTTGAACCACTTGACCTTCCCTTTGTACTGAGCCACAGGTTCCTACCTTCCTTGCACCCTGTGAGGTGCGGTGAGCAATGAGCTGGGGAAGCTCACCGATTTACCAATATGTATTAAGACGCCAAAAGTCCAAAAAAGGTACACATTTATTCATGCAAGGCCCCAAATAATGAGAAAGGGCCGGCTCCGAGGAGCCGGCCCTGCCGTGGAAAAGTGGCTAAGAGGAAGCCATTCCCCAAGTGTTACTTCCCGCGTTTGCCCGCGATCTTGCGCGCGTAGAGGAGGACGCCGCTCAAGGTCTTGCCGTCGAGAATCGCGCCCTTCATGATCATCCTGAGCACCTCGGACATCTTGACCAAGCGAATCTCAATCTGCTCGTCATATTCGGGATGGGCAACGCCCGGGATCAGGCCCTCGGCCAGAAGGACATTCATTGACTCGCTCACAAAGCCGGGGCTGGCGAAATACTTGACCAGCGGCTTCCACTTCTTTGCCCGGTAGCCGGTTTCCTCTTCCAGTTCGCGCCTGGCTCCGGCCAGGACATCCTCGCCCGGCTCCAGCTTGCCGGCCGGCAGCTCCCACAGGAACCGTCCGGCGGCATAGCGGTACTGGCGCTCCATCACGATCCAGGGGTCGCGCTTGCTTCTGGCGTTATCGACAGCAAGGATGACCACGCTGCCATTGTGGCGAATGACTTCGCGGGTAACGTCCTTGCCGCCCGGCTCGATGACCTGATCGCGCACCACACGGAAGACCTTGCCCTCGAAGACTGTCTCGGAGTTCACCAGGTGCGCGGATTCTTCGGCAACCGGCACGAGCGCCTTGGCGGCCTTTTTCGCCTTGGGCTTGAGTTTCTTTGCCAGCTTGGGCTTCAGGGCCTTTGACGCCTTCGGCTTGGCAGCTTTTTTCGCTTTGGGCTTGACGGCCTTGGCTGTCTTGGGCTTCGCGGCCTTGGCGGCTTTTGTTTTCTTGGGCATCGGTTCACTCTCCTCGGGGCGCAATCATGCGCAATCAGATAAAGAGTATACGCACAACGCGGCTCGCGGGGCGCAAATTCCCCCGTCCACCATAGCAAACGCGTGAACCACGACCATGGACGTGAAGTAATTCATTCCGCCCCTCCGGGGCTCACAGCCTCACTGGCCAGCATACCCAGCATTCCGCTGCGCTTCATGCTGGGCTATCGTCCTTTCCTCCCTCCGGGAGGAACAGCCGGCTGGCAGCCGTGCATTGGACTGGTCCGGCGTGGCATTCTTAACAGGAGCCGAATCTCTTCTTCGCCGGTCTGTTTTGGGCTCGGAGCGAGATTCCGGATTGCCAAGAGAATGAGTTGCTGACCGCAGAGTTTCATCCCTTTTCCGTTGTGCCCGGCCTGAGCCGGCTGTTCCTGGACTATTGCTCCAGCGCGGCGGCGGCGCGGCCTTTCTATGCCTCTCTGCCCGCGGACGGGCATTGGCAGAGGCGCCCGCCCGTCCCCGCGCACTGGCCGCAGTTGGTCGAGTTGCTTGCGGAGCAGAACGCAACGAGCTCGCCGGCTGCCCTGGCGGCGCTCGATGCGCTGCGCGGCGGCGCCGGAGTGATGGTGACCGGCCAGCAGGTGGGGCTTTTCGGCGGACCGCTGTTTACGCCCTTCAAAGCGGCCACGGCGCTGGCGCGCGCGCGCCAGGCGACCGCGGCGGGCACGCCCCACGCCGCCATCTTCTGGCTGGCCACCGAAGACCATGACTTTGCGGAAATCAATCACGTCGTCTTCCCCGCGCGCCGCGAACTGCGCACGCTGACGTATGCGAATGCTCCAGATGCAGCGCGGCCGGTGGGCGGCATCGTGCTGGATGACTCGATTACGCCGCTGGTGGAGCAGGCCGGGGAGTTGCTGGGGGCTTCCGACGCCATGGATGCACTGGCTGCGGCCTGGCAGCCGGGACACACCCTGGCCGAGGCTTTCCGGCAGTTCTACGCAAAGGCCTTTGCCGCGCAGGGGTTGCTGGTGCTGGATGCGGCCGGGCGGGCCTGGCACCGCATGGGCGCGCCGGTGCTGGGCGCGGCGCTGGAACGAGCCGATGAACTGCATGAGGCACTTGTCGACCGGAACCGGAAACTGGAAGAGTCGGGCTATCATGCGCAGGTCGCCGTCGAGCCGCAGTCCAGCCTGCTCTTCCTCATCGACGAGCGCACGGGCGCACGACTGGCGCTGAAGCGGCAGCCGGCGAGCGCACAGGAACCTGCCGGGCTTTGGCAGGCCGGGCGGCAGAGCTTGACGACCGATGATTTGCTTGGCATTCTCGACAGCGAACCGGAGCGCATTTCTCCTGGGGCGCTGCTCAGGCCCGTTTTTCAGGATTTTCTGCTTTCCAGCTCGGCCATCATCGGAGGACCGGCGGAAGTGGCCTACTACGCCCAATCCGCCGTGCTGTACGAGCGCATTCTGGGCCGGGTGACGCCGGCGCTGGCGCGCTTTTCCGCCACGCTGGTGGAACCGGCCGTCGCGAAGCTTTTGAGCCAGCACGAGTTGACGCTGGAGCAGGTCTTCGGCGAGCCGGCGGCGGCGCTGGCACAGAGATTGGCCTTCAAGGCAATTCCCGAGGAGGGAAAGCAGAAGCTGGCGGCGGCGGGCACGGCACTGGAGGCGGAACTCGCGCCGCTGGTCGACTGGATGCGCGCGCTGGATGGGGGTCTAGGCCGGTCGGCTGAAACCGCGGCCAGCAAGATGCGCTACCAGATGAGCCGGCTGCGGCGGCTGGCGGCGAACTTCCAGTTGCAGCGCGAGGCCCAGCTCGGACGCCACGCGGAGGCCATCAGCCAGGCGATTTATCCGGGCGGCGGGCTGCAGGAGCGGCTGCACGGCGCGGCTTACTACTTTGCCCGGTATGGATTTGAACTGGCAGAGGAGATCACCGCGCAGGCCGCGGAGCCCAGGCCGGGACACACGGCGATGTGGCTATAATCCTCGTGAATGGGGATGAGGGTTCCGATGAAAAATTTCTTTGCAGTTGTGGCTCTTGGGCTGGTGGCGTGTGTGTCAGCGCAGGGGCAGAAGTTTCCTTGCGCGGCGGCGGGCAACAATAACGAATTCTTGGGCATTCAGACCATCCGCCTGTGGCCGGGCGACGCGCCGGAAGCCAAGGGCAAAGCCTGCGAAGACACGCCCACGCTGACCGTCTTCGAGCCGCAGCAGGGCCATGCGAACGGCTCGGCCGTGGTGATTCTGCCGGGCGGCGCGTACCTGATGCTGGCGGCGAACCTGGAGGGGCGGCAGGTTGCCGACTGGTTCACAGCACGCGGCTTTCGCGCCTTTGTCCTCAGCTACCGGCTCAGCTCGAACGGTTACATGTTGCCAGTGCCGCTCATCGACGCGCGGCGCGCCGTGCAACTGGTGCGGGCGCGGGCCAGGGACTACGCAATTGATCCGAGCCACATTGTGATCATCGGCTTCTCGGCCGGAGGCCACCTGGCGGCGCTGGCCTCGACGCAGTTTGTCGCAGGCAAGCCGGAAGCGGAGGACCCGATCGAACGCGTTTCCAGCCGCCCGGACTACCTGGTGCTGGGCTACCCGTGGATCGGCGCAATTTCTTCGGACACCTCGCATTTGACTTACTGCAAGCTCTTCAACGTGATGGACAAATGCGAGGCCCTGCGAGCCGCGTACTCTCCGGATCTGTTCGTCACGAAAGAAACGCCGCCCACGTTTCTCTTTCACACCTTCAACGACGAAACGGTTCCGGTGGAGCAGGGGCTGCGGTTTTACGATGCGCTGGTGAAGGCCGGAGTTCCGGGCGAGATGCACATCTTCGCGAATGGTCCGCACGGTACAGGACTGGGCAAGGGCGATGCGGCTCTGGACCAGTGGCCCAGCCTGCTGGAGACGTGGCTGCGCGCGCAGGGGCTGCTGACCCGAGACAATTCCGTCGTCAAACATTAGGGGATTGGCCGCAAAGGAAGCCTGGCTGTTGGCGTAAATAAACAGCTCTGAAAACACAGAGGCGGGCAGCCAATTCCGGGAGTGGAAGGACTTCCCGAAGCCGGCCGCCCGCTGGACCCTGGACCGGGTCTAGGTGATAAAGTCAGTGTAGGCCCGTTCCCTGGGAAAGCAAGCCAAGAATTGCACAATTATTCTCAAATCGTGATTGCAGTCACAGTATCCTACCGGTGTTGCCCTGTTAGCTTTGATAGTGGGGCTCGACCCTGATACAAGAAGTGCTCCATCCGCCACAGAAAGATCTGCTGACCGCTTGGACAATCTGAACAACCTGGACGAACCAGACCAGAATGCAAGAAATCATTCAACAACTCGGGACGCTTTTCCTTAGCTCTGTACCCACGATTCTGCTGTTTATCGTGCTGGTTGTGGCCTATCAATTCCTGGTGCAGGGGCCGCTGACGGCCACGCTGAAAGAGCGCCGCGCCCGCACCGAGGGCGCCATTGAAGACGCGCACAATGCCATCGCACAGGCCGAGGCAAAGGCGGACGAGTACGCAGCCAAGCTGCGCCAGGCCCGCGCCGAAATCTTCAAGATCCGCGAACAGCGAGTAAAGCAGTGGAGTGCGGAACGCGACGCGGCCCTGGATGCGGCCCGCAAGGTTGCCGGGCTCAAGGTGAGCCAGGCCAAAACGGAATTGGAAGCCGAAGCGGCTCGCGCGAAGGCTGAGCTTCAGGCATCCGCCGGGGATTTGGCCCGCCAGGTGGCGTGCGCGGTGCTTACCGCCGCCGGGGGTACCCGTTGAGAGAGTCCATGCCACAAACGCGTTGTTCCCATGGCGTTTTTCGTTTCCTATTTTTGCTGGCGCTGGCTGCAGGGTTAGCGGTTGCGCCTTTTAAGCTCCTGGCGCAGGAACCGGCAGCCACTACGGCCGCGCAGGCTCCCGCGTCCCAGTCTCAGGCCAAGCCCGAGGCCGAGCCGACGGAGGAAGAGCAGAATAACGCCTTCCGGCTCGAAGGCCCGATCGTCAAATGGACGGCGAAGACGCTGCACACGTCGGCGGAGACAGCGGCCAGCATCTTCGAGGTCGTCAACTTTCTGATTATCGTGCTCGGTATCGGCATTCCCCTGTTTCGCTTTCTGCCGAAGTTCTTCCGCAACCGCTCTGAAAAGCTGCGAGCCGACATGGCTTCCGCACGCCAGGTGACTGCGGACGCCAACGCGCGTTTGAGCGCCATCGAGGCAAAGCTTTCCGGGCTGGACGGGGAGATCAGCAAGATTCGCGCCCAGGTGGAAGCGGAAAGCCGCGAGGACGAGACGCGCATCAAGTCCACGATTGAGGAAGAAAGCGCGCGCATCGTGGCCTCGGCAGAGCAGGAGATTGACATGTCCGTCACCCAGGCCCGGCGATCGCTGCGCAACTTTGCCGCCGACCTGGCGATTGGCGAGGCAGCCAAGGAAATGGTTCTGACGCCGGAGGCCGACAGGGCGTTGATTGCCGAGTTTCTCAACGGCGTGGCCGGCAACGGCGCGCAAAAGGGAGGGCAGAACTAGATGGCGATCTTTGTTGCCCGTTACGCCCGCGCCTTTGCCGACGTGGTGAGCGAAGAAAAGCTGGATGCTGCGGCGCTCGACCGGCAGATGGATGATTTTCTGGCGACCTGGGATGGAAGCGTGGAGTTGCGCGCTCTGTTTGCCAACCCGGCCGTCGCCGTTGAGCAGAAGGTGGCCGTTCTGGACAAGCTGAACGCGAAGCTTGGACTGCAGAAACAGGCACGCAACCTGCTGGCGGTACTTATCAAGAACGATCGCATCGGCGAGGTGCGCGAGGTGATAGAAGCCTGGCGCGCGGAGATGCAGGAGCGACAGGGCATTCGCCAGGTGGAGATTGTGACCGCCCGCGAGCTCGACGAGCAGGATCGCACAGGACTTGTGGCCGGAGTCGGCAAGCTGGCCGGCGGACGCATTCAGGCCAATTTCAAACTGGACAAATCCATTCTGGGCGGCACTGTGGTGCGCATCGGCTCGACGGTCTATGACGGTTCGATCCGCGGACGGCTGGAACGGTTGAAGAATCAGCTGACAGCTAACAGTTGACAGCTTGCAGTTGACGAATTTCAGGTTTTTGCATCGGGTTTATGAGTTTGGCGGTCAGGGGCAGCGGTTGGAATCGGCTCTGCTGATCGCGGTAAACAGAAAACTGTTGGCTGACAGCTGTTAGCTGCCAGCTTGTAAAAGGACAGAAATGGCTCAGATCAAGGCAGACGAGATTACGCAACTTCTTCGCGAGCAGATCGCGAACTACGACTCGAAGGTTCAGGTCGACGAAGTCGGGACGATCACAACACTGGGCGACGGCATTGCCAACCTGCACGGACTCGACAAGGTAATGGCCGGCGAGTTGCTGAGCTTCCCGCATGGCATCGCTGGACTGGCCCTGAGCCTCGAAGAGGATTCGGTGGGCGCGGTGATTCTGGGCGACTACACCGACCTCAGCGAAGGCGACGAGGTGAAGCGCACGGGCACCATTCTGAGCGTGCCGGTGGGCGAAGGCATGATCGGCCGCGTGGTGAACGCGCTGGGCATGCCGATCGACGACAAGGGTCCCATCGCCTCGACAGAGTCGCTGCCGATTGAGCGCCTGGCCCCTGGCATCATCGACCGCCAGCCAGTGCGCGAGCCGATGGCCACCGGACTGAAGGCCATCGACGCGATGATTCCCATTGGCCGCGGGCAGCGCGAGCTGATCATCGGCGACCGCCAGACGGGCAAGACCGCCGTGCTGCTGGACACGATCATCAACAACGCCAAGAACGATCTGATCTGCATTTACTGCGCCATTGGCCAGAAGCGCTCCTCGATCGCGCAGGTTGTCCAGACGCTGACCGAAGCCGGCGCCATGGGGCACACGGTCATCGTGGCGGCATCGGCCTCAGAGCCAGCGCCCATGCTTTACATTGCGCCTTATGCGGCCACGGCCATCGGCGAGTACTTCCGCGATCGCGGCCAGCACGCGCTGGTAATGTACGACGATCTTTCGAAGCACGCCATGGCGTACCGCGAAATTTCGCTGCTGCTTCGCCGTCCACCGGGCCGCGAAGCGTATCCGGGCGACGTTTTCTATCTCCACTCGCGCCTTTTGGAGCGCTCCTCCAAGATGAGCAAGGAAAAGGGCGGCGGCTCGCTGACCGCTCTGCCGGTCATCGAAACCCAGGCTGGCGACGTTTCGGCATACATTCCGACGAACGTCATTTCCATTACAGACGGCCAGATTTTTTTGGAAACCGATCTGTTCAATTCCGGCATTCGTCCGGCAGTGAATGTGGGCCTTTCGGTTTCGCGCGTGGGCTTCTCGGCGGCCATCAAGGCAGTCAAGCAGGTCGGCTCCACGCTGAAGCTGGATCTGGCGCAGTACCGCGAACTGGCGGCCTTTGCGCAGTTCGGCTCCGATCTTGATCCGCTCACCCAGAAGCAGCTCAACCGCGGCCAGCGCCTGACGGAATTGCTCAAGCAGCCGCAGTTCCAGCCGCTGACCTGGCAGCAGCAGATGGTGATTCTGTTTGCCGGCACGCAGGGCTATCTGGATGACGTTCAGATCAGCGATATTCGCGCCTTCGAACTCGGTCTCTACAAGTACATTGAGAGCGCACAGTCGGCGCTGATGGCCGATGTGACGAAGAAGAAGGCTCTCGACGACGACTTGCGCAGCCGGCTGCACGCGGCGCTCAAGGAGTATCGCGACAATTTCGTGGCTGAGCAGGCCGCAAAGTAGCTGACAGCTAACAGCAAACAGTTGACAGTAAAGACTGCATGCTGAGAGCTCAAGCTATCAACTTCGCGGTAGTGGTTTCTAACTGTAAGCTGTCAGCTGTTTGCTGATAACTGGGAAGATTATGGCAAACGTACTCGATCTACGGCGGCGCATACGCAGCGTAACCAATACGCGGCAGATCACCAAGGCCATGAAGATGGTCTCGGCGGCCAAGCTGCGGCGCGCGCAGGAGCGGGCCCTGGCGGCCAGGCCCTACGCCAGGATGATCACCAGCGTGCTGGAATCGCTGACCCGCCGCATTGATATTTACGATGAGGCAACCGGCAATCTGCGTCATCCGCTGTTTGTGACGCGCCCGGAAAAGCGGGTACTGCTGATCGTCATCAGCGGCGACAAGGGATTTGCCGGCGCCTTCAACGCCAACATTCTGAAGACGGCCTTTCAGTTCATCGGGGGCAACCCGGACAAGGAAATCGACGTCGAGGCCGTGGGCCGCAAGGCGCGCGATCTGATGCGCCGCCACTATCCGGAGGCCGTTTACAGCGAGCAGACCGGCGAGGACGGCCACGTTACCAGGACACGCGAGCGCAAGGCGCCCGTCGAGGTCACCGGCGACCATCCGGGGATGCTGCTGAAGCTGGAAGCCCGCCGCGTGCAGGAGCTTGCGCAGAGTGTCATTGCCCGCTACGTGAACGAAGAGATCGACGCAGCCTACATCGTCTACAACGAATTCAAATCGGTCATTGCACAGCGTCTGGTGGTGGAGAAGCTGCTGCCGCTGATGAAGATCGGCATACCGCAGATCACCGGCGCGGCCGAGCCCAGTTCGGAAGAGCGCGAACGCGCGGCCGAAGCGGCTCTTTCGGCGGGCATCGCCATCGAACCGGTGGACACGGCCGAGGCCGACGAGGAAGCAAAGAAGTTCGGCACGGCGCAGGTGGACTACATCTACGAGCAGTCCAGCGAGGAACTTTTCGATGGACTGCTGCCGCAATACGTTTCTTCCATGCTGTATCACGCCATGACGGAGTCAGTCGCCGCCGAGAACGCGGCGCGCATGACGGCCATGGATGCGGCAACCAACAACGCCTCGGATATGATCGACGCGCTCACGCTGCACATGAACCGCGTGCGGCAGGCGGCCATCACCAAGGAAATCATCGAGATTGTCAGCGGCGCGGCCGCTGCTTAGTACTCCGTACTTTGAAAAGGCAGAAAAATGGCAGAGAACATCGGCAAGGTAATCAAGGTTTCCGGACCCGCGGTGGACGTGCAGTTTGAAGAAGCGACGATGCCGCCCATCTATCAGGCGCTGCGCGTGACCAGCGAGGGCTTCACGGTGCCCACGCCCATCAGCGTGATTCTCGAGGTGCAGCAGCACCTGGGCGAGGGCCGCGTGCGCACCGTGGCCATGGAACCCACGGACGGCATGGTCCGCGGCATGAAGGCCATCGATCTTGGCGGCCCCATCAGCATGCCGGTGGGCAAGCAGACGCTGGGACGGATTCTGAACGTCATCGGCAACCCGGTTGACCAGCTCGGCCCGATTGGCGAGACCCAGCGCATGCCGATTCACCGCCTTGCGCCTCTGTTCGACGAGCAGTCGACCCACGAGGAGATGTTCGAGACCGGCATCAAGGTCATCGACCTGATCCAGCCCTTTCTGAAGGGCGGCAAGATCGGCCTCTTCGGCGGCGCCGGCGTGGGCAAGACCGTCGTCATTCAGGAGCTCATCAACAACGTGGCCACCAACCACGGCGGCTATTCGGTTTTTGCCGGCGTTGGCGAGCGTACCCGTGAGGGCAACGACCTTTGGCGGGAAATGACCGAGTCTGGCGTCATCAATCCCGGCGACTTTGCCAAATCCAAGTGCGCGCTAGTTTTCGGCCAGATGACCGAGCCACCCGGAGCCCGCCTGCGCGTGGCCCTGAGCGCGCTGACCGTCGCCGAGTACTTCCGCGACGTGGAAGGCTCCGACACGCTGCTCTTCATTGACAACATCTTCCGCTTTACGCAGGCCGGCTCGGAGGTTTCGACTCTATTGGGCCGCATGCCTTCGGCCGTGGGCTACCAGCCCAACCTGGCCACGGAAATGGGCGAACTGCAGGAGCGCATCACATCTACCAGCAAGGGTTCGGTCACTTCGGTGCAGGCTGTCTATGTGCCCGCCGACGATTTGACCGATCCGGCTCCGGCCACCACCTTTGCCCACCTGGACGCAACGACCGTGCTGAGCCGCCCGCTCTCTGAGCTTGGCATTTATCCGGCCGTCGATCCGCTGGCCTCGACATCGCGCATCCTGAGCGCGCGCATCGTCGGCCAGGAGCATTACGACGTGGCGCAGGGCGTGAAGCGCATTCTGCAGCGCTACAAGGATCTGCAGGACATTATCGCCATTCTTGGCATCGACGAACTTTCCGAAGAAGACAAGTTGACTGTGGCTCGCGCCCGCAAGATTCAGAAGTTCCTGTCGCAGCCCTTCCACGTGGCCGAGCAATTCACCGGCATCCCTGGAAAGTATGTGAAGATTGCGGACACGGTGCGCAGCTTCAAGGAGATTCTTGCCGGCAAGTACGACGACATCCCCGAGCAGGCCTTCTACATGAAGGGCTCGATCGAGGAAGTGCTGGAAACCGCCGAGAAGCTGAAGGCGGAAGCGTAAGAGCAGCTAACAGCAGACAGCAGACAGCCGACAGTTTCAAGCCACGGGTTTTTAACTGTTAGCTGTTAGCTGATCTCTGTAAGCTGCCCTGAAAGGGCATTATGGCAGACGAAACCAATCAACTGCGCGTCCGGCTGGTGACTCCCGAGCGCATCTTCTTCGATCACGCGGTGACGGCGGTCGAACTGCCCGCAAAGAACGGGTACATGGAGGTGCTCTATGGCCACGCGCCGCTCATGGCCGAACTGGGCGCCGGCGATGTGACCCTGCACGGCGGTCCCGACGGGCCGGAGAGCGTCACACGCTACAACGTCAACTGGGGCTTTGCGGAAGTGCTGGGCGACCGCGTCACGATCCTTGCCTCCGACGCTTTGAAGCCCGAAGAGATTGACTTGCCACGCGCCCAACAGCAACTGGAACGCGGCCATCAGGAGTGGGATAAAGCAGGCGAGAGCGAGAAGGCCTACGACGAAGCTCTCCGCGTGATTGCCGAGGCCGAAGCCAAGATCGCCTCCGCGACGGAAAAACAGTAAGCTTCTTTCAAAGATTGCAACCAAACGAAAAGGCCCTGCTCGGATGAGCAGGGCCTTTTCGTTTGGTTGCATGGCAAGGCTTGGATTCGGCCTTCGCCAACGACAGCTTGCGGCCCCTTCAAAGCCGATATATCTTGATGGTTGCGGGGAAACCGCAGGGCGCGCTTTTCGCTGCAAAGATGGAGGCTCGCAATGCGATCTGACAGGAAATGGCGTTGGGCTGATTCCGCGCGAGGGCTTGCTCTTCTGGCCTTCGTAGCGGTCGTCCTGGCTCCGCCAGCGTGCCTCGCTGCTACCAGGATGATTTCCGGCGCGGACAACGGGGGCGAGGTCCATCTGAAGACAGGCGCGACGCTGGAGCTGCGGCTGAAGTCGAATCCCTCGACCGGCTACATGTGGCAGGTCGAGCCTGGGTCAACCCCGCTTCTGAAGCTGGTGCGCCAATCGCAAACCAAAGCCGCGGAACTCGGCGTGGGGCGGCCTATTGTGCAGGTCTTTCTCTTCAAGGCTGTGCACAGCGGGGAGGGGTTACTGCAGTTGCATTACGTCCGCTCCTGGGAAAAGCAGGCGCCTGACGAGGAGCGATTCGAGATTCACGTATTCATTGAGTAGAATCGCGGCGAGAAGAATGCCGTTTTCTATTGCTTCAGAATCCAGCCCGCAATCTTGTCCAGCGCGACGGGCGAGATGGTCTCTTCAATCTGCGCGTACTCGGCGGGTGAGCCGGTCTTCGCCGTCTGAAAGAGATGATTCAGCCCCGGCATTTCTTCAATCTCGAAGTGCTTGTTTCCGCCTTCTTCCAGCGCCTTGCGTATGGCCGGCAGGTTCTGCGCGGGCGGGACCTGCAAGTCCTTTTCGCCGTTGAGGACCAGCACCGGGCAGGCCACCTTGCGCAGGGCCGTCGCGGGATCGTAGGTGAGAAAGTCGCGGAACCACGGCCCCATGACCATTTTCACCGATGCGCCGATCTGAGCCTCGGGCATTCCATCGGCCACGAGCTTCTCACGCAGTTTCTTGTCGAGGATCGTGCTGTCCTTTTCCTTTTCCACCAGCGCCAGCACTTCCCGCTCGTTGTCGAGATCGTGCGCGACCTTTTCTTTGCTCGCGCCGGCAGCTTCTTCGATCAGGCGCAACTGTTCCAAAATGATCTGATCTCCAGGCACTCCGGAGCCAGCCATCATCACGATGAACGCGACGCCCGGATCGGCCACGGCCGCCATGGGCGCGGTCACGCCGCCTTCGCTGTGGCCGATGAGGCCGATTCTGTGCGGATCGACTTCGGAACGGCTCTTGAGATAGGCCACGCCCGCCTCGGCGTCAGTGGCAAAATCGGCGATGGTCGCCGCGGCATAATCTCCCGTTGACTTGCCGATGCCGCGCTTGTCTGCGCGCAGCACGGCGATTCCCTTGCGAGTGAGATAGTCGGAGAGAACCAGAAACGGCTTGTGGCCCATCAGACTCTCGTCGCGGTCGTGCGGCCCTGAGCCGGAAATCAGCAGCACGGCGGGAAACGGCCCTTTGCCGGAAGGAACGGTCAGCGTGGCCGCAAGCGTGTTGCCTGCGGCCTTGTTGGCGTACGTTACCTCCTCTTCGCGATACGGGTAAGGCTTGACCGGATTCTGCGGACGGCGCCGCTCCAGCTCGGCCTGGTCCTTGACGCGTTTCAGCGCCAGCGGCAAGGGACTACCCATCTGCGAGAAGGTGCCATCGATGGAGTTCAGGTCCGGCGCAATTTTGCCCTCGTACACGACGCCAATTCCCTTGAGCTCGATGGTGAGCGAGCTGCCGCTGCGCTTGACCGATGTCGCTGAAAGCCAGACCGTGCTCTGGTCGGGGCTTTGCATCTGAGCGGTCAGGCCGTCCTGGGTGTTGACGATCTTGAAGAGGATGCGCAGCTTGAGCGCGCCCGCATCGAGCGTACCCTGCCATGTGCCGTCAATCTCCGAAGGCGGCGCGGGCTTGGGCGCCACAACCGTTTGCGCGGCGGCGCGCTTGAAGTTGAGTTCGAGCGGCATGCCCTGCGACCAGGTGCCGTCGATCTCCGTCGCATCCTTGTTGACCGTGCCTTCGTATGTGCCATGCACGGCATCCACTTTGAGGCTGAGATTGGAATCCTTCAGCGTGATCGCGCTAACCGGGATGCCGTTGGCGCCCTGATCGACGCTGTCGAGGGTTGCTGTGAGGCTGCCGTCCTTGGCAGCGGTTATGTGCAGAACAAGGCGAAGCTGCGTGCCACCGGCGTCCAGCGTTCCCTGCCAATCCCCGGCAATCTGCGCTTGCGCCCGGCTGAGCGGCGAGAAAGCCGCTAGCGCGAGCGCCATCAGTGCGAGTCTTTGAATGATACGGAATTTCATCGGTCTCCAATCCGCAGAAGAAACTGCCCCAGGATCCACAACACTTCTCAAACGTCTCACGCGGACGCGGAAGCAACGAAAAGAAGTGAGTTTCCCTGCCCACCCAGAGTACGCCAGCATCCGCGAAAATGCAGCGTCTGATTGCATGAGAGACCCATCCGGCCCGCTCCAGCGCGACCCTTTGGTAACTGTGTGAGCGCCCCGCGCGGCAGTCTTCCCTTCCCTCTATGCAATTTGCGCTGCCAGCGCATACAATTTTTCAAGAGAAAAACATGGCCAAGGCGAAGGAACGTATTTTCGAGGTTGCGTGCCCGGACTGCGGGGCGATGCTGAAGATTGATGCGGCTTCGGGCCTGGTGGTGAGCCATACCCCGGCGCCGCAGAAGCGGATGTTCGAGGATCTGGAGACGGCAGCCCAGGCGATGCGAGAGCGCGATGAGCGCAAGGAGTCGCTCTTCCGCCAGTCGGTGGAAGCGGAGAAGAACAAGGAAGATCTCTTCGAAAAGAAGTTTGCCGAAGCGCTGCGCAAGGCGAAGGACGCCCCCGATGGGAAACCTCTGCGCGAGTTCGATCTGGACTGAGGGCCGGCATTCCCGATTCGGCAGAGAGTTTTCTGCAGGCCGGCGCATGGACGACGTTTTGGAGTGATACTGGATGCACGATCCCTCGACCGCGGTGAACGCGGCCCGGGGCAGAAGGAGAGAATATGGTGGTTGTTCCACTTTCAGAACCAGCGAAGAAATCTCCAACTACGCCGGACGCCGTGGAGTCCGAAGCAACGAGCTGGATTGGATATGCGGCGGGTGGAACGCTTGTGGCGAGCGGCTTGCTGCTGCTGGCGGGCGAGCGCCGCGCCGGGATGGTGACCGCCTGCTCGGGCACGGCCCTGGCCCTGCTTGACCAGAAGGAAACGCTTCACCACTGGTGGGAGGCGCTGCCCGGCTATCTCGACCAGGTGCAGAATGTGCTGAACAAGGTGCAGGATACGGTCAATGATGTAGCCGCCAAGCGCGAGGAATTGCACCGGATTCTGGCCAGATAAGAGATAAAGGTCAAGGTTGGACCACCCGCCTCTATCCTGGTCCGGCCACGATCTGATCTCAAGCCGTGCCCCGCTCATCGCGATAAAACTGCGATGAACGGGGCACAGATTTTTATGGCTCAATGTGATTCTTCGATGCTGATGAGCGGGGCACCTGCCGCTTCGCGCAGGAAGACAGAACTATAGATCGATAAAAGACTGGAGTTATAAGTATCCCACCTTAGGCACAAAAACAAAGACGTGCCGAAGGTGGGGCACCCACATATAACTACAGATTAGTTTTTGCGCTCCACCAGGTAGGCGGCGACGGCCTTCAGCCCATCGGCCCGGCTGCCATAAGGTGCAATGGCTGCAAAGGCCTCTTCGATCAGGCGGGCGGCGTCTCGCTGGCTCTGCTCGATGCCGTAGACGGCCGGCCAGGTGGCTTTTTCGGTGGCCTGATCCTTGCCCGCGGTCTTGCCCAGGTGCGCCGAATCCACGGTCATATCCAGCACGTCATCCACAATCTGAAAAGCCAGACCGGCCTTGCGGCCAAACAAATCCAGGCGGGCAACGTCGTCCGCGGTTGCCCCGGCATAGACGCCGCCAGCCACTACAGCGACACGGATGAGAGCGCCGGTCTTGGCGCGGTGAATGGCGTTGACCAGCTCCGGCGTGGGCTTCTGGTGTTCGCTTTCAATGTCCAGCACCTGGCCGCCAATCATGCCCTCGACGGTGCCGACGGCGTTGGCGACGAGGCCGATAATCTGCACCGTTGCCGCGGGCGGCGTGTCGAGGTCGGCCAGCACCTCGAAGGCGCGGGTCTGCAGGGCATCGCCGGCCAGAATGGCAATGGCCTCGCCAAAGGCCTTGTGGCAGGTGGGCTTGCCGCGGCGCAGGTCGTCGTTGTCAAGAGCGGGCAGGTCGTCGTGGATGAGCGAGTAGGTGTGCAGCATCTCCAGAGCCGCGCCCAGCCGCTCGATCCCCTTGGGTTGCGAGCCCGCGATGGTGACAGCGGACTGATAAGCCAGCAGCGGACGGAGGCGCTTGCCCCCGGCAAAGACGGAGTGGCGCATGGCGCCGTGAATCGAAACGGGCACGGTCGCGACGCTGGGGAGCAACTGCTCCAGCGCCCGATCGGTCAGCTCGGCGGCCTCTTGCTTCAGTGATTTCACATCAACAGGCATCGCTTTCATGATAACCGAGGCGGTTCAAATTTTCTGAGCTTTCGCTCCAGAAGCCAGAGGCCTGCAAGCAGCAGGACGGCCAAGGCGCTGAGCCAGCGCCCGGCGATTACGTCCGGAGGGTTGGCCCAGTCCACGGTGAGATCGACCTGGCCCTGCGGCACGGGCACAACCATCAGGCCATCATCGCGCTGCAGCGAAAGGGTGACTGGCTGTCCATTCACCGCGACCCTCCAGGCCGGATAGCTGCGCAGCCGCAGAATCAGGAAGCCGGGATGAGGGACGACAGCCCTGAGCCGCTTGTGCTCGGGCGACCCAGGTTGCCAACCGAGCGTTGCGTCACAGCTGTTCTGCCCGGCGTTCCATGCGGGGACGGTTTCGTCGGTTATCGGGCCATTGGGGAGCGCGCCTAGCACGGTGGCGGGATCGCTGACCAGGCAGGCGCCGGGCAGGCCGGTGGCCAAAAGGCCATTGTCAGCGCCTATGGGTTCGTACTCGTAGGTGCCGATGAAGCCCTGGCCTGATCCATAAGCGCTCCACGTCCCCGGCACGGAGTCCTCCGCGTCGCAACCCTGGTAAAAACTCTTCGCCGCAAAACAGATCATTGCCAGAAAAGCCGCGCAGCATGCGAGGCCGACAGCCATGCGCCTTCGACACCGGAGAGATTCGCGAGGCCAGACCGCGGCGGCAAGGAAAACCGCCATCGGCGCCTCCAGAACCAACAGCCAGCGCCATGGAAACTGCAGGAACCTGAGATCGGGGAGCATTTTCCAAAGCGGATGCGAAACAGGAAACTGGAGGAAAAGAACGGCCGCTGGAATCAGCGCCAGAGGAATCCACCAGGAACGCCGGCCCGGCAAACGGCCGCGCAGCCAACACACCAGCAGGCCGGCCAGCGCGGCGGCGATCATCAGAACGGCAATCAGCGAAACCGTATGCAGCACAGCATCGTGCAACGCCAGGGAAGGATCGGCGTGAACGGCAAACAGCCAATTATTCTCGAGCGTCTGCCCAGGATCCTCGGTGACCTGATGAATATCCACCCATCGCTGCTCCCAGGCCGCGGGGACGAGATAGGTTCCCACGAGGCCGATTCCCAGTCCGGCACCAGCCGTGGCGCGCAGCACCGGCGCCCAGGATCGCGCCAGTAATGCGTAAGCCAGCACGACAGCGGCGAGCAGGTAACAGGCCATCACGCCGACCGGCGGGTTTGAGAGCCATGCGCCAGCGATGGCCAGAGCCAAGGCAACGGTCGAACCATCCAGAGCACGCTTGACGCATCCTCCGGAAGCGTTCCGCTCGCGAAGCGCGAACAACAGCACCAACGGAATCCACAAGCCGCCGGCAAGCTCGGCAAAGGCCGCGCGCTCGTAGGCCGTAAAGAGGGTATAGCCGGAGAAGAGCGCCACGCATCCGGCCAGGGTGGCCTCACTGTCCGAGAGCGCCTGCCGGGCCAGAGCCCGCGTGGCCAGGCCCGTCCCAGCCAGCAACAGAAAGGTAAGCGCCACAGGGACAATCGTCCAGGGCAACACCGCGCCCAGCGCCGCGCCCAGCATCCAGGTCAGCGGCGGATAAAAGACGAACCGCGGCTCACCCGCGCCGAAGTTGGGGCTCGGGGCCCAATGGGGATAGAGAATCCCGTGATGCCAACTGTTCAGGGCGTCGAACCAGGAAACCAGATGGAAATCGAAGTCGTGGCCGCAGGAGGGCCCGTGCGCTAATTGTGGCGCAATGGCCACGGCTGCGGCCAGAAGGACAAGGGCGGGACCGGCGAAGCGGTTCCAGCGCGAGCGGGTTGTGATCTGTTCAGTTCTCATCTTCCGTCGAATACTAGAGTGCCCCACGATCAGGGTGCCCCACCTTCGCCGCAGTCTCATCGCGGCTAAGGTGGGATATCTACAATTACAGCACTTTATAACTTTTTACAGCGCTCGGACGCTCCCGGCCTTTTCTCGCCAGGCAGCCGTCCAAAACGACTCAATCTCAACAATTCCACGTTCACCTGTCGCATAGTGGCGAAAACTCGACCATTGCCAGCCCTGAGGCTGCGCCACCAAACCGCGCTTCACCGGGTTTCGATGGATATATCGCAGTTTCTCGACATGCTTGCGCGCGGTAAAGACATTGAAATCATAATAACGGGCCTGCCAGAAAGGCCTCTGGGAGGATCTCTTGGCCATGGATAGCTTGAGAGCATGAATCGCCTTTGAAAGCGGTCCCTCCGCTGGCTCGCTCACCAGCAGATGCACATGCTCGGGCATCACGACATAGCCGATCACACAAAATTGGTAGCGTAGCCGAGTTCGCTCCAGCGTCTCTTCAAACAGAGTCCGCGCCGAAGCTGGAGCCAGATATGTACCGAGTCGAAAGCAACTGAAGGTGACGAAATGAAGATCTCCCGCGTATTGATAGCGCTTGAGGCCTTGCGTCATGTGGTTGATTGTAGACCGGATATAAAGAGCTGTAAAAAGCTAAATGAGCTGTAAAAAACTACAGAGCCATGAAGGAGTGTGCTTATAAATATCCCACCTTAGGCGCGATGATACTGCGCCGAAGGTGGGGCACCCATTTTTGGGATGAGGACCCGCTTTTTTGGCGTGGAACTCCCGCTCTGTGGCGCCTACGGCAGCAGCCGCAACACATGGCGGGTTTGCGCGGCCACGGCTGCCGGGGTGAAGGGCAGGGCGAAGGTCGTGCCGCCGTACCAGTCATTCCACTGGTCGCGGAAGTAGGGCGAGTAGGGGTTGCCGCTCTCGCCCAGAACAATATTCTCGGTCGAGCCGTCCACGTTGCTCCAGTCCATGGTGAATCGCTGCGAGGGGCCAAAGCCGGGACCCACCTGCTTCACGGTGGTGGTGTCGCCGCTCTGCGGGTACGGGCCAACGCCAGCCACGCGGCCGACCAGCGGCAAAAGCACCGCCAGCGGATGGTCGATCCTGACCACGTGCCAGCTTCCGTAATTCCAGCGGGCCACGTCATCGGGAGCTTTGCCCGCCTTCATTCCCTTGCGCACGGCCTCGGTCAGCAGGGCATCCCAGTTCTTGTAGTTTGACGGGAGCCACTCCGGATAGCCGTGCATGATGATTTCTTCTTCGGCAAAGTTCTGTTCGCCCCACTGATAGGAGGCCGCATCCTCGCCCAGCTTCGGCTTGAGAATCAGCGGCCAGAGAGCGGCGCGGGCCTCGGTCACGATCGAGGCGGCGGCGGAGTCGGTGGTCAGCTTGCCGTCCCAGGAGCGCATCAGATCGGCGGCCTGCCGCAGCCGCTCGTCGGCGCCGGGGGTGTGGTCGATGGCGTAGGCCAGGCGATGGCCGATCTCCTGATCCACTTCACTGTAGACGTCGGTCTGCACCGCCAGCAGGTCGGCAGGCTTGAGCTGGTCGCGGCCCTGGAGCGCCTTGTAAATGCGCTCGGCGCGGTAAGGGTCCATCCATTCGAGCGAGAGCGGAGACGGGAAGCCGGGGGCGGTCACGCGGGAGTTGGCCGTGGCCAGAAAACCCGAGGGCGGATCGACTGCGCCGGGCATCGCGTCATAAGGCATATAGCCCTGCCACTCGTGTGCGGCGTCCTGAATGGGTATGCCCGCCAGTCCCGCGGGGCGCAGCGGAACCCGCCCGATGGCCTTGTAGGCGATGTGCCCCTGGTCGTCGGAATAAACCACATTTTGCGCGGGCCAGCACCACGCGCCCAAGGCCGCTGAAAACTCCGTCCAGTTGGAGGCGGTGTTGAGCTGGTAGAGCGGCATTCCGTTCAGCGACGGGTCGTAGAGCGTCCACTTGAGGGCGATGGACCGCTTCTCTTTGGTGAAGAGCGGATTCAGCAGCGGTCCGTGGGCGGTTAATTGCACATCGAGCGTCTCGTCCCTGCCGCCGCGCACGCGAATCAATTCGTGGTCCACGGCCAGCGGCTTCCAACTGCCGTCGGCGGCCTGGTAGTTGCCCTTGCCGTCCAGCTTCTCGATGTAGAGATCCTGCACGTCCGCAAAAAGGGCGGTAAAGCCCCAGGCCACATGCTCGTTGTGTCCGGCGATCACATACGGCAAGCCCGGCAGCGTGACCCCGGCAGCATGGTAGCCCGGCGCGCGCAAGTCGACCGTGTACCAGATATTCGGCTCGGTCAGCGGCAAGTGCATGTCGTTCGAGAGCAGGGGCTTGCCGCTGGCCGTGTGATTGCCGGCGATGACCCAGTTGTTCGAGCCCGGCGCGCAGCCGGCACAGGCGGGCAGACCAAGGAGTTCGCGCAATGCGCGCGGGTCTTCATGAGAGGCGAGAACGGGAAGCGGATTCGGGTTCGTGCTCTCCCACCCATTTCGCAAAGAACGCGAAATGGATGGGGCACGGAACATGTGTGGAAGCTCAGGCGTGGCTGATGGGGCGGTGGCGCTGGCCTGGCTGGGTTCATCCTCGTCGTCCTCGTCTTCGTCGTTGCTCGGAGCCGGTTCGGCATGGGGCTGGCTCAGGTCCAGCAGAATGCCGGTGGGCTGATGGTCGCGCCAGGAGCCGACGGGATAGAGCTGCGACTCCATCTTCGGGTTGTGCAGCCGGGCGGACACGCGCTCGCGCCCCAGCTTGGCATACCAATGCGTGTCGAGCATCTCGGCCATCATCACGCCAACGCTCACCGAGTCCATGGCGCTCCAGGGCTGCGGCTTGTAGTGCAGCAGCCTGAACTCCGGCGGCAGCGTCTGCTGGTGCTGCGCGATGAACAGATTCACTCCGCGCGCGTAGGCGTCCATGCGGGCACGGTCCTCTGCGGAGAGGCTCGAATAGACGCGCCGGGCCGTGTTGCGGAATTGCAGCACCCGCTGCGTTTTGTCATGCCGGAGCAGCGAGGGACCGAGGATTTCCGCCAGTTCCCCGTTGGCGCTGCGCCGCAAGCCGTCCATCTGCCAAAGGCGGTCTTGCGCGGTGACGTAGCCCTGCGCCATGAAGAGATCTTCTTGGGTGGCCGCGTCAATGTGGGGCACGCCGTGGGCGTCGCGCCGGACCGTCACGGGTGCCGAGAGCCCGGCCAGATGCACTTCCCCATCCAACGCGGGCAGCGCCGCCTTGGCCGCCGCGCGCAGCCACAGCACGCCCACGACGGCGGACACCATCAGCACGGCCAGCAGCACGCCCGCCGACCACAGAAGACGCCGCGACCAGCGGCCCTTGCGGCTGGCTGTAAGAGGTGCAACGGCGAGTACGGACTCTTGATTTCGAGCTTCGGTGTCGGCCATCGGTTCTTCACAGAATAACGCCGCGGCAGCAACCACGCGCCATTTCTTACCGGCATCACCGGAGCCGCGAATGCCGCCAGTTCCCTGCTGCGAATGAGTCTCAGCGAATAAAATGGGTTTATCCCATCGAAGTCACCGTGAGGTCACAATGCAGTTTCTAGTTCTGGGCAAAGGAAAGACCGGAAGCCTCGTTGCCGAGATAGCCGGCGAGCGCGGCCACTCGGCTCGCGCATTCGACATCAACGAGAACCAGCACGCCTCGGCCCTGACTGCCGAAAACCTGGCCGGCGTGGACGCGGTCATCGACTTCACAGCCCCCGAAGCGGCCGCGGAAAACATTCGCGCCGTGCTCGGCCACGGCAGCCGCATCGTCGTCGGCACGACAGGCTGGTATGCGCACCTCGACGAGATGAAGTCCCTCGCCCAACAGCGCGGCGCGCTGCTTTACGGCACCAACTTCTCGATCGGCGTGCAGAAGCTCTTCCGGCTGACCGCGGACCTGGCAAAGCTGGACGGCTACACCTTCACCATCGACGAGACGCACCACGTTACCAAGCTCGACGCGCCCAGCGGCACCGCCATCACGCTGCGCGAGATCGTTGAGGCAGCGCACCCCGGCCAAAAGGTCGAGGTCACCTCGCACCGCGTGGGTGACGCCATGGGCGAGCACATTGTCACCGCGACCGGCGCAAACGACACGCTCGAGCTTCGCCACGAAATCACGAGCCGCCGCTGCTTGGCCGAAGGCGCCGTCCGCGGAGCCGAGTGGCTGGCTGGCAAGTCTGGCGTCTTTGACTTCCGGGAGATCTTTGAGCAGTTGTAGGTCTTCGCCAAGGCTCAGGCAAATGATGCTGCGATGCAGCATTTCGATGAAAAGAGCCCGTTTCCGTGGCCGCTCCCTTCGGTATACTCTTTTGTTATGGAGACTACAGGTTGCGGCACAGCTATTGTCACGCCCTTCCGGGCAGATGGATCGGTCGATGAACAGGCGCTGAGGGCGCTGGTGAACTGGCAGATCGAATCGGGAATCGACTTCCTGGTGGCCTGCGGTTCGACGGGCGAAGCGGCCACGCTGGACGAAGAAGAGTGGCTGATGACGGTCTGCATTGTGGCCGATGCGGCTGCGGGCCGCGTGCCGGTATGGGCCGGATGCAGCGACAACTGCACCCGCAGACTTCTTTGCAGCGCCAGCCGGCTCAAGCAGATTCGTGGCGTGGACGCCGTGCTTTCAGCCAATCCCTACTACAACAAGCCCTCCCAGGAGGGCCAATTCCAGCACTTCCTGGCCCTGGCCAAAGCTGTGGACCCGCTGCCCGTGGTGGTCTACAACGTGCCCGGACGGACCGCGGTGAACCTGGAGCCGGAGACCGTTGCCCGCCTGGCCGAGGCTGCCCCCAACATCCAGGCCATCAAGGAAGCCAGCGGCAAGCTGCCGCAGATCGCCCAACTGGTCCACCTGCTGCCCCGCGGCTTCAAGATCTTCAGCGGCGACGACAACCTGGCGCTGGCGTCAATCGGCGTGGGGGCGCATGGGCTGATCAGCGTGGCCTCGAACGAGGCTCCGGCGGAGGTCAGCCGCATGATTCACGCCGCGCTGAACAACAACTGGACCGAAGCCCGCGAGCTGGAACGCCGCTGGAACCGCCTCTTCGAGGCCAATTTCTGGGAATCGAATCCCGGCCCGGTGAAGACGGTTCTCGCCCTGATGGGCTTTTGCACGGACCAGGTGCGCCTGCCGCTGGTTCCCCCCACGGCCGCCACATGCACCCGCCTGGAGCGGCTGGCCGGCGAACTCGGTCTGCTGAAGCACCTGACCCCGCCCGAGGGGCCTTCGGAAGTGTTTTAGAAGCAGCTAACAGCTCACAGTTGAATGCCCGAAGCGTAGACCCGCTTCGGGCATTTCTTTTTTCTTTCCTTGTTCACAGAATCGAAAACGGGCAAACCCAAGATTTCAATATTGAAGATCAAGAGGAGCGGAATCCGCCACGCTCACTCCTCTCCGGGCTGGCTTGCCACTTCTGCGGCAACGCCAAAAATGCCGGGCGGCATATCGCCGATCGAACGCATCCAAACCGGTACTGTATTGGCGTTTGGACAGAACGCACGAAACCGTTGTCCATCGGCCAGTTTCCCATTCCCCCTCACTGAAAATCCGTGAAAGGAGACTCTTCAATGTCAACATCCGAGAATCTGTCGGTCCCGTACCATCAGCAGGATACCGACTACTACTGTGGAGCGGCGAGCGCGCAAATGGTGCTTGATTCACTTGGTGCGGGCTTACTCGACCAGAACCAGCTCTATAACGACAATCACAGCCACAGCACGACCGAATCAGGCTGGGCCACGGCGCCTGACGGCCTGCAATGGACGATGCACAACTACGAGCCGCCGGCGCCGGCAGGACCGCCGCATTACGGCTCCTACGATTTCGTCCTGTTTGCGCTGGGCTCCGAAGACGCGCTCTCGCGCAAGCTGGTCTGGACGATCCATTACTACAAAGCCGCGCCGATTGCTTTGGTTTTTGGCTCGCAGCACTGGATCGTGGTGCGCGGTTATACCGCCAGCGCAGCTCCGGCAAGCTACAGCGACAACAGCTATTCGATCGACTCGTTCGACGTGAATAATCCGTGGCCGCCGGTGCCGAGCTGGGACACCCCCTCTCTGGCTCCGCCACCACCGCACACAGACGGCACAGACGGTTGCGGAACCGGTGGAGATCGCGGCCTGGTGAACGAGAACATCAGCTATGCAACCTGGCAGAGCACTTACATGACCGGGGTTCCCAGCGGTCACTGGGCGGGCCTGTTCATAGCTGTTGCGGATCCTTCGGCGCCGCAAACCGTACGTGGCACACGGTCGCGGCCACTTCTGGAGCCGCTGAGGTACACGGGGCATCTTCTGCACAACGATATGGTTGTGCGCAGGGCCCAGGAGAGCCTGAAGGTCTATGGCCTCGCCGAACGGGAACAATATCAACGGGTGCTTTCGGTGGCTCAGTTCGGAGAGCCTGTTCTCGTTCAGCGGCTCGATTTGCCGGACACCTTCTACTACATTGTTCCGGTTGGAAAGAGCGGGAGCATTCCACTGGCAATTGCCATCGATGCGAAAACAGGTCTATACATGCAGTCGGCGATTCACTCCAATGTGGAGGGCAACCTGTTCACACTCAAGCCTCGCGAGGAGGTAGCGAAATCCATTATGGGCTCGACGGTGGAGCTTCCCAACTGGGCTGGCCGCATACCAGTCAGGCCGGGTTTAGCCTGTGTCTTTCCGACGTACGTTTGGAAACCATGCAGGGAATCGCTCTCGCCGTTCTTCCCCTTCCACATGTTCACCATTGGAAGCGAGCACATCTACGTTCGTAGCGATGGGGCCATCTTCACCGCGTTGCACGACACGGACCGTGGAATCTGATCAGATGGCAATCGTGATGACGGCAGCACAAGCCATGAAAGTTGCCGCAGCGGTGGCGCATGAAGAAAGCTCTGCCGCCGCGGCAACCCATCTGGTGGAACGCCTCGACAATGGGGCGCCTTACTTCCTGGTTATTTTCGGCAAGCCGGACTCTCAGGGAATGGTGGTCGCGGTCGACGCGCTGAATGGAGCCATTCTGTCGTCGGCTAAACTTGAACGAGTCAAAATCCCCTGGCTGCTGGAAAAGGGAGAGGCGATCAAACTGGCAGAAGAAGCTCAGCCTCTTGCGGCCCGACTGGTGTGGGCGCCTTCACGGGCCAGCCTTTCACCTTTCTATCCACTCTGGGAGCTGACGGGTGGATCGTGGCGCGTCTACGTCGATCACAGCGGAAAACTGTGGCGCGATTTGCCGCCAGCAGGCCCCGGATAGAGCCTGCCCCATGGCCTCTGAGAGAGTACAACCCTTCTAGCCGGCCAGGACCTTCTTCACCATTTCGCTGATGACGCGGCCTTCGGCGCGAAGGCTCCCTGCCTGGAGCCTGGCCTGGACGGCCTTGATGACCGGACCCATATCTTTTGGCGTGAGGGCACGGCCCGCGGCGGCGGCGACTTCCGCGGCTGCTTCGCCAACCAGAGATTGAAGGCTGGCTTCGTCCAGAGCCTTGGGCTGGAACTCCTCAATGACGACAATCTCGGCGGCTTCCTTGGCGGCCAGCTCGGGGCGGTTGCCCTTGGTGTAAAGCTCGATCGAGTCACGGCGCTGCTTGACCATGCTGGCCAGGGCCTGCTGCTCCTCGGCCGGGGTCAGGATTTCGCGTTTCTCGATGGCCTTGCTCTTGAGCGTGCTCTTGATGAGGCGCAGCGTGCCGGTGCGCTCCGCGTCGTGGGCCTTCATGGCGAGGATCATCTGCTGCGTGACGAGGACTTCGAGTGCGCCTGCTTCGGTCATAAACTTCCTTTCCAAGATGCTGATCTGATGATAGTTCGCGGTTTCTCAACGCTCAAATGCGAGACTTGGAAGAAACCCGAATCTGAATGGTTGAGGCTGGTGGCCTCTCACGCTTGCGACAAAAACATGTCGCAAGGATGGGGAACGGAGTTCTCGTCCTTGACAGGATGCCAACTTCACTGGAGTTGTCAGCGGCCCGTAGTCAACCCCAAAGAAGAATTGTAGTGATTTTGGGAGGTTGGTGCAGGATTTGAGCCGATTGGGACAAGTGAAGAGATTTGCACAGGAAATACATCCACAAAATCTACAAAATCCACAATCTTGTGTATTCTGTGACTAACGGACCGCCGCTGGGCTGCTGAACCGGCCACTCTCTGGCTTCAGGATCAGAATCCACGCCCCGGCAGAAAATGAGGAGACAAATCATGATTCAGAAGACGCGCTTGTTTACACCGGGACCGACTCCGCTTTTGCCGGCGGCCCAGTTTGCCATGGCGGCGGCGGACATGCACCACCGCACGCCGGAGTTTCGAGCCCTGTTCCAGAAGGTGATCGGGCAGTTGAAGGTTTTCGTCGGCACACAGAACGACGTGCTGCTGCTGTCCAGCTCGGGCACAGGAGCGATGGAGGCGTCCGTTTCCAATCTGACGTCGCCGGGCGACCGGGTGCTGGTGCTTACGGCCGGCAAATTCGGCGAGCGCTGGGTGGATCTGGCGAAAACCTTCGGCCTCCAAGTGGATGTGGTGGAGAAGCCCTACGGGCAGACCTTCGATCTGGCCGAAGTAAAGGCGGCGCTGAAGCCGGAGCACAAGGCGATCTTCATGCAGGCCTCGGAGACTTCGACAGGCGTGAGCCACGACGTGGAAGGCGTGGCCAAGCTGGTGAAGGGCACCGAGACGCTGCTGGTGGTGGACGGCATTACCGGCCTGGGAACCACGACATTTGACGTGGACGGCTGGGGCATCGACATTCTGATTGGCGGCTCGCAGAAGGCCGTGATGATGTCGCCGGGGCTGGCTTATCTGAGCGTGAGCGAGAGGGCGTGGAAGGCGATGGATGCGTCGAAGAATCCGCGCTACTACTTTGACCTGCGCAAGGAGCGCAAGAACCAGGGCAAGGGCGAAACGGCGTACACGCCGGCGGTGTCGCTGGTGGCTGCGATGGGCGCGGCACTGGATTACATTGCAGGGCAGGCTGGCGGCGACCTGGAAAAGGGCCGCATCGCGCTGATCCACAATGCGCAGACGAACGCCAAGGCGACGCGCGCCGGGCTGGTAGCGCTGGGCTTCACGCTGTTTGCGCCGACCTCGCCCGCGGCCTCGGCTACCGCTGTGGCTGTGCCGGAAGGAATGGACTCGAGCGACGTGGTGAAGGCGCTGAAGACGCGCTTCAGCCTGACTGTGGCCAACGGGCAGGGCACGATGAAGGGCAAGATCTTCCGCGTGGCGCATCTGGGCTTCTTCGACTACCTGGACACGGTGGCCTTCCTGGGCGCGATGGAGCACATTGCCAAGGAAACGCTGGGTCTGCCGGTGGTTTACGGCCAGGCAGTGGCGGCGGCGCAACAGGTGTACGCGGACGCGGCCAGCTGCTGACAAGCTAACAGCGGACAGCGGGCTGCGGACAGTTTTCAGTGGTTCGCTGCCTGCTGTTCTCGATCAACTGCGAGCTGTTTGCTGTCAACTGGGAGCTGCATTCATGGCGGAACTGAGTTTTGGGGAGAAGCTGCTGATTGCGCGCAAGCAGCTGAATCTCTATCAATACGAGATGGCGGAGCAGTTGGGGGTTCACCCGAACTCGCTGGCCAAGTATGAGCGGGGCGAGGGCAAGCCGCACGCGGCGGTGTTGCGGATGTTCGAGATTCTGTGCGAACAGCACGACATCCGTTTTGACGAGTATGAAGCTGCACGCAAGGAAAAGGGAGAGGCGATGAAGATTGTTTTGGCAGAAAAGGTATCTCCGGCAACGCTCGCCGTTTTTGCAGCCGAGCCGGGATGGGAAGTTCTGACACACGACCAGTTGCCGGACGGATTGCCGGCGGCGCTGGGCACGGCAGACGCGCTGGTGGTGCGCAGCGCGGTGCAGGCGGACGACGCGCTGATGAGCCATGCGCCGAAGCTGCGGGTGATTGGCCGGGCGGGCGTGGGCGTGGACAACATTGACGCCGCGGCAGCCACGCGGCGGGGCATTGTGGTGATGAATACGCCGGGCGCGAATGCGGTAGCCGTGGCCGAGTTGACCATCGGGCTGATGCTGACGATGGCGCGCAAGGTGCCCGCGGCAAATGCGTCGATGCACGCCGGCAAGTGGGAAAAGAAGATCTTGCAGGGCACGGAACTGCGCGGCAAGACGCTGGGCGTTCTGGGTCTGGGACGGATCGGCATGGAAGTGGCCAAGCGGGCCCGCGGATTCGGGATGGAGATTGCCGGCTGCGACCCGTTTGTTTCGGCCGCCGTGGCCAGAGAAAACGGCATCAAGCTGGTGACGCAGGATGAGCTTTTTGCAACGTCGGACTACATTACGCTGCACGTTGGCCTGACGCCGCAGACGACGGGCGTGATCAATGCAAAATCGATCGCGACCATGAAGAAGGGCGTGCGCATCGTGAACTGCGCGCGCGGCGAGCTGATCGACGACGCGGCGCTGGTGGAAGCGCTCAAGAGCGGCCAGGTGGCCGGCGCGGCGCTGGACGTGTTTGCCTCGGAACCGCCCGCCAATTCGCCTTATGCGGAGATGGATAACGTGATTCTGACGCCGCACATCGCCGGCTCGACGGCCGAGGCGCAAGAGGCTGTGGGCGTGCAAATTGCGCGGCAGGTGCGCGACTACCTGAAGCTGGGCGTGGTGCAGAATGCCGTGAATATGCCCTCGCTGAGCCACGAGGAGTACGTGGTGCTGGCGCCGTACATCGGCCTGGCCGAACGGATGGGTTCGTTCATGGCGCAGGCGGGCAAGGGCGGCATCGATGCCATTCACCTGGTTTACGGCGGCAAGCTGGCCGAGGCCAAGACCGATCTGGTGCGCAACGCGGCCATCGCGGGACTGCTGGCCGGCTCGGAGAACGTGAACCGGATCAACGCCGGGACGGTGGCCGAGGCGCGCGGCATCCGCATCCACGAGGAAAAGCAGGAGAGCCATCGGGGCGGCGGGGCCAGCGTGCTGACCATCGAACTGCACACGCCCGCGGGCTCCAGCCACGCCAGCGCCACGGTGATCCGCGAAGGACAGCCGCGCCTGCTGGCTTTCGACGGCATCGACATCGAGACGCCACTCGAAGGCAACCTGCTGGTTTGCAGAAACCTGGATGTGCCGGGCGTGATCGGCAAGATCGGCTCGACTCTGGGCGAACAAGGCGTCAACATTGCCAACTTCGCGCTGGGCCGCGAGCGCTCGGGCCAGAAGCCGGTGAAGGCGCTGGCCGTGGTCCAGGTGGACGCGCCGGTTTCCGACCAGGTGCTGGAGGCGCTCAAGAGCATCGAGGCCGTACTCGAAGCCAGGTCGGTGCAGTTGCCGGAGGCGGGACTGTAAGAATTCCGAGGACTCTCGATCCCCGGTCTCAGAATCGAGACCGGGGGCACCCAGTTGTCCTATCCAGTTGAAATCAATTTGCTTCACCAAATGAAAAACCACCGCTGGCTGGCGGTGGTTTTTCATTTGGTGAAGCGGATTCGCTCTTGCGAGGAAGCGCAGTTTACGCGCGGCTCTGGTAGGTGCCTTCGCTGGTGTCAACGCGGATTTTCTCGCCTTCGTTGATGAAAGAGGGGACCTGGACGACCAGGCCGGTCTCGGTCTTGGCGGGCTTGCTGACGCTGGAGGCGGTGGCCGACTTGAGGCCGGGCTCGGTTTCGAGGACCGTCAACTCTACGCTGGCCGGCAGATCGATGCCCACGGCCTTGCCGTCGTAGTAGCTGACCTTGATCTGCAGATTCGGCGTCAGGTAATCGACCGCATCGCCCAGGGTTTCGCGCTTGACGATGGTCTGCTCGAAGTCCACCGGATTCATGAAGTAGAAGTCGTCGCCGTCGGCGTAGAGAAACTCCATGGAAATCTCGTCCACAACCACCTTTTCGATGGAGTCGGCGGAACGGAAGCGGTGCTCGAACATGGAGCCGGACTTGACGTTGCGCAGCTTGGCCTGGATGAAGGCGCGCAGGTTGCCAGGCGTGCGGTGCTCCACCTTGAAAACCAGGTGCAGTTCGCCGTTGTGCTTGATAATCATGCCGGGACGCAGATGAGTGGCAGGAATCGCCATAGAATTTGAAGCTCCTTGCTGGGATTGCGCTCGTCGCGCAAGAGAGATTGGTCTTTATGCCAACTTCTATTGTAGCTCAGGGGCGGATTGGTAGCGAATTGGCAGTGGTGGCGCGGTCTTCGGTTGGTCGGTCAACAGACCGGATGTTTCATGTGACAAGAACGCCACACAATGGTTTATCGGCCGGAATCCCTCTCAACCCGATCTGCGGCGGGCGTCGGTGCAACAGTGCAGGTCGGTAGCGCCGGGACGTGTGCTCTTTGGAGGCGCCTACGCAACAAGAGAAAGAGAATCGCTCCCGCAGGAATCGAAGCGTAAACGAAGGGACTTTCGGAATCGAATCCGTACCCGGCAGGCAATATCGATAAGTAAAGGACTTTGTACCACAGCTCGCCGCTCGACCATTCAATCCCGAGTTTTCCGATACCAAGAATCGCGATTACGATCCAGAGCCATTTTCGCTTTTGAATCGGAGTTCGAATACACAGAGCAAGGGCATAGATTGCAATGCCAACAGAAAGCAACGCCAAGAGCAGAATTACAAAATATAGCAGGCCCTTTCCGCGAAGCGTGAACCGGCGCATGGATGCGAGCGGCAAAGACTCTGGCTGGACAGTAAGGTCGGTAATCGCATCATGTCCGCTCTTATTGCTGACCGTAACTCGAAAAAGAATCCAGCGATCTGGGTATTTGTACTCGAGAACGATCAGCTTTGTACAAACGCCGCTCCCTTTGCATTCAGTGGAGGCGCCAAGGGTTTTAACACCGAGGGGCTCTTCCTGCGGGACCAGAGCAAAGACTTTCTCGAGTTGGCTTCGAAGTATATCCTTGTCATCTCCTGAGTCAAATGATTGAACGATTTGGTCGACCTGCCTCTGACGAAGTTCTTCAAAGTAACTCTTGCCGTTCCGGACTTCGTCGGGTGCCACTCTGTCGATAAGCCATCCACATCCAGTCAAGCCGAGCAACACCAGGACTGCCGCAAACTTCCAAAGTTGTTTCATAAGCGGCTCCAGGCCAGTGTTTTTCATTTGGTTCCGAGTTTGGCGTAATTATACTGGCTGGCGCTGTGTTGGCAATGGTCAGAGAAGTGTTTGTGCGACATCCTGCCCGGATTTTAGCCTATTCGAAAGCACAGCCACGCCCGCATTGACGCACCCGCGGCGGCAATGCGACACTCTTGCGCATGGGATACAACGGGAAAGTGGAGTATGCGCAGGAGCGGAAGATGCGCACGCGGAATACTCGCGTCTACCGGCTGGCGCATTGGCCAATCTGGATTTTTGTCTTTTTCCTGGCGCCGGGGCCGCTGACGTTTTCGCTTTTTGCGCATGGCTTCAGCCTGTACAACTCGCTGTGGCTGGGAGTGGTGCTGGTGGGTACGTTTGTGGCGCTAGTGCGCGGCCGGCTGCCGGGCGCGGAGCCTGCGCCCTATATCCTGCGCTTCGATGAGGTCAGGCCCAATCCGCTCTACCGGCGGGTTTGCTACACCTTTGCGTGGAATGCCGCGCTGAACTACGCGCTGCTGAATTTCACCGGCCTGCTGCTGGCCGCCCTGACCGGCGTCTGGCGCATGAAGCAGATTTACATCTACGCCTATGGGCCGCTCTGCGCGGTGATTCTGCTGCTGGGCGTGCTGGGCAAGCTGCCCAGGCTGGAGCCCTCCACAAAGAAGGAAGGCACGCACCGGCGCTATTTCTACGGCACGGTTTGGGCGGTGACGGCGGCGCAGACGGTGCTGCTGATGCTGTGGAAGGCGCTGCCGCTCGCGGCCTCGACCACATGGATCAAGCTGGGAGTTTTCCTGGGCGTGCTGGCGCTGATGGGCTGGTTTTCCTATCGCGGTGTGCTGCCAAGGACGCGACCGATTCTGCCGGGGGAGATGGTGGTCTCGGACTGAAGAGGCCGAACCAATGAGTTTCTGCCCGGTAAGGCTAAACAGGCTGCAGAAAAGCGTGAAGTTCTGGGCATAATTGGCGAAACCGTTTGTCCGGGGCTAAAGCCCGGTTGATTCTGCTGGCTTTATGCGGGGGTTGAAACCCCCGCCTCCCTCCGAGTCGAGTTTCCCGCAACAGTAAAGCCTCCTTCGTCTCTCCGGAATCTGCGGTTGAAAGCTACGGTTTTATTGATCCGGAACGAATGGATTGCAACATGAGAGAGGAAGAACAACCGCAGGTTCTTCGACTCCCGTCGCTTTCCACCCTAGCGAGCAAAGACCGCTCACTGGGGGCCCCGGTTTGCTCTGGTCGCTCAGAATGACAAATCTTTGGTTGTGCAATCGTTTCGTGCCGGATCAATAGGCTGGCGGTTCGGCGGATTTGTCGGCCTTGCCGCGCGTCCACTACCATTGCCTGTGAAGCGCGGCAAAAGGTTTGCCGCCCCAGGAGTAACCCCGATGCGCCATTCCATGATTCCTCTCTTCGTAGTTCTGCTCTCTGTTGCCGCCTTTGTTTCCATCGTGATTCAGGCCCGAGCCGCGGCTCAGAGCGCCAAAGCGACCGCAGCTTCCACCAGTGCGCCGTATAAGGACGCCAACCTTCCGGCGGAAAAGCGCGTGGCCGACTTGCTGAGCCGCATGACGCTGGAAGAGAAGGCGACCATGCTCTCCGGCTCGGGCTGGATGGAGTCGGCGCCGATTGAGCGGCTGGGGATTCCAGCCATCAAGATGGCCGACGGGCCGCTGGGGGTGCGCTCGTGGGCGGGCAACTCGGCCATCACCGGTATTCGTGGCGCAAAGCAGCATGTCTTCTCCACCAGCTTTCCGGCGGGCGTAGCCATGGCCGCCACATGGGACCCGGAGCTGGTCCGGCGGGAGGGCCAGGCCATCGGGCAGCAAGTGAAGGCGCTGGGCCGGGACATGATTCTGGGGCCTACCGTGAACATCAACCGCGTGCCGCTGTGGGGGCGCAACTTCGAGGGCTATGGCGAGGACCCGTACCTGAGCGCGCGGCTGGGCGTGGCCTATGTCGAAGGAGTGCAGAGCGAGGGCGTGATTCCCTCGGTGAAGCACTTTGACGCCAACAATCAGGAGTTCGAGCGCCACCGCATCGACGAGCAGATTGACGCGCGTACGCTGCACGAGATATATCTGCCGGCCTTCAAAGCCGCCGTGCAGGAAGCCGACGCATGGAGCGTGATGTCGGCCTACAACAAGGTCAACGGCGTACAGTGCGCGGAGAGCAAGGAACTGCTGACCGACATTCTGAAGAAGGAATTCGGCTTCAAGGGCTTTGTCGTCTCCGACTGGGGCAGCACCTACTCGACGGCCCCGACGGTGAACGCCGGCATGGACCTGGAGATGCCAGGCGGACAGCCGATGAAAGACTGGAGCAAGTTGCCCAACTTCCATGAGGTGGGCAACGGAGCAGGCTGGCTGACGGCGGACAAGGTGCTGGCCGAGGTGAAGGCCGGGCACATCAGCGAGGCCACGCTCGACGACAACGTGGGCCGGATTCTGCGCGCGATTTTCCTGAGCGGCATCTACGACCATCCGCACATGGGCGGCGGCGAAGTGAACACCCCGGCCCAGGTGGTTGTGGCGCGGCAGGCGGCGACCGAGAGTATCGTGCTGCTGAAGAACTCCGCTTCCCTGCTGCCGCTCGACGAAAAGAAGATTCATTCGATTGCCGTGATCGGGCCAAACGCCGGAGTGGCGCGCACAGGCGGAGGCGGCAGCTCGCTGGTGCGGCCCGAGTACGCGATTGCGCCGCTGGAGGGGATTCAGAAGCGGGCTGGAAGCGGAGTTGAGGTGAAGTTCGCGCTGGGCGTGGGGATGGAGGGCGAAGACCCCGCGCAGGACACCCCCGAAGCTCGCGCCAGTCTGCTGAAAGAGGCCGTGGACGCGGCGGCTCACGCCGATGTGGCGGTGGTGGTGGTGGGCCGGTACGAGAAGATCGAGCGGGAAGACTTCGACGTGAAGACGATGGACCTGCCGGCCGGCCAGAACGAGCTGATCGAGGCCGTGGAGCAGGCGAATCCGCACACGATTGTGGTGCTGAACACCGGCGACCCGGTGACGATGACGCAGTGGATCGACAAGACACCGGCGCTCGTTGACATGTGGTACGGCGGGCAGGAAGCAGGCACGGCGCTGGCTTCGATTCTCTTCGGCGACGCCAACCCCTCGGGCAAGCTGCCGGTTTCGCTGCCGAAGGAGTGGAAGGACACACCGGCTTACGGAAACTACCCCGGCGTGAACCTGAAGGTGAATTACGCCGAGGGAATTTACGTTGGCTATCGCTACTACGACACGAAGAATGTGGATCCGCTGTTTCCGTTTGGCTTTGGGTTGAGCTACACCACGTTTGAGTACAGCGATCTAAAAGTGATGCATGCAACGGACGTCTCCGGCACCGTCCACCCGGAATCGGATCTCGTGACCTTCAAAGTCCGCAACACCGGCACGCGCGCAGGCGCGGAAGTGGTACAGCTTTACATTCACGACGACCACTCGAAGATTGACCGGCCTGTGCACGAGCTGAAGGGCTTCAAGCGCGTGGAGCTGAAGCCGGGCGAGGAGCGGGTGGTTCGCTTCCACCTTAACCGCGCGGATCTCTCCTACTGGAGCCCGGAAAAAAAGGATTGGGTTGCCGAACCGGGGACCTTCGAGATTCAGGTGGGAGCCAGTTCGCGCGACATCCGGCTGAAGGCGCCGCTGGAACTGAAGCAGTAGGCGCTGCTCTGCGGGGATGGAAGAGCTCGGGCGCTGCAGGCTACGGAAAAAGGGCTGTTTCCAATTGAGAAGTGCGAAAAACATCCCGCAAGGGCTAAAGCCCTGCTCATTTTTAGGCTCTTTTCGGCACGACTGAAGTCGTGCCCTGACACTTCTTGCCTCTGCGGGTAGGTTTTCCGCAGCCTGTAAAGGCCCCGTTGGTTTTAGGCAACCTACGGCAGTCATGGCTGAAGCCTGGACCTACCAGTCGTGCCCTGACACTTCGTGCCATTCCGGATGAGTTTTTCGGTAGCCTTTTCGGCCCCGGAGGAACGCCTTCCACATATGCTAAAGAATCAAGCTTTCTATACAGCCTGTCGGGCCCGCAAAGATGAAGACGGCGGTGGAGAAACCCTCCACCGCCGTCGTTTTTTTGCGCTATCTTTCTGCGATTACTGCGCCGGCTGGTAAGGCTCGACGCGCAGCATGTCGGAGAGGATGCCGCGCTCCTCGGGAGTGAAGGCGCCCTGGTAGCGCGCGGAGTTGAGCACCGTCGGACGCTGGTCAGGGGGAACGGCGCGCAGATCGCGGAAGGCGTTCTTCATCATGGCCTGGCGCTCTACAGGCAGGTTGGCCCAGTGGCGCGCGGAGTTGTTGACCTGCATCCGCTCCTGGGGCGAGAGGTGCTCGATCATCTGGGTGCGGGCCTCGCGGCGCTGGCGCTGCTCCTCGGTCAACTGGGTGACCTGGTGCAACTGCTGGATCACACGCTGCTGTTCGCCGGGATTCAACCGCCGGAAGCTGGGGTCGCCGCGCAGGGTCCGCTCCTGCTCCTGAACGGGAAGACTGCGATGCTGGTTGAGCCAGTCGCCCAGGTGGCCCGGCGGAGCTTGAACTGGCTGCCTGTATCCCGGATAGGCGGGCCGTGCAAAGCCCGGTCCCATATACGGCGGGCCGGGATAATCTCTGCCAGGAGAAGCGGGCGCCGGATAAGCGGGCCGGGGCGCGGTTCCGGGATAGCCGCCGTAGGGCGAACGCTGCGGGAAGTTGGCTTGCGGCCGTCCCTGGGATTGCATGGGGGGCCTGCCTTGAGACTGCATGGCAGGCCGGCTCTGCATTTGCGGCCTGGTGGATTGGGCTCTGCCAGGTTGGGGCCGGGAGGCTGGCGCGGAGTGAGGCGTGGGCGCGTTCGATTGCGGGCGTTGAGTCCAGGCCAAGGGCACACAAAGAATTACGGCTGCCGCAGTCATGGCCGCTCGGCCTGTCCATCCCGCATTGTGTGTCCGGCTCAACATTTCATTTGCCCCCGCCCGCTTCGTTTTCCAGCTACGGCAACCGGCTTTCAGTGCCGTCAAAGTGCCTCAGTCCCCCTTCAGTTGTTGCTGGAAATATCCTCCAATTGGTCCAACAACTGAGCGTTGCTGCTCATGGTCTGCAAATCCTGCACTACGGCTTGCGCCGGGGCGGCTTGCGGATGATCCCAGTCGGTAATGCCCAGATAGGCCCCTCCGCCCACCAGAAGCAAGACGGTGAGCGCCATCGCCGCCAACGGACGAGCATGAGCCGCGGGCCCGTAGACAAAGCCAGAACGCAGCCGGGCAAACCAGCCGGCCGGCTCAGCCGCACGCTCTTCCCTGAGGCGCGCCTGCATCCGGGTCATGAAATACGGACTCGGCTCGGGTTCCTTCCAGGTATCCAGCAGGGACATGGTCGCCCGCAGCTCGTCCAGCTCGCGGCGGCAATGGTCACACCCGGCAACATGTTCCTGGACCTCAGCTGGCGCAGCGGTCGGATCGAGCAGCAGGCCTGCCAGCTTCGCTTCCATTCCGTCGCAATTGTTTTTCATCCGTTTCATTGGCGCCACCCCATTCCCCCGCCGGTCGAACCCGGCTCTTTCCCGCTCAAACAAAATCCTTCAAACTGTCGCGCAGCGTCTGGTAGGCGCGGAAGAGCAGCGACTTGGTCGCCGACTCGCTCAACTTGAGTACCTGGCCGATCTCGCGGTAGTCCATCTCCTGGTACTTGTGCATCACCACCGCCATTCGCTGCCTTTCGGGCAGAGCCATCACTCGCGCGCGAATGGCCTTCATGCGTTCCTCGCGCACAAGGCTCTGCTCCGCCGAAATTTCATCGCCGGCCACCTCCGGTCTGGCGCCGGTTTCCACGTCCAGCGCATCCAGAGAAAAGGCAGGCGCCTCCCGCTCATGCCGGGTGTCGCGCGCGTGGTTCACCGCCAGGTTGGTGGCGATCCGGTAGAGCCACGTGGTGAACTTGGCCTCGGCCCGGTAGCTCTGCCTGGAGCGGTAAACGCGCAGAAACACCTCCTGCGCCAGCTCCTCGGCAACCGCCTCGTTGTGCACCATCCGGTAAAGAAAATGGATGATGGGCCGGTGGTACTTTTCCACCAGGTAATTGAACGCCGATTCGTCGTCCGCAGCCGCGCGCAGCATAATGGCTGCGTCGCTCGAAGGATCCTGGCCGCTTGGCGCGGTTGACCTCTCGCCCGGCCGCGCAGCCGAGCCCGCTCCCAGGGCCGGATTGTCCAGGACCAAGGTCGCCATACCCTCTGAAACCCCATCAGGGCTGGAAGGTTGCGCTGAAAAAGAAGTTTCCGGGCTGGAATCTCCGTCGGCAGGCATCTTTATTCTCTCGCTGGACCGGCTGCCGTCTGCACCGGCCGACATGGGCGCAAAACCCGCGCCGGCGAGGCCTGAAACCGCCAATTCCATGCCGTCCAGCCCCGGAACAGGGCTCAGCTCTGCCTTACCTTCGTGGGAAAAGCATGCTGCAGGTCGAATTGATGCAGTTTTCCAGCGCATTGGCAGGTGAGTATGGCTCCCGGCCGGCCCAATTTGGCCGCAAAGGTTGGCCGCAAAGCCCCGTTGATGTTACTCTAACCCATGGGATGCCCTGCTGGCGCGTTCGTCGCCAGCGCCAGCGGAAGTTCGCCAGGGGGCGCTTAACTCAGCGGTAGAGTGCCACCTTCACACGGTGGAAGTCACAAGTTCGAATCTTGTAGCGCCCACCATAGAATCAATAATTTACGATTCTTTTCGATGCCCTCCAGACACACATTAAGGCACAATAGTGGGGGAAGCTATGGCTTCTTGCTTTTCATAGTCAGAATTCTGCTTGGCATCGAGCAGCATTTCGATGACACGATTCTGGTCAGTTCGGACATCGAGACTGTAGGCTTGGGCGTAAAGATTCATTGTGGCTAATCTCCAAAGTGTCGATTCCACGCCCATGCCAAGCTGTGCCCGCCGCGTGGCGAATCGGGTGAGGGTGAATCTTGGGTAGGCCCAGTCTCCGACACCACTTGGCGATCATGGCTTGGATACTGCTCTTGTCAATCCGCAATTGGCGATTCGAGAGGAACCGAGGAGCCAAGCCATCTTCTCCGCGCTCGCCAAGATACAGGTGAACCTGCTTGACGGCTTGCATGTCGGCGAAGAATTCTCGTTCTTTGCTGCCCTTCCCTATCACTGTCCCCACCCCAAGGACTCGATGACCTCCAAATGGCAGTACTGTGTTTTCGATTTCGATAGAGTCTCGGTTGAGGCTGGTAAGCTCGGAAAGCCGGAGGCCCGTGCTTTGGAACAACATTTCGATTGCCGATCGCGAGCGTTCGTAATTCCCGCCACGAGAGAATCCAGAACCTGTTCATCTGCCGGTTTAGGGTATGGCCGCTGACGCTTTGGGCACGGACTAGGTCGACCGGGTTCTTGACCCGGCCATTCGAGGTCATGCGGACATAATTGAAGAAGCTGGCCAGAACAGCCATCCTGCGCAGCGTTGTATTCCAGCGCGAATCTGGTTTTCCAGCAGAAGCTTTTAGATATTGGACAATGTTTTTCGGGCGCACCTGTGTGATCCGCAACCGGTTGCTTTTCAAATAGGTTGCGAAATGCGCCAACTCTCGGCGATACGCGACCATCGTAGCGGGCGAATAGCTCCGCACCTTCAAATAGGAAATGGAATCCTCAATCTGCATGTTTACCTTTCCGACTATTGATGAGGGAATTCGGTGAAAGATGGCATACTCCATTTCCCGGCGAACCACCGCCATACGCTGCCCGACCGTCGACGCGCCGACGGCAACAATCTTGTGTGTGGCTGAAAACTGGTATGCCTTGCCCGGCACAACGGCGGGCGGCGCGGCGTTCAACTTGGCGCAGCGCATCTTGGCCTTGGCGGCCGCCTTGACCTTGGCGATAATCTCCTCGGCTTGCTCGATTGTGCCGTTGGAGACGTCCAGCTTGGGCTTGGATACATAGTCGATGGCGCCCAGGCTGAGCGCGTGCGGAGTCGTATCCGCGCCCTTGCTGGTCAATGAAGAGATCATAATGACGGACATGGGATGGCCGCGCATCAGCTTCTCAAGGAAGTTGATCCCATCCATGCGCGGCATCTCGATGTCCAGGGTGAGCACGTCCGGTTTCAACGTCAGGATCTTTTCTCTTGCCACAAAGGGGTCGCTGGCGGTTCCCACCACTACGAGATCCGGGCCGGAACCCAGAATCTTACTGAGTAACAGGCGCATCCACTACAACACCGTCTGACCACACTCATCGCTGGGCTTCAGAACGCCACGGGAGTTCGCGGCATCTCAGGGCTATGGGGATGTAGAAAGCAAAGGACGCTTCCCACATCCCAACAGCTCCGACTACGACGGGCTGTACTCATCTGCAAGCCAAGACCGGAAAACTCCAGTTATCGCTGAATGAGAAAATGGGGACAGGTCGCAGGCAAGACGACTGCTGTTTCGCACAAGCTGCGGGACTCTGGCATACTGGCCGACTCCCAACTCGGAAGATCTAACCAATTGCTTCTAATCCAGTTGCCTCACTACTTGAGCCGCAAGGATTGGAGCTGCCAATTTCCTGAACTTTTGCGGGGATACACATGAATGATTTGATTTCTCCCATAATTTTCGAAACGGGTCGCCATAGCAGTTGTCGGATGCCGAGCGCTTTTTCACGGAATCCCTTGCCTCACTTCTTAAAGTGTTCAAGGCAACTCGCACCAATTCGTTGGCATTCTCATAGCGTCCGCTGCGAACGTTTGTCAGCACGAAATCGTGCAAATCGGGAGTCAGATTAACAGTGAGATTCGGCATTCAACCCTCCTTAGGCAGATAAGCTGTCATTCCCCGAGCGAGCATGCATCCGCAGCGTCAACTTTTGTTCGTAAAAAACCACTTTGATACTGTAGTCGCATCCTGCGAAAGCTCGGTAGACTCCGTTGATTCAGAGAGAACGCCGCGTTGGATCGGAAAGTTGCAGCACGCAATCAATAGAGTCGTGTTTATGTACCTCGGCACGAGGTTTTGTGACAGGTGGATTGAGTAAAAATCAAAAAATGATTTGCAAGCTGGGCAAGAGCCAGCATTCCCATAGCTTCCGCAGAATTGAATTCGCGGAAGTCCGAAGTCGCGCGCTATTCCCAGGCTCCGGAGCCGACAAATCCAGCCCAGTACCAGGGGTGGGTGCTCTGGCCGGCGGCGCGGCGGGCGAGCAGCAACTTTCGTTCCGCATTCCAGACAGCGTCGGCAGTGGAAGCATGAAGGCCCAGCCGCTGGGCATACAGCTCATGCATGAACTGGCGCGTCAGATCGTCATCCACGGGCCAAAGCGACATCAACACGCTGCGGGCGCCGGCCTCGCGAAAGGCGCGTTCGAGGCCCAGCACTCCTTCGCCGTCATGCAACTCGCCGTTGCCTGTGTTACAGGCTGAAAGCACAGCCCAGTCGAGGCCGCTCAGATCCATCGATGCGATTTGCTGAGCGGTGAGGATCGAGGTTTCTCCGGTTCGGTTGCTGCCGGCAAAAACCAGCCCGGAGCGAAGCAGCGGATTGCCGCCGCCGCAACTGTTGTTAAGAAGAAACGCATGAGTAGCAACGTGAAGAACGCGGCTACCTGGCGCTTCTTCAAGAAAATGCGCGCGCGTCGCATCGCTGCCGGTCTCCAGCGTGGAGGGTTCATTGCCGTTCCAGCGCTGCCACGCAGCATTGATGTCGCTGACCTCAGCCGCCGTACCAGGCAAGGCAGGAAATTGCACATTATCCGGCCTCTCGCAACTGATACCCGCATCGCGCAAATTGGAAACAAGCGGAGCTTTTGAGAGTTGCTTAAAGTTGGGATTCCCGAAAGCCAACAACCCAGTCTTTTGGCGAGAATCCTCTGCCGGAACCAGATCGCGCTCGCTGGAGAGAATGTGGATGAGCGGTCCATGCTCGACCAGATAGCCTTTTCCCTCGGGCAGTGCGCTGAAGGGGATCAGGTTCAGAACGCCATCGGGAACCACCAGAGCCAGCTTGGCATCGCCCACTTCGCCTCGAAGCGGATCCCATACGCGCTGGCGCAGGGCCTCCGCGGCCTCGCGCCATTGGCGCTCATTGTGCACTGCGCCGAGTCCTCCGGCATGAGCCTCGGCATCGGCACTCGCCCGCGCGCGGTTCACCAATTCTTCAATCGACCCGGCGTCGCCGAGGTCGAAGACGTGAATCTGATCGGAATCGGGCTTGAGCACAAATGCCATGTAGGCCGGAACCTTTGTGTGCGAGGGGTCGACCTTTTCAACGGCGAAACGCTGGTAGGCCACATACGAGATGAGAATCGAATGGGCGGGCAAGTTGTGGCGTATATCTTCCAGGTGGACCGCGCTTGCCCGCTCGTCGTTGCGCAGAGCGGCACTGCGTTCAGCCAGTTCGCGCTCAATCCGCTCCATGCGGTTACTGTCTTCGGCGATGGCTGCGCTGTTGTCCTGCTTGGCCGGCTCCGCCTGTTCCGCGGACAGCAAATCGACGCGAGCCCGGTCCATCTCCTTAAGCAGCTTCGCAACCTCCGGATCGTTGCTCTTGTTGAGGTTCTTCTGGCGGCGAGCCATTTCGTCGGCCACCAGGGCGCGCGAGCGCACCGTCTCCTGGTAGATCTCCGTCGCAGGCAGCCCGGGATGGCGCGTGAGGACAGAGAGCGCAATGTCCAGTCCGTAAGAGCGCTCCTTGTAGTAGTCAAGCGCCTGACGCTCCGGCAGGGTGCGCGCCTGCAGCACAAAATCCTCGCGCGTCAGCTTTGCGGCAATCAAGCCCTCTTGAACCGCGCGTGAAAGGTCTCCTCCCGACGCCAGGGAGCGCGCATAGAGCGCATAGAGCGTTGCCAACTGATCCGCCGGCGTCCTCTTGTTGGCGAGCGCAACTTCGAAGTTCTTCCAAGCAAGAGGAAACTGACCGGACAGGCTGTACACATTGGCCAAAGCGGCTATGGCGCAGGCGACGGGATAGCTGTCGGGCCCATAGGCACGGCCCGATATTTCAATCGCCCGGTTGAGATGCGGAATGGCTTTGGAAAACTCCCGCGCATTCACGTAAAGGATGCCGAGATTGCTCTCCATCATCCCAAATTGCGGGTCGTCAGGATTAGCGCGCTGTCCGGCTTCGAGTGATTCCTCCGATGCTGCGAAAGCTCCGGCCTTGTCGCCCATCTGCTCCCTGACGTCGGCAAGGTAGGAAAGCGACGTCGCCAGGTTCCATTCATGATCCAGGCCCAGTTTACGTTCAGCGGCAATGGCTGCATTGATCGCACGCAGAGCACAGGGAAAATCTCCCAAAACGTCACAGGCGTCGGCCAAAACATCCGCGGCATGAATCTCTTCGTCTGTGTTCGGAAACTCATCCTGTCCGATCTCAAATGAGCGTTCCGCCAAGGGGCGTCCCTCGGCGGGCCTGCTGAGAGAAATCAAAGCTTCCGCCATGTCTGCCAGCGCAACTACGTATGCATTGCTGCGAGGGCCGGCAGCGGCCTCGGCAATGCCAAGTTCGCGTTTGGCTAGGTCCAAGGTATCGATCGTGACGATATGGTGGTCGATCTCCAGATTCACCAGAGTGCTCAGGGCTGCAGCCACTTCCAGCGTGTTACCGGGATGGGCTAGCTCGGCGGCTCGCAGCTTTCCGCGCGCCTCCGCAACCTGGTCTTGCGAAGACTTGACGGGCGGGGCCGGCTGCTGCGCGGCACAAGGAAGCAACAAGATCAAGACGAGGAGAGAAAAGATCAACTTGCCAGTGGCGATATGCACTAATTCTCCATTCTTGCAAAACAGATTTCCCAAGGAGAAGAGAGTGGAACAAAACGCAAAAAACAATGTACCGTTACTTCGATTCGGGATTGTCTCCCTGCGCCGGTTGCGGCGAGGCGCCCAGTTTGGCCACCTGCCGCTGCTGCACACGCGCCCGCTGCTCCAAATCGCCACGCAAAGCAATGGTGCGCCGCAGATACTTTTGCGCCGTAGCCTGATCATTGCCGGCCAGCGCAATCTGCGCCAGCTCATAAAGCGCCGCCTCCTTCTGCGGCGAGTCGCCGGCATCGGCCACCTTGCGCAGAAGCTTGGCTGCCTGGTCGAAATCGCCGAGGCTCATTTGGCAAGCGCCGGAGTAAAACGCGGCGGAGCGCGCTTCCGGACTTTGCTCCGCGACCTGCCGCAAGACTGCAATGGCATTCTGGCAGTTGCCCGCGGCGTATTCCGTCATACCCGCTTCAAAACGTGTGTCCAGGCTCTCTCCGCGCAAGTGAGGCGCAAGATAGGCGGGCAACGTCAGATCAGCCAACTGGGAAAGATGAACAGGCGTGGCGGTGACTCGAACAGGCTGCGATGGAGCCGCCGCTTGCGGCAAAGCCTTCATCGCATTCTGCGCAACCGTCGGCGGCGCGGGCCTGGGTTCGAGGCTCCTGTAGGTGAAAATGCTCACCAGTAACAGTGCGGCAACGGCTCCTCCGCTCCATGCCCAGACCGGCCAGGCAAGCGACAGTTTCAGGCGCGGCTGTTTGATCGTCGCCACCTGTTGCTGCGCAAGCGCCTGTGCCACGGCCTGAATGGCCTGCAGATGCTTGAGGCAAACCGGGCAGTCGAAGTAGTGCTCTTCAAACCGTTCTACTTCATTTTCGGGTAAGGTGCCTTCGACGTACCCCAAGGCAAAACGTTCAGCCGGTGCTCCGTTGCAGATTGTCATAGTGCAACCCTTTCACTCAAGTGGGCTGCGGATTTGTTTTGTGACAGCCGCGAGACAAAATCGATGACTTTGCGGGTAGCGCGTACCTTCCTCTGCCGCACCACATCCGAGCTCAGATGCAGCCGTTCGGCGATCGCTCCCGGTTTTAAACCTTCCACCAGAGTCATGTGCAAGATAGCTTGGTCCACCTGATTCAGGCTGGCAATCGCACGCTGGGCTAACTCCCCCTGCTGCAAATCCGCAAGTTCGTCCGTTGCCTGCGTGAGATCGGGAAGATAGTCGGGAAACTCCAGCGAGACAGGCTGGCGGGCGGCGCTCTTGAAGTGGCTGTTCAGGAGATTGCGGGCGATTCCCAGGACGAACGAGGACAGCTTTGCCGCGTCACGAATCTGCCCGCGCCGCAGAGCGCAGATGGCCTCAAGCATCACATCCTGCTGCAAATCCGCGGTCAGATCGGCATCGCGCGTCCGCGCCAGCAGCATGGCCCGGACCTTGGGAAGATACTGCAGAACAAAAGTCCGCTCCGCCTCGCAGTCTCCACAGGCGATAGCCTGCACGAGCCTCTCATTCTCCTGAGCTTTCTCGACTGCTATCCCCGCGACTTCCGTACTGTGTTCGCCGAACATTTTCTCTTTTCAGGTCTAGTTGCTTTTTCACATTCTTACATACAACACATGCAGCAGCCTGAATTGCGTATTCCCTTATGGTAGTGCGACGTCTCTGCGCATGAGCTTTGGTTGCTCGTCGTCAATCTACGGCAACCGCAATAGAATTGATCGGGCAGAGATAGAGCCCTGAAGTTGACCAGCCTCCACGAATTTGCGGCCGCAAGCCGAGGACGTAATACTAACCCAGGCGCATGGACCAGGTCACTCGCCAGCCGAATCGTTGATTTGAAAAGTGCCGCTTCTGGAAGTGATTCGTCTGATGCACATGCTGGTGTTGTGTCTTCGCGTTCGGACATTCACTTGGCAAACGCGATAGGTTGTTCGATACGCTGTTCGATACGTTGGTTCTCGGGCTTGGGTGCGCGTACAAGGACCTAGGGTGCCACCATATTCTTTTAAGTTGTTGTAATGCCTATAGTTGTTTGATTAACGCGGCGGAAGTCACAAGTTCGAATCTTGCAGCGCCCGCCATTGTCTTCCAGCCACAAATCAGAATCTATGCCTGAGGGCTTCAGCACGGCGAAGGCTTTTGTCCCGGCCTCTGGAGCTTTCTGGGTCGGCCCACGCGAGCTGCTCATGGCGTGCCCGAGAATGGGCAGTGCCGTTCACGGAGAGAAAAAACCGGGAGTACACTGCATTCAAAGCCTGCCGCGCGTTCGACCGCGAAGGCAACCAGGAGAATTCAGAGGATGAGTCCAATCACAGTTGATACCAGCCTGTGCGAACAAGATGGCGCTTGCGTGGCGGTTTGCCCGTCCAGGGTGCTTGATTTCAACCACGAAGGCTATCCCGAAGAAGTTCCAGAGACTCAGTGCATTCTCTGCGGCCACTGCGTTGCCGTGTGCCCGACCGGCGCCTTGACTCACACGGCCTTGCCGCAGGAACCCTTTCTGCCAGCAGCCGGAAAGCTGCCGGATCCGGCTCTTATCGACGGTTTCCTGATGAGCCGGCGGTCGGTGCGGGAGTTCAAGGAAGAACCCCTTGCCAGGGAGACATTGGAGGCTTTGCTGGATGTGGCCCGCCGGGCTCCGACGGCTTCCAACTCCCAGAAGGTTCATTGGATCGTCGTGGACGATGCGTCAAAAGTGCATGCGCTCTCTGCCGAAACGATGAACTGGATACGCGCTTCGAGCGGCAATTTGAAGATGCTGGAGCAATGGGAAAGCGGAGATGATCGAATATTGCGCGGGGCTCCCGCGGTCATCATGGCATGCGCGCCGGAGGATTATGGCTGGGCAAAGCAGGATTGCGCCATTGCCCTCACCTTTCTTGAACTGGCGGCGGAGGCTCGCGGCCTGGGCGTCTGCTGGGCTGGAATCCTGACCCGCGCAACTGCCGTTCACGAGCCGCTGCGCCAGGCGCTTTCGGTGCCCGAGGGATACGCCGTATGTGGCGGCCTGATGCTCGGGGAGCGAAAGTATCGGTACCGGCTGGTGCCTGCAAGAAAGCCGCTCAGCGTGCAATGGATTTAGAGTTCTGGCGTCGTATCTGCCCTGGAAGCTCTTGTGGACCGGCCGCTGCCGGCTACGGGCGCGGGTTCCGGCAATTTCTCGACGGAATCATTGCACTCGTTCGCAGCAACTCAAACTGCCGGCTGATTGCGGAAAGGCCGCCACGCCGTCGCCGAAGCAGCTATTTCGCTCGAAGGAAAAGTGAACGGTTCTCCCGTTCATGCGGAGTCTCTGGAACCGCGCAAGCTGCCGTTTCTTGAGGAAGAGCCGGTGAGCAGTCGTGATGTTCCTTTACAGCAACAGGAGAACCGCTCGAAGGAGGCGAGGCAGAAGACTGGAGGAACGCAATTCGCTCACTGCGCGGAAGCGGAGCGCTCCATGCGCAAATGGCGATCCTCTTCCGGATTTCCATTTGCAGCCGGAATCGGTGAGAAGGCCGTAATTCGCTTCGCCGGGATGGGCTGATTCACGTTGGGCGCCTTCGACAAACGGGTGGAGGGAAAAGCCACGGCAGAGGATCGAGAAACCTGCATCCTGTAACCTGTCTCAGATGCCCAGGTATCGAGAAGGCCTTTCATGGCGTCAGCATCCCACCGGCGCAAAACGCTATTAACAAGCAGCTGGAAATCGGAACGGAACGTAGCGCGGGCCATGTACTCCGCATCGAGGTAACGCTTGGCGGGAAGCACAACCGCGTGATAGTAGTGTTCCAGATGCTCTTCGGGCACACTGCCGAGCACCGCGGCTTCGCGAGCGAAAGCGATGGTAGCCGCGCCTGTAATCCCAGGGCGGCAAGGCAGCTTGTGAATCACATGTTCGGGCATCTTTGGGCGGGGACCTACCAAGCTCATATCTCCCCAAAGCACATTCAACAACTGGGGCAGCTCATCGAGCTTCCACTGGCGCAGGAAACGGCCCACCAAAGTGAATTGCTGGTTGCACGTCGTGGTGACAGCGTGACGCGCCCTGCCCGTCACGTGGGTCAGGGTTCTGAATTTGAGGATGGTGAAAGTCCGGCCAAAACGCCCCATGCGCTTCTGCAAGAAGAGGACGGGACCGTAGGACGTCAGCCATACCGCCAGAGCGATCACCACGAAAACCGGAAGCAGGAAAGGCAACGCCAGCAGCACGCAAGCCAGATCGAAGAAGCGTTTAGCGCTTGACCGAGACCAGGGACTCAGCTTGGAAATGCGGGCATTCCGAGGCAGTTTGAACGCAGGCGCAAAACCGCTGTTGGCCTTCCGTCCATCCATCGCATCCACGCTACCGTGAATGGGATGCTGTCCGGATCGATCCGAGAAGCCAGGCTCCGGAAATGCTTTTAGGAGCGAATCGACGTTCAAATGCCCCCCCAGAGAAGTAGGATTCCAGTCGCGTCGAGAATTGCGCGGGAACGAGATGCAATTTAGCCGGTGGCTGGACTCTTGACGCCGCCGATGGTCCACCTTTCCCGCTCTTCTTGGCTACCGCACAGAGTAAATTCCGAACTTCGTATGTTGCATCACACCAACAACATGCGCACGAAGAAAGGAGACGGGCTGAACAACTGTCAGTAATATACCACATTAGCATCGATGGAAGTTCAAAATTGTGTAACCAGGCGCGTTCCTCTCGGGAACGTGCCCGTCAAGGGTGCCATAACGGAGTCCGTTGGGGCAAACCGAGAGAGAATCGGCAGGCGGATATTCGAGCGCAAGAAGAATGAGGCCACGAAGAGTCGGACGGGTGTTTTCTGGCTTTTGATTCTGCTCATTCATAGGGGCGGCTGCACTGCGCATGAGCCAATCGACTGACCAGCAGGCAAGCAGCGCGAACATGGGTATGCGCGACAACCGTCCGGGTGGCGCGCCAGCCGCGAAAAAAGATGCCGCCAATTCCCGGGCGCGGGAAAGAGACCGAGCTTTCAGCGCATGGAGTTTCCGAAGCAAGAACGGCTCCATTCGCCACTATTCAGGCACGCATGGATCGTCGAAGCTGAAGAATACATCCAGGCGGCGAATCACGCCGGCTCGCTCGAAGACAGTGGCACTGGCCGCGGCATCGAGCTCAAGCGCTTCAATCGTGTGAAGAGAGCCGTCGGCGCGGGTGATTTCAATCCTCCGGGGTCCCGAACAATGGGCCACCACGGGCACCTGGCAGATCGTAAACGCCATCGTTCCCGGATCGAGATCGAGGCTGCATTGCCGTCCCTCAAGATCGTAGAAATCGAAATGCTTTGCCTCCGCCAGAAAATCTTCGCGGCGGACCAGATGCGGGTGGAAACAGAGACGTCCGTCCAGGACGGCAACACCCATTTCGCCCAGCCGCGTGATGATATCTTCCTTCACCTGGCCGGTCATGCCCGGCTGCTGGGCACCGGCAAATCCCGGTGTGTGAGAGTAGGGATCGGTGGGAATCGCGCCGTAAAGCTCCGGCGACTTGTGCACGCCAATTCCCTCGCGAATCTCGCCGTAGTGGCTCATCAGCCGCTCGATCACGGAGGCGTCCTCGCCGGCGCTTTCGGCACGGCTCAGCACTTCTTGCACCGCCAGCAACAGCTTGGCAACCATGTGCCAATAGATGCAGCCCAGTCCTTCGTACTTGTAGAAGGTGCCCGAGCGGCCGGTAAACGACTGGTGATCGAAAACTTGATCGTAGAGCGCGAGAATGCGCGCGTTCTCTTCCTCCGGCAGTCCCAGAGCCGGCAGCGCTTTCTTCAGCAGCGCGCCGTTGCGGAAGGCCGCGTTGAAGTGCGCCACGCCGTTCGCGTCCTGCGCTACGATGCGGCGATCATTGCGCGCGATCATCTCTTGCAGCGGCTTCGATTGAGCGATGGCCGCGGCGGGGATGTTGTTCTTCTCCAGGAAGCCCGGCAGTTTGCGGTCGGGATAGAGGATGTAGCTGTTCTGGTCGGCGCGATAGAGGCGGCTCTGACGCAGCGCGTCCAGCAGCTCGGCCGACTCCCGCGGGGAGAGCGCACCAGAGCTGAGCACGGCCACCTGGCCTTCCAGCATCTCGTAGAGCCGGCGAATCGCGATGCCCTCGCCTTCCACCTTCATCAGGTTGTAGGCGTGATAAAGCCCATCTTCGCGGCGGTTGGCTTGGATCGAGTGGTCGATGTAGCGGACCGTCAGCTCGCAGAAGCAGGTCAGCTCCGCGATCTCCAGCTGCGTCTGGCTGCCGGAAAACCCATGCGCGTAAAGCCGCGCCCGATATTCGCTTCCCACCGCGCCCAGCAAGTCCAGCATCCGCTTGCGCTCCGAGTCGGAAATCGCTCCGCCGAGCAGGCTCGTGTTCTCTGCCAGGGTTTTCGCCACGCGATGAAGCGCCTCGGCCACCTCGGAGGAAACCTCGATTGCAGAAGCGCCGGCGGCCGTGAAAATCTCTTGGCACAGCGACAGAAAACGGCGCAGGTAGCAGAGCGTCACCATGGAAACGCCGTAGCCCACCAGCGCGTTGTTGGCGTCGTTCCACTCCGGCCGCTGGGTGTTCATCCAGAGGCCTGCTTCGGGAATGAAGTTGAAGAGGCGGGCCAGAGCCAGCACCAGCAGCTTCTCCGTCAGGTTGGCGCGGGCCAGCTCACCCGCCGCGTCCGCCAGGGCTTTGCCGTCGGCGCCCATGGCCGCGGCACGGCTCTGAATCTGGCCGTTGAGCGCGGCGTCGAAGTCGATGGTGTTGCGCGGGTCTGCCAGCAGCGCCGCGTAGGGCTTGATGCGGTAGGGAAGGTTGGCGTAGGTGAAGACGCGCCGCCGCAGCAGCCCGGCCAGCGCGCCCGGATGGTAGCGCTCCGAAACTTCCAGCAGCTTCAGGAGGTAAGCCACCTGGTGGTCGCCCCAATAGCCGATGCACGACCAGGCGTCGTGCGGGTCCAGCACCTCCCAGTCATAGCCGTCGCGCATGATGCGATAGGGGTTGTACCCGTCCGCGGTCGAGGAATCGGCAAACTTGAAGATCATGCTCTCGACGTAGCCGGGATAGGAGAGCGCGAGCGCCTCCCAGTTCTGGAAAATGTCCCGCCAGTTGCCTTGGTAGTTCAGAATCTTTTCGCCCTGCTCGTTCTTCACCTGGATGGAGAAGATGTTCCACGGTCGGCTGGGATCGCCGTGCCTGCGGCTGAAGGTCAGCGGCAGATATTCGTAGGCCAGCCTCTCCAGATCGGGATCGCCTTGCGCGCGCCCGAGCTCCAGAAGCCGTGCGTGCGGAAGGCTGGCCGGTAGCGCCTCCAGAAACGCGCCTTGCCGCTCCGCCAGTGGGCGATTGGCCTTGACCAGAAACGCCTTGAAGTCCGCGCTGGAGATTTCGTAGCCGTCGTCGGGAATGCCGCCGCGCATGACGTTGAACAGAACATTGGAGAAATGCCGGCTGCTGCTCAGAGCGTCGCCGGTGCACTGCAGAGCGTCGGCCGCGGCCATCATGCGGACCAGGGTCGCCGTCCCGCTTTCCACGTCCTCGTCGAGCAGCGCCCGCAACTTCGCGCCGGAGTGCAGAAGACGAATCAGCGAGGCTACCTTCGCGGAGTCCTGCTCGACCTCCGCCACAATGCTCCACTGCTTGCTGTCGCCCGCGTCCAGGGCCAGCCGGGCGTTGAGGAAGTAGGCCCCGCGCCGCCCGCGAATCAGCGTTTCCTCATCCACCGCCTCGCTCCGCCGGAAGCGGTCGAGCTGCGCCGCGCACAGAAGACGGCGCGTGGAATCGAGCCCCTCCGACCACACCGTCGTCGCCTGCAGCGCCTCATTCGGCTCGGGCCGGTCGGCGGGCACCGAGCTCAGCCTGAAAAGTCCCAGCCCAGTTTCAGAAACCAGCTCGCTCTCCTTGTAGCCGTCGGCCAGGGTGCTGAATTCCTGCTGAAATCGGCTGGTCAATCCCGCAGGCACCAGGTTTTGAATGCCGTCGAGAAGATCGATTTCAACCGGCTCCGCGCTTTGGTTGACCAGCTCCGCGCGGCGCACAAATCCAAAGCGGTTGCTCAGCAGCCAGCGATAGGAAAAGGAGAGTCCGAGGTCGTGGTTGACCTCCTCAAAGACGATCTTGTTGCTGTAGATGCTCTTGAAGAGGCTGCGCGTGATGCGATACACGCCTTGGTAACGCTGCGAAAACGGCTCCCACAGCGATGTCCGTCCGCCACGGCTGACCCGCAGAATGGTCTTGCTCCCGGTCAGATCCTGGCTATCGTAGATCCGGTCGTCGGTGGTGTAGGGAAACAGAGCGCGGTCCGGATCTTTGCGGCCGGCGGTCAGAGCTCCACCCGAGGAAATGAACATCCAGTGGTCCGAGTCGCCGGTGATGCTCATCAGAAACGGCGCCATGGCGTCGTCGTTGACGATGCGGTAAAAGCGCTCCCCGCCGATCTCAACCTGACCGCCCTCAGCCCTTCGCGCGCCGCGCTGGAGGGGCGTTTCTGCCACATATTCAGTATTCATAGTCAATCCTCTGATTTCGACCGCACACCCTGCGAGAATTCGCCGGGCTCTGTCCTCGTCTTCTGTTGAATCGGCGGATTACTGACTGGGAAATTGCCGGTTCAATCGTTTGAAATCCTATGGAAAACTATCTCCTGGAAATGCCTCGCTGCACGCTTCTATTTGGCGTCAGCCGGGGTATCGTAACTGGGCGAGGTTGGTCCGCTGGGCATCAGCTCCGGATACAAGTCATGCATCGCCAGCTTGGCCTTGCGCCCTTCTGAAAACAGCCCCCAGTGGCCCTCGGTCCCGGTGCCTTTCCAGGGCTCGTCAAAAGCCTCAAAGTAGAAAGTGGTTACATTGTTGGCCTTCGCCCAAGCGGTCAGCTCCTCGTAATACCGCTTCTGTTTCTTCTCGTCGCCCGCCCGCGGCACATGCTGACTTCCCACGGAATAACTGGCCCAGCCAGCTTCGCCGATAACAATGGTTTTTCCTGGATGCGCCTTGCGCACGTTCTCGAAGTTCCTGATCGTCGAGGCCATCGCCGTGTCGATATCCTCGTGGCCCCACATGGGGTAGGTGTGCATCACGATGAAATCCACATGATCCGCCAGCTTGGCCTGCGGCTGCTGCCAGTAGAGAACATCATCGGCCACCGTGACCGGACATTTCACAGCCTTCCGGACCTGCTCGACATACTCGATCGCCTTGTCCTCGGTCAGCTTGTGATCGGACCATGTGACCAGAATCTCGTTGCCGACATTCACCGCTATGACAATTTTTTTGTATTGATTCGCCAGACGGACGGCGGTCGCCATCTGCCTGGCATTTTCATCTTGCTTGTCCGGATGGCCGTCGAGCCAGATGCCCAGCAGCACCTTGATTCCCAGGTGATGGCGCTGGATCACCTCCAGCACGTCCTGCGAATGCTGATCCCCGCCATAAAGCCGGATCAGCGGCCAGTTCTTCTTCAGAATCGTCAGGTCTTCCAGAATCTGCGCCTGGGTTGGAAACTTGTTGAGCTGTGGATTCTGGCCCTGGCGATAGCCGGAGTAGTCGATGGCGTTTCCATACCATCTCTGCACGGTCAGGTCGGGCTTTGCCGCCGCCAGCCCGGCTGCCGGCGCAAAAACCGGCAAGCCGAGCGCAAGCGCGCAAAGCAGGGCCTTCCTCTTCAGGACGCTCTTCATGCCTCAGCTTCTCCCCGGCGCGCTTTCAGCTCCGCCTCAATCTTCACCATCAAGGTGTCATTGAGCGGATAAAGCGCCATGATCGCCGCGGCAAGTACCAGCATCACCCCCGGAATCCAGCTCATCGAGAGAATGATTCCATGAATCGAGCGGCCGGTCTGCGCCACATTCGCTGTGTACCCGAAGAAGGTGAGGATCAGGCCCAGCATCCATGCGCCCAGGGCAAATCCAATCTTGGTGGCAAAGATCGCCGAGGCAAAAACCAGCCCGGTATTGCGCCGCCCCGTACGCCATTCGGCATGATCGGCTGTATCGGCGAACATCGCCCATACCAGCGGCGAATTGAAACCGATGATGAAGCTGGAGACGATCTGCAGCGCGAACATCAGCTGGATATTCTCAGGCTTCGCCAGCGAGAACAGCATGACAATCAGCCCGCCGCCGCCCAGCGCGAACATGAAGAGCGGCTTCTTGCCGATAAATCTATTCAGATACGATGTCAGGGAAACGGCCACGATAAATGCAAAGCCATTCGCGAGCAGGAAGAGCCCGACAAGATCTTCGCGATGGACAAAATACTTGAAGTAGTAAGCGGTGACTGAGCCTTTCACCGCAAAGGCCGCCAACGTCAGCAGCAGTACCCCCACCAGCACGATCCACGGCTTGTTGTCGAAGAGGTTGATCACATCGCTCTTGAGATTCGGATTCTGCTGCGCGGGCGGAGTAACGCGCTCCCTGGTGGTAGCGAAGCAGAGCAACAGCAGTGTAACGGCGCAGACGCCGTAGACCACCATCGTCATCTGCCAGCCGCGCGTATCGCTGCCGTGGCCGAGGATCTTGACCAGCGGAAGCGTGCAGAACTGCACCAGCATCCCGGCGGTAAAAGCGCCAATAAAGCGAATCGACGAAATCGAGGTCCGCTCCAGCGAGTTGGGAGAAATCACCCCCATCAGGGCGCTGTACGGAATGTTCACCGCCGTGTAGATGAACATCAGCAAACTGTAGGTAATGTAGGCATAGACCAGCTTGGCGCCGACGCCCAGATTCGGCGTCGAGAAGGTCAGCACGCCCGCCGCCGCGAAGGGCAGCGCGCCCCAGAGCAGATAGGGGCGGAAGTGGCCCCAGCGCGACTTGGTGCGGTCGGCAATCGAACCCATCACCGGATCCGCAACCGCGTCGGCAAGCCGCGTCACCAGCATCATCATGCCGACCGCAGCCGCCGAAATGCCGAAGACATCCGTGTAAAAGAAGATCACGTAAAACTCGAAAGTCTTCCAATAGAAGTTGGAAGCCGCATCTCCCAGCGAGTACCCGATCTTCTCTTTAAGTGAAATTCGATCTGCCAACGGAACTGTCAGTTTTGCTGCTCGCACCCTGGCCTTACCTCTCCGGAGCGTTTTGAAACGCTCACTACCAAAATTGAATCGCAATATCCGATGAAGATCCAGCAGCGCGCCGGCAAAAAACAGCGGCACTGGCCCTGTTGCAGGATATACCGAAGCCTCGGTCGATCAGCTGGAATAAATCCGCACCTGCCGGACCCGCATGATGGATGGGAATGGGGTGGTGGAGTCTGGACTACCCGGCCAGTTCACGCTCTCCGCAGGGTTCATGATGCGGCGGCGGGGGGGACCGCAGGCGCCGCAACAGGCTGCTCGGTAGAAACAGCGGTGGTTGTCCCTCCGTCGCCGCAACCAGCAATCATCGCAGCACTTGCAAATAACGGGAACAGGGAACCAGATTCCATCAAGCTTGCCAGGCGAGTTCTCTCAAGGCTTTCTTCATCTCGTGCCGGACTCCGCATTGGTCTGCGCGGCCAGCCGTGGATGCGAGAGTCTGAAAAAATCTCCGGACAGTCAAGGTACCGACTGTCCGGAGGTATTTGAAGTTTTTGTCAGGAGATTTAGGAGATCAAGCGCGCGCAGAACCAGGCGAGGTACCCACCAATGCCGCCGTTTTGGTTGAGGTGATCGCAAACAACTCCAATAGAACCGGAATTCGCCTTTGCGTCGTCAAAGCAGTACCCCCTCACCGAACGTGCGACCGCAGCGAGTAGTCGTCTCCGGCCCGGCGCACTTCTCGAGCCGAAAAATGATCACGCCGTTTGAACCAGTCATAAAACCGATTTTGCGACCGGTTTATTAACCCGGTTTAAATTAAAGACACTTTACTGTTTTTCCGGCGCCGATGTCAAGCGCCTTTTGGTACTATCTTTTTGTGCGCAAATCAGAAAGACATGCCGGCAGCCCGCCCCCGTCCCCTGGAACTCCTTCCAAGCCTGTTAGTCTGCGTGATCTAGCCGCCTATCTGGGGCTCTCCCGCACTACCGTTTCCCTGGTGCTCAACAACTCGCCCGTCGCACAGGCGCTCACGCCGGAGACGCGCGAGCGCGTTCTGAAGGCCGCGGCCGAACTCCACTACAAAGCCAACTATTTCGCGCGCATGCTCAACAACAAGCGAAGCCAGATGGTGGGCATTCTTTCACCCGATTTCGGCGAGGGATACGACTCCCAGATACTGACCGCCATTGAGCGCGTGCTGATTAATCGCAACTATCTTTACTTCGTTTCCAGCCATCATTGGGACAAGGCCCTGATCCAGCAGCGTCTGCAGGTCTTTGCCGAACGCGGCGCCGAGGGCATCATTCTGATCAACACCCACGCCCCGTCTGGGTCAGCGCTCCCGATGGTTTCCATCGGAAGCTGGGAATGCGATTTTCCGGCGACGCGCATTACGGTGGACAATGCGTACGGCATTCGCCAGGCAATGGAGCACTTGCATGCGCTTGGACATCGGAAGATAGCTTTCCTCAGGGGACAAGCACTATCGAGCGACGCCGAAGCGCGCTGGACTGCATGCATGGAGGCCGCGCAGGAGCTGCATTTGCCCATCGACGATGAGAATGTGGTTCAACTAAAGCTCATCCGCGATGGGCTGAACCCCATCCGCGAGGGTCATATCGCGTGCAGCCATTTGCTAAAAGCATCGCGGGGGTTTACCGCTCTGGTGGTGTTTAACGACCTGGCGGCCATCGGCGCTATCAACGCCCTCCGCGACGCAGGCAAGCGGATTCCGGAAGACGTCTCCGTGATTGGCTTCGACGATATCCAGGCAGCGACCATCATCCATCCGTCCCTGACGACGATTCGCCAGCCGTTGGAACGCATGGGCGTGCTCGCCGCATCGGAGATTCTGGCGCGCATCGAAAACCCCAACATGGAACCGCGGAGCATCGTGCTTTTGCCGGAGTTGGTGATCAGGCGGTCGAGTGACGTTTGCCCGCAAAGCGGCTCTGACAAGCACGAAAAAAAATCCAAAGTCCGATCCAGGCCAAAGGCGCGATAGCCAACAGGATTGAAGCCGGTGGCGCGGCTTTCGCGCTCTGCAGCTTCTTTGCGCCACAGATTGTTTTCGTGATGTTCCGCCTGCGGGAACTCCACGCCCAAAGATTGCGTACCAAAATGCAATCATGTTCAACGATCTGAAACTCGCAATCCGAAAGTTGGCCAAAACGCCAGGCTTTACCCTGACGGCTATTGTCACCCTGGCGCTGGGAATCGGCGCGAATGCCGTGGTCTTCAGCGTTCTGAATGCCCTGGTGCTGCGGCCTGTGAACGTGCCCCATGCGCAAAATCTTTACATGGTGCAGCGCTTCAAGTATCCGTCGCAATCCTATCCGGACTACCTGGATCTGCGCGACCGGAACCGAACCTTCGAGAGCCTGGTGACCTTCGAAATGATCGGCCCGGTGGGAGTAGATACGGGCGGAAATCCGACCTCGGCATGGCCCTACCTGACGAGCGGAAACTACTTCGACGCGCTGGGAATCCAGCCCTATCTGGGCCGGTTCTTCCATGCTTCGGACGAAAAGGGCATGAACAGCGCTCCGTACGTCGTGCTGAGTTATGCCTACTGGAACAGCTATTTCCACGCCGACGCGAACATCGTGGGGCGGATGGTGGAGATCAACAAGCATCCCTTCACCGTCGTGGGCGTGGCGCCGCCGGCCTTTCGCGGAACGGAACTCTTCTTTTCACCGGCGCTCTGGATTCCCATCATCGAGCAGCCCGTCATCATGGGCCAGGACACGCTTCAATATCGCGGCGATCACGGGCCATTTGTGGTGGGGCGGCTGAAGCCGGGAATTACTCCAACACAAGCGGCAGCAGACCTGAATGCGATCGGGGCGTGGCTGGCTAAGACCTATCCGTCAGACGACGAAGGATTGAGTTTTTCCCTGGCTCGTCCGGGGCTGATCGGCGACATGCTGGGCGGACCGGCGCGGGCGTTCATGGCTGGTTTGATGCTGCTGGCCGGGCTGATTCTGCTGGCGGCGTGCGCGAATCTGGGAAGCCTCTTTGCGGCGCGCGCGGCGGATCGGGCAAAGGAAGTAGCCCTGCGGCTGGCGCTGGGATCGCGGCGCGGGCTGATCCTGCGGCAACTGCTGACCGAGGCAATACTGGTTTCGCTCGCAGGCGGCGCGGCCGGACTGGCAGGCGGTGTGGCGATTCTGCACGGACTGAGCGCTTGGCAGCCGCTTCCGGATGTTCCGGTCAATGTGCCGGTGAATCCTGACATTCGCACTTATCTTGTGGCGCTGGGGCTGGCTCTGCTGAGCGGATTGCTGTTCGGAATGGTGCCGGTTCGGCAGGTTTTGCGCGCCGATCCGTGGCAAGTGATTCGCGCTGGCGGGAGCGGCGTGGCGGGGCTGAGGCGCTTTACGATGCGCGACGTGCTGCTGGTGGCGCAGATTGCGATCTGCGCGGTGCTGGTAACGTCGTCGCTGGTGGCTGTGCGCGGGCTGGTGCGCTCGCTCAACAGCAGCTACGGATTCCAGCCGCAGAACGCGGTGGTCGTGGAAAGCGATCTGCACATGGTGGGATACACCGACGAACAGGCGCCGCAGATGCAGAGGCGCATGATGGATGCGGCAGCGGCCATTCCCGGCGTGACGAACGTGGGTTATGTAAACCAGGTCCCGTTGGGCATGGGCGGAGGCGATTCCGGCGTTTATCCTGACAGCGCGACCGATTATCGGCCGACCAATTCCGTTGCGGACGCGATGACCTACAATGTATCGCCTGGCTACACGGAGGCCGCAGGCACGCAGTTGCTGGCGGGCCGGGATCTGACCATGCACGACGACAGCCAGGCGCCGACGGTGGCTCTGGTGAACCGGCAGTTTGCCATCAAGGTTTTTGGGTCGGTAGACAAGGCTATTGGCGGGCATTTCAAATTCTGGGGCGGAAACCGCGCGGAAGTGGTGGGCGTGGTTGAAAACGGGAAATACCGGACGCTTACGGAGGATCAGCAGCCCGCCATGTTCTTTTCGTTCCAGCAACACAAGTCGAGCCCCACATGGCTAGTTGTGCGCTCAAGGCGCAGTCCGCAGGAGATTGCAGCGGCTCTGGACAAGACGCTGCACGGGCTGGATTCCGGGCTGCCTATCGAGGTGCGGCCCTGGACCGAGGAGATGTATACCGCGTTATTCCCCGCGCGAGTGGCCACTTTGGCGCTGGGCGTTCTGGGATTGCTGGGCGCAATGCTGGCCGTGACGGGCGTCTTTGGCATGGCTTCCTATGTGGTCAGCAAGCGGATGCGCGAGCTGGGCATTCGCGTGGCGCTGGGCGCTGGGCAGGGGCAGGTCCTGCGCGCATCGCTCGGACGCGCCTTTCGCCTGCTGGCCATCGGCTCGGCGGTGGGGCTAGTGCTGGGAGTGCTGGCGACGCGGGTGCTGTCTTTCATCGTCTACCAGGCCACGCCCAAGGATCCGCTGGTGCTGGGGGGCGTGTGCGCGACCATGATGCTGCTGGGCATGATCGCGTCGTGGATTCCGGCGCGCCGGGCTCTGGCCGTCGATCCCCTGGTCCTGCTGCGGGAGGAATAACCGCTGTTGCCGGAAGAGATGGTGGGAACCGCTTCTGCCGAGGATGAGCGGTTCCCTCTCCGTGTTCGCCGAAAGCCGGACTGATCGCAGGATTCGGATAAACGCCGGCGCCAATCCAGAAAAGTGCGGAACGCGCCCCATTTCGCGGGCTGTCAGTATACTGGTATTGCTCCTGCTTTTTGTCTGGTTTCCCTTCCGGCTCGAGCTTTCGTCATGGAATCGTTCTTTGTCCGCTATCGGAATCTCCTCCTGCTGCTGGCCCTCCTGGTGGCGCAGATTATCGGGCTGGCCATGCAGGTGCACCGCACCGACAGCGGACGCAACTCGCTGGACCCGCGCGACTCGTCAGGAGTGCGCCTGATCCGGCTGTGGGCCGAGGCGGTCGTCACCCCCCCGGAAGAGCTTTTCCACGCCTCGAAGCTGGGCGTGACAGGCCTCTGGCAGAACTACCTTGACCTGCGCCATACGCGGGAGCAGAACCAGGACTTGCAGAAGACCCTCGACCGGCTTCGTCTGGAGCAGGCATCTTTGCTGGAAGACGCGCGCCAGGGCCAGCGGCTGCAAGCGCTGATGGACTTTCAGCAGAAATACATTTACAAGACGCTGGCCGCCCAGGCCATCGGCTCCAGCGGCAGCGATCAGTCCCGCGCCTTCTATATAGACAAGGGAGCCAATTACGGTCTTCAGCCCGATATGGCCGTCATCACCTCCGACGGCATCGTGGGCAAAGTGCGCGAGGTCTTTCCGCATTCGGCGCAGGTGCTGGCCATCAACGACCAGACAAGCGGCGCGGGGGTCATTCTTGAAACGACGCGCATTCGCGGCATTCTGCGCGGCAACGCCGCGGGCCGCCCGCAGATCGAGGGCATTCTGGCCGACCAGCGCATTCAACCCGGAGAAAAGGTCTTTACTGCCGGGGGCGACCAGATCTTCCCTAGGGGACTGCCGGTGGGCGTGGTGGAAAAGGTCGTGCGCGATCCTGAGCGCGACGGCTTCATCGACGTGCTGGTGAAGCCCGCCGCCCATCTCGACCAGCTCGATGAGGTGCTGGTAATTACCTCAATCCAATCGCGTTTCTCGCCGGAAGAACAGCAGGACATGGCCACCAGCGAGGCGCTGAAAGGCGCGGAGGTCGAGGCCATCAAGGAGCAGCAGAAGGCCTCCGAGATCATGGCGGAGAAGCTGCCGGGACTGACCGATCCCAATGCGCCGGCGGCGAACCCGGCGGCTGCAGCCGCGCCCGGACAAGCGGCCCAACCCGGACAGAGTCCGGCCGCAGCCGCTCAACCGCCGACGCCCAAGCTGTTGCCGGCGCGGCGTCCCGACCGCTTTACTCCTGGGGCGTCGGCCCCGGTGGTGAGTCCGGAGGCAAAGCCCAAAACTCGCCCGATAACTCCGGCGACGCCCGGCACGGGAAAGCCGCCCGTTCCCAGGCCCGTATCGAAATCCGAATCCAAGCCCGGCCAGCCAGAAAGGAGCCCTGAGCCATGACCGTATTGGGCGCCGACTATCGCCGCGAACTGGGAGTTTCCCGCTATCCGATGCTGGTCTATGTTCTGGCGCCGCTCACGGCGCTGGTGCTGCAAGCGTGGCTGCCACGACTGCTGCACGGCTATGCCTGGTTCGACCTTCCGCTGGTGGTCACGGTGTACTTTGCGCTGGCCCGCCGCGACGCCATCCAGGGAACGCTGATGGGCTCTGGGATGGGCCTCTTTGAGGATGCCCTCACAACCCACGCAATCGGCGTCAACGGCGTAGCCAAAACAGTGGCAGGCTTTCTGGCGGGTTCAGTGGGCGTGCGCATCGACGTTGAAGACCACACGGTCCGCCTGATCCTCACCTTTCTGCTTTCGCTCTTGTCGAGCGCGATTTACGTCTTCATCTTCCGCATCCTGCTGGGACTGGGATTGGAGTGGAGCTGGCTGGTGGAATTGGTCAAGGCGGGCGTCAACACGCTGATCGCGCTAGTGCTGTTCCATCTGCTGGACCGTCTTAAGATCAGAGACTAAGTGCGGATGGCAGCGGGAGCCGAGGTCAACAGGACAGGTTTTGAGGGGTGGAACAGGCTGGCAAGCCGGGCTGTTCCAGAATAGTTTTTTTCAACAGGTTGCAGGGCGCTGACAGAATGTTTTCCATCTCCAATACGCGCGGCGAAAAGATCTCCACCTTCAAGTTGTCGGTGGTGCAATACGGCATTCTGGCCATGATGCTGGCCCTGGTTGCCGGGCTTTGGCAATTGCAGGTGCTTGGCGCCGACAGCTTCCGCCAGCTTGCCGAGCAGAACCGCATCCGCAAGGTTCCGGTGATGGCAGGCCGCGGCAAGCTCTTCGATCGCGATGGCCATTTGCTGGTGGACAACTACCCTTCCATCTCGTGCTTCCTGGTCCGCGAGCAGAACCGCAACGTGGATGCCGACCTGCCGCTGATTGCCCGCGGATTGAACCTGGACCTGGAGCAGTTGCGCGCCACGCTGCGCCACTACCGCTTGGCGCCCGGTTACCAGCCCATCCCGATCAAGCAGGAGATTACCGCCGACGAGCAGGCCTTCATCGAGTCCCACCGCAACGAGCTGCCCGAGCTGGAAACCATCGACCAGGAGCGCCGGCTTTATCCGCGGGATGGCTTTGCCGCGCATGTGATCGGGTACGTGGGCGAGGTCAGCGAAGAGGACCTCAACAATCCGCGGTTTGCCGCCTATGAGCCGGGTGACATCGTCGGCAAGGCGGGAATCGAGGAGACCTACGACCAACTGCTCAGGGGCCAGGATGGCTCCCGCGACGTCCTCGTGGACAGTCACGGCCGAGAAGTGGGCTTTGTGGGGGTGCAGCACGCCATTCCCGGCCAGGACCTGAAGCTGACCATCGACATCGACCTGCAACGCACGGCGGAGCTGGCGTTGGGCGACGCCAACGGCGCGGTCGTGGCAATGGATGCGCGCAACGGCGAGATTCTGGCTATGGTCTCGCACCCCAGTTACGACCCCAACGCCTTCGCCGTTCGCATCAATCGCGCCGACTGGAATCAGCTCATCACCAACCCCAACCATCCGCTCATGAACAAGGCTATTCAGGACCAGCTCGCTCCCGGATCGACCTTCAAGATCATCATGTCCGCCGCCGGCCTGCAGGAAGGCGTGGCTCAGGACATGCATGTCAATTGCGTGGGCGGGGGCACCTACTATGGGCGCTTCTTCCATTGCGATCGTCACCACGGCGTGCTGGACATCAGCCAGGCCATTCCGCTCTCTTGCGACACGTTTTTTTACTCGCTGGCGCAGAAACTGGGCATCGACACCATTGCCAGGTACGCCACCAGCTTCGGCCTGGGACAGAAGACGGGTATCGACCTGCCCCATGAGATGACCGGCGTCATGCCCTCCACGCAGTGGGAGATGAAGAACTACCACCAGAAGTATTTCGTCGGCAACACCATTTCAGTCGGCATCGGCCAGGGCGAGACCCAGGTGACGCCGGTGCAACTGGCGCGGGCCCTGGGCGGCATCGCTTCCAACGGGCACTTTGTCAGGCCTCATTTGGTGAACCCAGTCCAGCTTCCAACCGAGTTTCGCCAGGCCCTCATGGACAGCTTTCCCGGCTCTGGAGAGACGACGGTTCCTCTCAACCCGGATACCTGGATGATCATCACCGATGGCATGGCCGCCGCTACCACCACCGGCACGGCCGCCGCCGCACATCTTGAGGGCGTCGACTTTGCTGGAAAAACCGGCACAGCGCAGGTGGTCGGCACCGGTGATACCCATGTGAAGGGTGGAGCAAAAACGCCTAATTCCTGGTTCGTGGGCATGGTGCCCCGGCGCAATCCAGAGATCGTGATTGCCGTGCTGCAGGAACATGGCGACTGGGGCTCCAACTCGGCGCATATCGCCGCACAGATCGTTACGACCTACGTGAACAAGCAGCGCATGAAGGAGAACAACGTCAACGACCAGACCGGCCCAAGCAAGCCGGTTGAAGTCGGCGCGGTATGGTCCGAGCCCGTGCCGCAGGGCCAGAGGCGGTCCGGCGCTTCCAGGCAGGACGCCGTCCTCCACGCCGGGCATTTCATGGTCGATCCCGGTCCCCTGCCTGGGATCAAAACCGTGGCCAGTGGTCAATATTCGCTGCCCAGATGGCTGCTGACCTTGCCGCTGCGCTTCAAGGAAGGTCGTCCCTGATGCGATTCTCCAGCCACACTTTTACGAACCCTGAGCTGCAGGGCGGATTTTTCCTTGAGAAAAATCCGCCCTGCGCAATTCCTGAAACAGCTTCTTTGCTGGAGAACCGCATCTGATGCGCCGCTTTCTTAGCTTTCGCGACTTCGACTGGACACTGTTGGCAATGGTGCTGGCGCTCTGCGCGGTTTCCGTGTTCGAAATCTACTCGGCCACGCTGCACACCAAATACGTCGGCTATCACACCAAACAGATGTTCTGGATCGCCGGCGGACTGGCGGCCATGTTCCTTTTCTCCAAAATCGACTATCACCGGCTGCTGGACTGGGTGCCCTGGGCCTATGGAGTCTTTCTGGTCATGCTGGTCGCCGTCAAACTCGTGGGACATAGCGCCCTGGGAGCAAAGCGCTGGATCAAGATCGGCCCCATGCACTTTCAGCCCTCGGAATGGGTCAAGTTCATCCTGATTCTCCTCGTGGCACGCTACTTCGCCAACCTGGGCGGGCGCAGCCTCACCTGGAAGGACATCTTCAAGTCCTTTGCGCTGGTCGGCATTCCCCTGCTGCTGGTCCTGATCCAGCCCGACCTGGGAACCGCGCTCACCTACACGCCGATTCTGGTCGCGGGGCTCTTTCTGGGCGGCATCAATGTTCGCCAGGCGCTGATTCTATTGACTTGTGGAATCGTGCTCCTCGCCGGCGCATGGAGCAGTGGCAAGGTGCTCAAGCCCTACCAGAAGGACCGGCTGACCAGCTTCATCAATCCCGGCAACGACCCCAGGGGCACGGGCTACCAACTGCTGCAATCGAAGATCGCCGTCGGCTCCGGCGGCATCTGGGGCAAAGGAGCGGCCAAGGGAACCCAGACCCAGGGCAACTTTCTGCCCATTCCTCACGCCGACTTCATCTTTGCCGCTTTCAGCGAGGAACATGGGTTCGTCGGCGCGCTTTTCGTGCTGCTGCTATACTTTTTCATATTGATGCGTTTGATTCAGAACGCTCAAACAGCCGCGGACCTGCCCGGTTCCCTGATTATTATGGGAGTGGTGGCTGTGTTGACCTTTCAGATCGCGGTCAACGTGGGCATGGTCATCGGGTTTATGCCCGTTACCGGAATTCCCTTGCCGTTAATGAGTTACGGCGGATCTTCGGTGTTGTTTACGTTCCTGGCGCTAGGCGCGGCGATGAATGTCCGCATGCGCAGGTTCGTCAACTGAGCGGACTCCGGGCCAGATGGTCCGGACCAGGACTCGCAGGTTCACCTCTTGTGTTCCCCGGAAAAGTCCGGTCCACAAGAGACTTAGTTTCAAACATTTCGCCGGCCAGGTCCGGATGGATCGCAGGCCAGGCAGGATTGGATTCATGAGCACGCAGAGACGGGAAAACCGTTGGCAGCGTACAATTTGCTTCGCATGCGCGGGACTATCGGAAAAAGCTCTCCGCAGTCCCGTTGCGCGACGCGAGTGCACAGGCGCCAGCGGTGGAACGGCCCCGCCGGGTTTCCCGACTTGCTTCCACCCCAGCGACGAAACTCCGTCGCCGGGGGCCCCGGAGTGGTTGGCCACAAACTCTCTGCAATTGGGTTTCCGTATCGTACAGCTTGTTCTGCAAGATCTTCGCCACGGCTCGCCGCCCTTCGGGGCAGGCTCTGGCGAGGCAACCAGCACACCAGCGACACACGGGATACCCCTTCCGCACATCTCCTTTCCTTCCGCTCCTGCACCTCTCCGTCCAACCTTGCCGCGGGTCCCAGCAGGCGCATGCCGCTGGACGGAAAGGTACGATGGCAAAAGAGATTTGTATTTCCAGCACGCCGCATGAAACGCGGCTTGCAATCCTTGAAGACGACCAGCTCTCGGAAGTCTATTACGAGCGCGAGAACGAGTACACCCTGGCGGGGTCGATCTACAACGGACGCGTCACCCGCGTTCTGCCGGGCATGCAGTCCGCCTTTGTGGACGTCGGCCTGGAGCGCGACGCCTTCCTTTATGTAACCGACTTCCTGGAACTCGAAGACCAGGAAGAGACCGATGAGCTTGAAAAAGCCACGGCCAGCGGCGCTGCCCAGCCTCCGCGCGAAGTTCGCCACGATCGCTCCGGCCAAAGGCCCGAACAGAAAACCGAGCAGAAGCAGGAGCCGCGCCCGGCACAGGAGCGCGCTGAAAGGCCCTCCAGGCCTGGCCGCCTCGTGGTTGAGGCCGCGCCCGAGGCTGGCGACGCAATCGCTCCCGAAGCAGCCTTTGTTTCCGAACAGGCTGGCGACATGCATGAGGATTCCGGCGAGCCCGGCGCCAGGCGCTGGCGCGGACGCCGTCGCCGCCGTGGCGGCCGTGGCGGATCGGGCGCGCCTGAACGTCAGGCCGAAAGCCGCGAGGCCGCCCCAATCAGCATTGAAGAAACCTCGGAACCAAGCACTGAGGTTGCGCCGGAAATTCACGCGACCGCAACACCTGTGCGCGCTCCCCGTCCCGAACAAGCTCCGGCCCCTTCGGCAACCCCGTTTGTTCTGCCCGGCGAGTCGCTTTCGAAATACGGTGGCGCCGTCGCGGAAGAGGCACCCAAGCCTGCCGCGCCAGTTCGGCCCTCAAGCAGCTTCAAGCCCACGACACTGATCGAATCGCCTCTCGAGTGGGACGGCAGCGGCCTGCTGCCCGGCGAGTCCCTCTCCCTGCGCCACGACCGCCAGGACGAGTCCGCCGCCGAAACCGCATCCGAGCCGCAGGCTGCTCCGGATGCCGTCGAGGAAAAGGACTTTTTCGAGGAAGTCGCCGAGCCGGAGACGGAAGCTCTCCCGGTGGTTCTGCCGGAGCCGGTCGCTGAGCTGGCGCAGGAGAAACTCGTCCCCGAGACAGAAGAAGACGAGCTGGCGGAAGAAGAAGCCATCGAAGACGATGATTTCGTCGAAGAAACAGAAGAAGCTCCCGAGCCGAAAGACGATGCGACCGCCTCTCACGACATAGACCCGCTGCCTCCAGCCGGATTCAGGCTTTTTGGCCTGGGCGGCAAAAAGAAGGACGAAGAGAAGCCTGAGGCCAAGCCCGCTTCGAGCGCCTCTGCATCAGGCTACGCTCCCGGCGCCGGCCTCATCGAGGAAGAAGTCATCGAGGAAGAGGAGTTCGAGGCTCCCCGCCGCCATCAGCACGGCAAGGCGGAAGACCACGACCTGTTTGAAGAGGAGACACTGCCTCCTCAGGCTCGCACCGGCGACCTGGGCGAGATGTTGCAGGAGGCTCACCTCGACCACCGCATGGATTTGAAACTGGATGGCGAAGAGGAAGGCAACGAGGAAGAGGGCGAAGAGTCTTCCGCCGCAAGCCAGCCCGCCGGCCAGCAGCGCCGCGATCGCAACGCCCGCGGACGCCGTGGACGCGGAACCCCAGCACCGGCGCAGGGCAGGCAAGCTGCTCGAGGCCGCGGTCCCTCGCGCCGCTCGGCGCAGTTGTCAGACCTGCCCATCATCAGCGACCTGCTCAAGCCAAACCAGGAAATTCTGGTCCAGATCGCCAAGGAGCCTATTGCCAAGAAGGGCGCGCGCATCACTTCGCACATCGCCCTGCCCGGCCGCTTCCTGGTCTTCATGCCCACCGTCAACCACATCGGCGTGAGCCGCAAGATCGCCTCTGACGAGGAGCGCCAGCGCCTCAAGCGGATTCTGGTCCACGAGCGCGGCGAGGCCTCCGGCGGATTCATCGTTCGCACGGCAGCCGAGGGCGCCTCGGAAGAGGAGTTGCGCGCCGACCTGCGCATGTTGCTGAATCTCTGGGCCGACATCAAGAAGCGCTCCGACGACTCCAAGTCGCCGGCTCTGATCTATCACGATCTTTCGCTGATCGAGCGCATTCTGCGCGACCAGGTCAGCACTGACTTTGAAGCCATCTGGGTCGATACGGAAGACGCCTACGAGCGCATCGTGCGCTTCCTGAACCACTTCTCGCCCTCGCTGGTTCGCCGCGTCAAGCTCTACACCAAGGAGACTCCGCTCTTCGAGCAATTTGGCGTCGAGGATGAAATCTCCAAGGCCCTCTGCTCCAAAGTCTGGCTGAAAAGCGGCGGATCCATCGTCATCAACCAGACCGAGGCGCTGGTCGCCATCGACATCAACACCGGCAAGTACGTGGGCAAGTCGGCCCGGCTTGAGGACACCATCGTCAAAACCAATCTCGACGCCGTGCCGGAGATCGTACGGCAGATTCGCCTGCGCGACCTGGGCGGCATCATCGTGATTGACTTCATCGACATGGACGACCGCAAGAACCGCTTCAAGGTCATGGCCGCCCTGGAAGAAGCCCTCAAGTCCGACCGCGCTCCGACCAAGGTTCTCCAGTTCAACGACTTTGGCCTGGTGGCCATCACCCGCAAACGCGTCAAGCAGTCACTCGAACGGACCCTCTCGGTTCCCTGCCCCGTCTGCCAGGCTACCGGCATGGTCAAGAGCCCCACGACGGTCTGCAACGAGATCTTCGTCGAGCTGCGCAAGATGCGCAAGACCTTCGAGGGCGAAGACGTGGTTCTGCGCGTCAACCCCGAAACCGTCAAGGTGCTCAAGGCCAACAACGGCAGCCGGCTCACCGAGTTCGAGGAGCTGGTTGGCAAGAGCATCCTGGTCAAGAGCGACCCGGCGCTGCATCCCGAGCAGTTCGACATTCAGGGGTAGCGGAGTTAGCGGGGCTAGCCAGGTTAGCGGAGTTAGCAACATTAAAGGCCGGAGCGATTGCTCCGGCCTTTGGCGTTTCTGGCCACCGCCGCAACATTCCAGCAATTTCCGTGTCTAATCAGTTGCCCGGGAAACACCACACGATTTCCCGGAGACGAACAACGTCAATTTCACTTTTGAGGTCTGCCAATGTCACCTTTTCGTTCGATGCCGCTCGGGCGGCGAATCATCATCATTGGAATTGCGGCAATCTTCTCGGTTGCTGCGGCAAGCGCGCAGTCTTCCCTCTCTTCCGGCACTTCGGCTCCGGGTCTGCTCGCGGCTAACGAATCCAGTTCCATCGCCTTTCCGCTGGCCTCCGATGGCGCGACGGCGCGTCCTGCGGGTGAATCTGGCGGCGCGAGCCAACAGGGACACGGCTGGAAGTACAAGGCATCCCATGACTTCGCGCTTGAGTTTGGCGGTGGCTTCAACGCTCCCATCGGCAACGACACTTCGACCAGCAATGGCGGCCCCTTCATCAGTTGGGGCGGCAATTTTACCGCGGGTAGCGGCCTGCACTTCAACAGGTATCTCTCCCTGCTGGCCGAGTACCAGTTCATGGGCAACAAGCTGCCCGGCTCGATGATCGCCGACGTAGGCACGCAAGGCGGAAATGCACACATCTGGTCTTTCACGCTCGATCCGGTCATCGATCTCTTCCCTAAACGGACCAACAGCGTCTACGTGACCGGCGGCGGCGGCTTCTATCGCAAAGTGACCAGCTTCACCATTCCTGAAGATGTGGAGTATTGCGACTACTGGTGTGAAATCGACCAGATGAACGAGACGGTCTACCACTTCTCGTCCAACCAGGGCGGTCTGAATCTGGGCTTCGGCATCACCCACCGGCTGAAGGGCCTCAGCGGCGACGGCAAAATGAAGCTCTATGGCGAGGCCCGCTACCTCTTCCTGAATACGCCCCAACTATCGGCAGACACCTTCCCTCACACCGTGGGAACGACGGAACTGATTCCGGTCACCTTTGGCGTTCGCTGGTAAATCCGGAGCGCGGCAACCAGAGCGGAACCAGCGCAAGCGTGCCCTGGTTCCGCGCTAATTCGCCGCCCTACAGAATCCCCATCACCCTCAGCCTGACCAGCCCCTCAGCCAGCACGCCGATGGACGAAATAGCCAGCAGCGCCAGTTGGTGCCAGATGAGCCGCGTGATTGCAAAGCGCATAGTAGGACCATCGTTTTATACTGATCCCAAGAATCCTGTAAATGTCGAACAGAATCCGTGTGCTGAAGATAGGAAGGGTCTCCTGTGTTGATAGCTGATCCGTTCGGTGCTGATTAATGGTGACTCAAGCAGAACCACTAACACGGCAAGCAAAGTCCGGGCTGATTGCGCCCTGGTGGCACTTTCTGGGCATGCTGGTCATTCTGCTGGCATTTGTCTGGTGCACTTTCGGATGGCAAAGCCACAGTTTGGCAGCCGGCGAGCCACACCAGGGCAATGCTCTTCACTACTTACTCATCATCGCCTCGGAGTGGGCAATGGCCCTGTACATCTGGCTTGGCGGATTCATTCCAGGCGCAACCCGGTTACGCGACCTTATAGGCGGCCGCTGGAATAGCCGCGGGCAATTCTTCCGCGACATCGCGATTGCAGCAGTGTTTTGGGTTGTATTTGTCGCCGCGGCGTATCTCGCCGCTTTTGTATTGAAGCCCCGCCAGGTCGGAAATCTAGAGTTTGTGAACCCGCTTGGAGCAATCGAAGTCACGCTGTGGGTGATCATGTCGATGACAGCCGGATTCTGCGAGGAGTTAGTGTTTCGCGGATACTTGCAAAAACAATTCCTGGCTTTTACGGGAAGAGCCACACTGGCTGTGCTGGCTCAGGCCATTCTGTTCGGCGTCGTCCACTGGTACCAAGGGATCAAGATGGTGATCCTGATCTCGGTCCTGGGGTTGCTCTATGGAACTCTTGCACAGTGGCGCAAGAGCCTGCGGCCGGGGATCATCTCACATGCATGGTCGGACATCGTCAATGTAATTCTCCTCCCATTCAAGTAAATTGCCGCGACTAGCGAGAGGAAGTTCCGGCCGGTTCGCTGGTCTCGAAATCGAGACCAGCGAATCCGCAAGCTCCGATCCGGACTCACTGACTTGCCGCCCTACAGAATCCCCATCACTCTCAGCCTGACCAGCCCCCCAACCAGCACGCCGATGGGCGAAATGGCCACCAGCGTCAACTGGTACCAGATCGGCTGCTTGCCGCGCGCTTGCAGGGCGCTGAGCGCGGAGATCGCCAGCACCACAATCGCGAGCGCCAGCACCTGAATCAGCGGATTGGCGGCCGCAACCCACGCGGTCACGTAGCCGCCGGCCGCCGCGGCCAGAAATGATGAACCAAGGTTCACGAAGGCATACCCCGTTTGCAGCTTGCCTCCTGCATCGGTCCAGCTTGGCGCCAGGCGTTCCACCGCCGCTGCGAGCGCCAGCGCCAGCAGCGCCAAAACGGCAAAGCCGGCCGCCAGCGCCAAGAATGTGTGCAGAATCACCACGGTTTTCTCTCCTCTTGGGTCGGTGTGCCAACCTCGCCCCGCTCAATGCGCTCGAGCAATGCCCGCGCCAGCTTCCGCTCGCCGGGGTTGTACTCGCCGTGGATGGTGCACAGGTCCAAAAACTCGTCACACAGCGCATTCCGCTCTTCCTGCTGGGCAAAGACTCCCTGCAGCGCCAGCGCCAGCTCGCGCAGTCGCGCCGCCTCTGGCCAGGCTTCGTCGCCAGCCTCGCCGCTCATCGGCTCGTAGCTGGAAAACAGTCCTCGCCGTCCGCGGGCGCACTCATCCAGGCAGGCCGTCAGTTGCTCGCAGAAAACTTGCGCCAGCGTCTCCAACTGGCTGGGTTCCTTCTCGTCTTGCTCGTCCACTTTTCCTCACTTGCCCGGCAATGCCACCACCAGATCAACTGGCTTTTTATCCACGCCCGCCACAGGATGAAATGCGGCGCACAAGCCCTGCAACCAGCGTATCGCTTTTGCTTCGGTGTGCGAATGCGTCTTTGCAGCGATTCCGGTAATTCTGCGCAAGGCCCCGGACCGGGTACTGGGATTCCCAGGATTCGCCCGGGAAACATGGGAAAGCAACAAACAACTGGCGCGGCTCCGAAAAGCGGAGAAATTCAGCGGTTCCACCTCATTTGCCGATAGACTTCACGCCAAATTCGCCGTATGCTAAGAGTGCAGACGAATTTGTCCGCCTGAGTTGCTGTGAGCACACCGGCTGGCGGAGAGATGAGTGGGCTTACAGCCCACTTTTTATTTGCAGCAAAGCCTCCTGTTTGGGGGCAGAATTCGGGGGCGCGTAGCCCCTTTCAAGGCCATTCGGTGAGTGGCCAGGGAAACGATGGCAGTCAAGCTGGACGCAATTCGATCAGCGGCGGTACGAGTGGCCGCCTCTCACGGCCTGGACGTAGTGGACATCGAGTTCATTGGCCCGGCAAAGGAGCGTTCGCTGCGCGTCTATCTCGAGAAAAATGCCGAGGAGCGCGCGCGACTGAAGGCCGCGATTGCCGCAGGAGAAGGAAACGAAGACCTGCCCAATCAACTCCTCCATGAGGTTCAGGAAGGTACACTGAGGCTGGATCGTCTGGAACAGCTTTCGGGCGTAACGCACGAGGATTGCGCAGCTTTCAGCCGGGATTTCGGCGTGCTGCTGGATGTGGAAGACCTGGTTCCGGGCAATGCGTACACACTGGAAGCAAGCTCTCCCGGGCTGGATCGCAAGCTGACCAAACCAGAGGATTTTCAGAGGTTTTCGGGTAGTCTGGTGAAGGTGCAGACCTTCGAGCCGATCAGCAACAACCGGCACTGGCAGGGACGCATGACAGCCGTGGCCGGATCCGGAGCGGGCGAAACGATCACCATTGACCTTGGCGCAGTGAAGCAGAACAGCAAGAGCCGGAAGGCCGGCGTGAGCACCGTGGAGATTGCCCTGGACAACATCGAAAAGGCGCAACTGGTGCCAGAGATTTGAGGCGAAGGTAAGGAAGCGAAAGAGACGAGCCGGACGGGCCGCGGAGTGGTTATCGGCTTTGGAAGGGAGCGGCCTGGGCCGCTGACAGAATACAGAGGTTCGCGGGATTTCTCCTCAAAGGTAAAGGCCCGCACCTTCAACCAAACCAACTGAACCGGACTGGACGAGTACCCCAGCCGGCAACAAAGAGAGAGCAAGCAGAGTATGGCCAGCGTTTTGTACCAGAGTATCGAGCTCCTGAGCCAGGAGAAAGGCATTGACCCCGCTATCGTTATAAGCGCCGTCGAGGAGGCCATCGCCCTGGCCACGCGCAAGTATTACAAGACTCAGGAAAACATGCGCGGCGAGCTGAACAAGGAAACGGGCGCGATTTTGGCCTACATCTACAAGACCGTCGTGCCTGACGACGATCCGCTCGAGGACCCGCTGAACGAGATCACCCTGACCGAAGCGCAGAAACTGGCGCCGGAGGTTGAGGTAGGCAGCGAGATCCGGCTCTACCGCGATACCACTCCGCTGGGCCGCATCGCCGCCCAGTTGGCCAAGCAGGTCATCTTCCAGAAAGTACGCGAGGCCGAGCGCGACACCATCTTCAACGAGTACGCCAACCGCGACCGCGAAGTGCTGAACGCGACCGTCAAGCGGATTGAGGGCCAGGACATCATCTTCGACCTGGGCAAGGGCGAAGGCCGCTGCCCCAAGCGCGAGCAGTCGCGGCTGGAGCAGTTCTCCATCGGCGAACGCGTCCGCGTGGTTCTGCTCAAGGTGGACCGCGCCGCCAAAGGGCCGCAGGTTATCGTTTCCCGCGCCGCACCAGAGCTGGTGCAGACTCTCTTCCAGTCCGAAGTTCCCGAAATCTACGACAACACGGTGGTCATCAAGGCCATTGCGCGCGAAGCCGGCGAACGCACCAAGATCGCCGTGCAGAGCCGCGACAAGGATGTGGACCCGGTGGGCGCATGCGTGGGCATGAAGGGCATGCGCGTGCAGTCGATTATCCGCGAGCTGCGCGGTGAAAAGATCGACATCATCGAGTATTCCGACGAAATCACGACCTTCGCCGAGAAGGCGCTGCAACCGGCCAAGGTCAGCCGGGTTTCCATCGCGGACCTGACCGACAAGCAGCTCGAAGTCATCGTGGACGACACGCAACTGTCTCTGGCTATCGGCAAAAAGGGCCAGAACGTCCGTCTGGCGGCCAAGCTGCTGGGCTGGAAGATTGACATCAAGAGCGAAGAGGAGAAGCGTCAGGAAGTCGAGCAGCAGATGCAGGCTCTCTCCGGCGGGCCCACCACGCCTATCGAGCAGGTTTCGGAACTGGGCGACAGCATTATCCAGAAGCTGGTTACAGCGGGCATCACCACCGTCGAGGCGCTGGCCGACATGACCCCCGAGCAACTCGAAGAGATTCCTGGCATCGGCGAAAAGACGCTCGAGAAGATCAGCGTAGCGGTCCGCCACTACTTCGGCCAATTTGAAGAAGCCGCGAAGGCTGCTGAAGCTGAAACCGCGGAACCGGCCGTGACCGGGGAAGAACGCGAAGCGGTTCGTGAAACCGACGAGGCGGAGAATCTCCGCGCCGCGGAAGAAGAGGACCTCCCCGCTGCCGAAGAGGCAGTCGAGGATATTCCCCCCGCAGATGAGGCGGAAGTGGAGACTCTGCAAGACCAGCCGGCTGAGGCGCTGCAGAAAGACGCCGAAAGCGCGGAAGAGCCCCGGATGGAAGAGGACGAAACCGAAAGTGCGGCAACCGACGAGAAGGCAGACAAGGAAGATGACGCGTAAGATGCGCCGCTTCTTTCAAGCCCCATCAGACGACAACGAAAGTTCCGAGAACTGCCAATGCCATGAGGTAGCGATGAGCGACTAGCGGCTTTGGGTAACACAATTCGAAAAGAGGCTGATGAGTAAGGTTCGAATCAATATTCTCGCGCGCGAGCTGGAGGTCAAGAGCCAGAAGATTCTTGACATGCTTGCAGAACTTGGCTTGGCCACCGGCAAAACTCACTCCAGTTCCCTGGAGGACTATGAGGCCGACAAGGTGCGCGCCCATTTTGTGCATGGATCGCGCCCCGCGGGCCAGGCTGGCACGCAGGCATCTCGCACCTCGCAGGTCATTGCACCCAAGATTGACCTGTCTCATATCTCCAAGCCCGGCGACGTGCTGAAGGCCATACTGGCCAAGAAGCAGGAGCAGGAAGCAGCAGCGCACCCCCCCCGTGGGCAGGTGAAACCCCCGGCAGCTCCGCCTGTAGCCGTAGCTGCCGCCAAGGTTGTCTCGGTCGCGCCGCCGCCCGCTGCTGCGGCCAAGCCGCAACCGCGCAAGATCGTTCCCCAACCCCGCTCCGCACCGCCCATTGTTGTTGTGCCGCCCGCGACGCCAGCCATTGCCACGCGTCCGCCGGCCGGCCCGGTGGTGGCCAAGGCTCCAGCAGGCGCAGTGGCAGCGCCGCGCCCGGCAGTCGCCGTTGCGCCGCCAGCGGTGACCGTGGTGGTCAAGCCCCCATCGGCTCCTGTTACCCACGAAGCCCACGCCCATGCCGTTGAGCAGCCTGTTGCCGTCAAACCGGCGGCCGCAGCTCCGGTTGTGGTTCCCGAGGCCGCTGCGCACGCTGCTGCAACTGTGCCAGCCGTCGCGCCGGTGGCTGCTGTTCCGGCTCCCAAGGCCCCCAAAGCTCCCAAGGCCGCCGAGCCTGCTGCCGTTGCCGCAGCCCCGGTTGCCGAAGCAGCCGTCGTCGCTCCCAAGAAGGAGATTGCGGCTCCCGCGGCATCGCCCGAGTCTGCCGCCGTCGCCGCGCCGACCGCGCATCAGCCTGCTCGTGGCAAGGGACAGGCACATGCCGCCGCGTCATCTGCCCCGGCAGTGCCCGCCCGGCGTCTGGTCATGCCGCAGACGGGTCCCCGTCCGGTTTACAAGGCGCCCCCTGCTCCCCCACCGTCTGCTGTTGGAGCCTCTGTTGGCGTCATTTCCCGCGGAAGGCCCATTTTCGACCGCAGAGCCGGCCAACCAGGCTCCTTTACTCCACGCCCCCCCGGAAGCGCGCCCGGCCAGTTTGCTGGCGGTCCACGCCCCAAGCATCCCACGCGCACTGCCGGCGGTTATGCCGGCACTGGCGCGCCTGGCGCTCGTCCCGGCGTGCGTCCCGGCTTTGGCGCTCGTCCCGGCGCTCCCCGTCCTGGCGGAGCACCGCCAACCGGCGAAGCGCCCCGTCCAGCACGCGCTCCTTCCAGAGGCCGCGGCGGACGCCCGCAGTATCCCAAGACCAAGGAAGGCCCGATGAAGGGCTTTGTGCCGCCGCCACGTTATGGCGGGGTGCATTACGCCACCGAGCCGCTGCCCATTACCCGCGAAATCACTGTCACCGAGGGCATCAGCGTCAAGGACCTCGCTGAGAAGCTGGAAGTTCGCGCCAAGGACCTGATCGCCACCCTTCTGATGAGCGGCATCATGGTCACCGTCAACCAGTCCCTCGACGCCGAGATGGTCAAAGACGTCGCCGCCAAGTTCGGCGCCGCAGCCACCGTCATCAGTTACGAAGAGGAGATTGCCAACCAGGCCATCGAAGAAGTCCTCGAAGCCGATAACACCGGCGAGCTCGAGGTTCCGCGTTCGCCCGTGGTCACTGTCATGGGCCACGTCGATCACGGCAAGACCTCGCTGCTCGATGCCATCCGCGAAACCGATGTGGTCTCCGGCGAGGCCGGCGGCATCACTCAGCACATCGGCGCTTACAAGGTGAAATTCAGCAAGGAAGGCTCTCCGGCTTCTGGCCGCGAAATCGTCTTCCTCGACACCCCTGGTCACGAAGCCTTCACCCGCATGAGATCCCGCGGCGCCAAGGTTACCGACATCGTGGTCATCGTCGTCGCCGCCGATGACGGAGTCATGCCTCAGACCCTTGAGGCCATCGACCACGCCAAGGCCGCCGAAGTGCCCATCATCGTGGCCGTCAACAAGATCGACAAGCCCAACGCCAACCCCGAGCGCGTCAAGAAGCAGCTCGCCGACCGCGGCTTGATTCCCGAAGAGTGGGCAGCCGGCGGCGAAGGTACCGTCTTCGTCGAGGTTTCGGCCAAGAAACGCATCCATCTCGATCTGCTGCTGGAGATGATCTGCCTGGTCTCCGACCTCAAGGCACCCAAGGCAACTCCGGGACGCAAGGCCGTCGGCAGCGTTCTCGAGGCCAAGCTCGACCGCGGTCGCGGCGCAGTGGCCACTGTCCTTGTTCAGGACGGCACACTCCACCTCAACGACAGCTACATCGTCGGCAACACCTTCGGCAAGGTTCGCGCCATGTTCGACGATCGCGGCCGCGCCATTGAAGAAGCCGGTCCTTCGACTCCGGTCGAAGTCCTCGGCCTCGAATCCATGCCCGACTCCGGCGATACCTTCCTGGTCGTTGCCGATCGCGACAAGGCCAAGAGCATCGCCCAGTACCGCAGGATGAAGGAGCGCGACGCACAACTCGCCAAGAGTTCCCGCGTCTCGCTCGAAGGCCTTGCCGAACAGATTCGTCTGGCCGGCGTTAAGGACCTGAATCTCATCATCAAGGGCGACGTCACGGGCTCGGTCGAGGTGCTGGCCGATTCGCTGGTCCGCATGTCTACCGAAAAGGTGCGCGTCAAGGTGATCCACAGCGGCGTCGGCTCCATTACGGAAACCGATGTCCTGCTGGCCACCGCCTCCAACGCCATCATCATCGGCTTCAACGTTCGTCCCGAGCGCAAGGCCGCCGAACTGGCGCAACAGGAAAGCGTGGACATCCACCTGCACTCCATCATTTACGAGTTGCAGGACAAGATGCGCCTGGCCATGCTCGGCCTCCTCGAACCGACCTTCAAGGAGAACTATCTGGGCCGCGCCGAGGTTCTGAACATCTTCAGAATTCCGAAGGTGGGCACCATCGCCGGCTGCCGCGTTCAGGACGGAGTCATTCGCCGCGATGCGGAAATCAGGGTCATGCGCGGCGGCGAGCAGATCTTCAAGGGCAAGGTCAACTCCCTGAAGCGCTTCAAGGACGATGCCAAGGAAGTCACCAACGGCATGGAGTGCGGCATTGGTCTGGGCGGCTTCAACGATCTGAAGGAAGGCGATTTGATCGAAGCCTTCTCCACGGAGAAGTTGGCCTCAGATCTGGGCGCGCTTGCCACCGACGTGGCAAAGGCAAAAGCAAAGGCGAAGGCAAAGGCCGCAGCGGAAGAAGCAGAAGCCGCCGCAACAGCCGAAGCTGCAGCCAAGGACAAGCTCGAAGAGTAGTCCTTCTCTGCAGTTCCCAAGCCAAACCGGCCCGCTCCTCACATCGAGAAGCGGGCCGATCTTTTTGAGGGAGTTTCGCTCGTCCTCGCCACAAATCCGCTCCTCCATGCGGCCCAGCGCAGCGGTTGAAGTGTTCTGATGCGCGTATCACAGGGGCTGGCGCGCACTTTCCGCAGGGCCTCTCCTGCGAAGCAAACAATCTTTATTGCTTCGTGAGAATTGCCTCATCAGCTTCGCCGATGTAGACTTTGGTGGTCAGATAATTGAGTGCCGATTCGACTGGAAAAGCGATGAAGCGATTGGTTCCAGCGATTGCTGTGATCCTTGGATGGACTTGGGCTGCCTGGGCGGCTGCGCCCGCCACATTGACCACCGTAAGCGCGATCCACAACCTCACGAACGCCGAGGCCCGCCAGGGTCTGCCTGTTGACTTCGAGGCCACTGTCACCTTTTCCCGTGTATCTGAAGGAGTGCTTTTTGTTCAAGATGGCGGCGTGGCTGTCTATGTCAACGCAAACACAGATGCCGGACTGGTTCCAGGTGATCGCGTTCGGGTAGAGGGAAAAACACAAGTGGGTTTCAGCCCCGATGTGGCCTGTAATCGCCTGACACTGCTGGGCCACGGCGCACTGCCCAAACCCATACCATCCACATTCGATGAGTTGATCCGAGTCAAACGCGACTGCATGTTGATTACCGTGCGTGCCGTGGTTCGCGCCATCGATATGGAACAGCGAAAGGACGTGCGCAATCCCAGCCTGCCCCCGCACTCCCTTGCCCATGCGCAGCTTCTCATGGACGGCGGTTACGTCGACACGTTCATTGAAACCAGCGATGCCAGCGCTCTCTCAAACCTGCTGGACAGCGAGGTCGAGGTCACCGGAGTAGCCGGCATAAAATTCGACGGCAAGATGCAGCCAACGGGGGTTCAGCTTTACGTTTCCTCGCCCGCGGATTTGAAGATTCTGAAACGCACCGCCGTCAGCCCGCTCTCGCTTCCGGTCGTGCCCATGGACCAGATTCTCTCCAGCCATTATGTGCGCGATCTCACCCAGAGAGTTCATGTGCGGGGCACCATCACCTATTACGAGCCGGGAAGAGCCGTGGTGCTGCAGAATGGCACCAGGAGTCTGTGGATCGATACCAGGACGCGGAACAATCAGCTGGCGCTCAACGATGAAGTGGACGCGACCGGATTCCCCGATACTGAGAGCGGCTTCCTGGTTCTGACTTACGGTGAAATTCGGAGTCGAAATGTTCAGGCCCTCGTCCAGCCACAACCCGTTACCTGGAAAAAACTCGTAACCAGCAGCAATCTCTTCGACCTGGTCTCCATTGAGGGAGAAGTTGTAACCGAAGTCCGGGAGGGTTTGCAGGACGAGTACGTTCTTTCCTCTGGCGGCAATCTGTTCACAGCCGTTCTGGGCCAGCCGGGAGAGAGAACTCCGTCCATGAGGCAGATCCCGCCAGGCTCCAGGATCCGCGTCACCGGCATCTGCATCCTCGGAAGCTCCAACCCCTTCAACGTCCAGGTTCCCTTCAATATTCTGATGCGATCCTCGGACGATCTTGTGGTTGTTGCCAAGCCTTCCATGCTGACCACTCACAATCTGGTTCTGCTCGTCGGCTTCCTGCTGGTCGTCGTGGCCGTTGTTGGCGTCTGGGGTTGGGTCATTGGACGCAAAATGCGCCATCAGACCCTCGCGATGTCAGCGCGCACGAAGGCCGAGGCCGAATTGGAGCGGCGGCGCAGCCGCATCCTTGAAGACATCAACGGAACCAAGCCTCTCGCCGACATCCTGGAGCAGATCGCCGACCTGGTTTCCTTCAGCCTCGATGGCGCTCCGTGCTGGTGCGAGGTCTCCGATGGCGCGCGGCTGGGAAGACGTCCACCGGAGACGCACTGCCTGCGCCTTGTCCCGATGGAGATTCCCACGCGCTCCGGTTCGGCGCTGGGCACGCTCACGGCAGCCTTTGATGCGAAGACACCACCCCGGCCCTACGAGAACGAAGCGCTTCTCGTGGGGGCGCGGCTGGCCGAGCTGGCTATCGAGACCCGGCGGCTCTACTTCGACCTGCACCACCGTTCGGAGTTCGATCTGCTCACCGACGTCCATAACCGTTTCTCGCTGGAAAAGCGCCTGAATGCCCAGATTGAAGAGGCGCGCCAGAGTGCCGGCATCTTCGGGCTAATCTATATCGATCTGGATGAATTCAAGCGGGTCAACGACCTCTACGGGCATCACATCGGGGACCTTTATCTGCAGGAAGTGACCTTGCGCCTGAAGCGGCAACTGCGCCCCGGCGACCTGCTGGCGAGGCTGGGCGGCGATGAGTTTGCCGTGCTGCTGCCATCGGTGCGCAACCGCGCCGGTGTCGATGAGGTTGTCCATCGGCTTGAACACAGCTTCAACAATCCGTTTGTTCTGGAAGGACACGCTTTGCAAGGCACAGCTAGTTTTGGCACCGCCCTTTACCCCGAGGACAGTGCTACCGCGGACAATCTCCTGAACGCCGCCGACGCTGCCATGTACGCAGCCAAGAACAGCAAACCCAGAATCGACAAGAATCCGGCTCAGATCCCGGAGGAAGAAGTCGCACGCGACCAGCGCGATTGACCGCTCAGTTGCCATCTCAACGAACCCATCACATTCAGGGACTTCCAGTGGCTCGGCCGACACCGCTCGAGATCAAGCGAATGTCGTACAATTCCCGTATCTGGATCGTGGAGGCTCGCCCTGTTTGTCACGCTTGTAAACTGTCTGAATTCCATTGCCAGCTTGTGCCAGATCCAGCCCGGATGGCTGCCGGCGCGCCTGGCCGCTTACCTGACTTTTGCCCCAAATGGCCTCCGCCATTATTTGAAGATGCAGTATGCCGACCAGACCTTCAAGGGCCTCTACCACTGGAACTGGTTTGATCTGACGATGCTGCTGCCCTACTTTGCGGTGATGCTCGCCCTGTCCTTTTATGGCGTTCATCGCTACACCATGTGCTACGTCTATTACAGGGACCGCAAGAACTACAACCCCGAGCCGCCACAGCACTTCAAGGAGTTGCCGCGGGTAACCGTGCAACTGCCCATCTTCAACGAGCAGTTCGTCATCGACCGGCTGATCGAGGCGGTCTGCGGCATGGAATATCCGCGCGAGAAGCTGGATATTCAGGTCCTGGACGACTCAACCGACGAGACGCAGCAGGTGGCCAGCGACATCGTAGCGCGCTATGCGGCGCTGGGCCATCAGATCTCCTACATCCACCGCACCGACCGCACAGGCTACAAGGCCGGGGCTCTAGCTGCCGGCCTCGATGTGGCCAAAGGCGAATTCGTGGCCATCTTCGACGCGGATTTTGTGCCGCCGAAGGATTGGCTGATGAAGGTTATCCACCACTTCGCCGAGCCGCAGATCGGCATGGTGCAGACCCGCTGGACTCACCTCAACCGCGACTACAGCATGTTGACCCAGATTGAGGCCATTCTGCTGGACGCACACTTTGTGATCGAGCAAGGTTCCCGCAGCCGCTCCGGGGAGTTTTTCAACTTCAACGGCACTGCTGGCATGTGGCGCATCAAGGCTATTGAGGACGGAGGCGGCTGGCAGCACGACACCCTCACCGAAGACACCGACCTTAGCTACCGCTCGCAGATGGCCGGCTGGAAGTTCAAATACCTGCCCGATGTCGAGTGCCCCTCTGAGCTGCCCATCGAGATGACCGCATACAAGACGCAGCAGGCGCGCTGGGCCAAGGGACTTATCCAGGTCTCGATCAAGATTCTGCCCGTGGTCTTCAAGTCAGGAGCCTCGAAGCGCAACAAGTGGGAGGCCATCCAGCACCTCACGGCCAACTTGAGCTACCCGCTGATGATCATCATGACGGCCTTCCTGATGCCGGCCATGATCGTACGCTTCTATCAGGGCTGGTTTCAGATGACGCTGATCGATCTTCCGCTCTTTGCTGCCTCCAGTTTCTCGATTGCGGTCTTTTACGTGGCGGCCGAGCGTGTACTTTTCCCGAAGTCCTGGTGGAAGACCTTCTACTATCTGCCGGTTTTGATGGCTCTCGGCATCGGCCTCACGGTCACCAACACCAAGGCTGTGATGGAGGCGATCTTCGGCATCAAGAGCGCGTTTGTGCGCACCCCCAAGTACCGCGTGGCCAAAAAGGGCGAAAAGTCGCAGGCCTCCAAGTACCGCAAGCGGCTGGTACTGGCACCGTGGATCGAGCTGGGCATCGGCACCTATTTCTTCCTGGCCATTCTCTATACCTTCTCGAACCATAACTACTTCACCGCGCCCTTTCTGATTCTGTTCGTCATCGGATACTGGTACACCGGCTTGATGAGCCTGCTGCAAGGCCGCTTTGAACGCTGGCGCACCGGCGCCCCCGCTGCCGAATCCAGCCCCAAGCCTTTTCCGGTGGGAGTGTAAGCCGTTATTCTCAAATCACACGCTTAGCTTCGACCATCAACTGCGCCAGGGAAGTTCGCGCTTTTGAAACTCGTGTCCGCAGGGTATTCAATGCAAATCAGCACGAATCATCTTCTGCTCTATGTCGCGCTTTACGTGATGCTTCTCTTGTGCTCCTTGGCGGTCACGTGGATTTTTGCCACCATCGCAAGCAGTTCTTGCAGCGGGTGGCATGGGTTATCCAAGCGATTCAGGAAGCAGTCCGAACCACGCGGGGAAACCCGAAAGGCCGGCCCATTCTTCTGCGGCGCATACGGCCGCTTCTGGACCGACTACAGCCATGTCATTCGTATGACCGTCGCTGAAGATGCTCTTTACCTATCCGTGCTCTTTTTGTTCCGCCTGGGCCATCCTCCGCTCTGCATTCCCTGGAAGGAAATCAAGATCAGCAGAACAAGATTCATGTGGCAGCGGTATGTTGTTCTTACGCTTGGAGAACAGGAACATATCCCGTTGCGCCTCAGCGAACGTGTCGCCGGCAAGCTGGGACTGCTGGAGCGCCTTCCGAACTGAGAGGCCTCCTGCTATCTCGGTCTGCGGAGGGTTTGCTAGTGGTTTCTCAGACCCTTGAAGTGCCCCCCCTGCCCCCTCCGTTACAATAGAGTGATGCGCATGCCGCGCCGGGGACTTGATTCCCCGGTCCGCAAGGCGCGCCAAAGCTTATGCAAACCAAAAACCTGCCCGAAGCTCTTACTTTTGATGACGTGTTGCTGGTGCCCGCTTACAGTGATGTGGTGCCCGCGCAAGTCAGCACGCAAACCCAGTTGACCCGCGAAATTACGCTGAACACCCCGCTTCTTTCGGCCGCCATGGACACGGTAACCGAGTCGCGCATGGCCATCGCCATGGCGCAGTCGGGCGGCATCGGCATTGTGCACCGCAATCTCTCCATCGCCGACCAGGCGGGCGAGATTGACAAGGTGAAGCGCTCGGAGAGCGGCATGATCGTGGACCCGGTGACCATTGGCCCGGACCAGATGATCGGCGACGCGCTCGAGGTGATGCGGCGCTACAAGATCTCCGGCGTTCCGGTGACCAAGGGCAAGCGCCTCGTGGGCATTCTGACCAACCGCGACCTGCGCTTTGAGACCCGCACCGATATTCCCGTCGGCGATGTCATGACCAAGGAAGATCTGATCACTGTGCCGGTGGGGACCACGCTCGAAGAGGCTGAGCAGATCCTGCACAAGCACCGCATTGAGAAGCTTCTGGTGGTCAACGATCAGTACGAGCTGAAAGGCCTGATCACGGTCAAGGACATCCAGAAGAAGCTGAAATACCCCAACGCCAGCAAGGACGAAAAGGGCCGGTTGCGCGTCGGCGGGGCCATCGGAGCCACGGGCGACTTTCTGGAGCGGGCGGCGGAGCTGATTCGCGCGCGCGCCGATGTGCTGGCCATTGACTCGGCACACGCCCATACTTCGCGGGTGCTGGAAGCGGTCAGCGAAATCAAGAAGCGCTTCCCTGGCGTGGGCCTGCTGGCCGGCAACGTGGTCACCTACGAGGCCGCTCGGGCCTTGATCGACGCCGGGGCTGACGCCATCAAGGTGGGCATCGGGCCGGGTTCCATCTGTACCACCCGCATGGTCACCGGCGCGGGAATGCCGCAGATTACCGCCATCTCCGAGGCGGCGCGGGCAGCGCGCGAGAGCGGCATTCCGGTCATCGCCGACGGCGGCATCAAGTACTCGGGCGAAATCACCAAGGCCATTGCCGCAGGCGCCAGTTCGGTGATGATCGGCTCGCTCTTTGCCGGCGTGGACGAGAGCCCGGGCGAGACCATCCTCTACCAGGGCCGCAGCTTCAAGAGCTATCGCGGCATGGGGTCGCTGACCGCCATGAACCAGGGTTCCGGCGAACGCTACTTCCAGAGCGCCGACGACCTGGCCAGCGGCGAAATGGCCATCGAAAGCGTGATGCAGCGCGAGCACACTGACCAGAACCGGCTGACCAAGTATGTCCCCGAGGGCATCGAGGGGCGCGTGCCTTACCGCGGACAACTGGAAGCCATGGTCTTTCAGCTTGTCGGCGGCTTGCGCTCCGGCATGGGCTACCTGGGTTGCCGGACTATCGCCGAGCTGCAGGAGAAGGCACAGTTCGTGCGCATCAGCGGCGCCGGCCTGCGTGAGAGCCACGTGCATGACGTGATCATTACCCGAGAGGCGCCCAACTATCGCGTGGAATAGCGCGCTTGTCGTTGTTATCCATCCTTGTGCCATTCCGGCCTGCCGCAATTGGCGGCCGGAAAGCTCAAGAGGCTTTCCATTTTCGAGGTTTTCCGCGGCAGATCTTCGCCGCCTGGGTGTAAGAGCATTTTCTGTTCGAGTGTTAACGAAACATTGGCTGCCCCATCCTCTTCGCAGCTTCATCGCGGAAAAGGTGGGAGAGCACAGGTCTCAATCTCTGCCGTAGACGGTCAACCCGAAACCCCTCTGGAAGAGTTCACCTGCCGCAACGTCAGAAAGGCTGAACAAGTTGGAAGAGCACTCTAGCCGTCACGGCCTCAGGTTCTGGTTGAACGCTTGGCTCCCGGTTGCCGTGGGCATAGGCATTATCATGCTGGAATCTACGGAAATGTTTGGCTCCGATCACACCAGCGGGCCGCTGCGCCGCCTATGGGAGGCTCTTTTCGGGCCCGTCGCCAGCGTCCACTGGGATAGGATTCATCACCTGGTCCGCAAGTGCGGGCACTTTTTCGGTTACGGGTTTATCGGCGTAGCGTGGTTGCGCGCCTGGTGGATGACGCTGCCTCACTCCCGCTTCCTGGATGACGCTGTGCTTGCTCTGCTGGGGACCTCGCTGGTGGCCAGCCTGGACGAGCTGCACCAGACGCATCTGCCCAACCGCACCGGATCGATCTGGGATGTGCTGCTGGACTGCTCTGGAGTGCTCGTGCTGCAATTGGTGGTCTACACCTACGTGCGCCTGACAAGGCCCAATCGCCTGGAGCGGGCGAAGTAAGCGTTCACAGCAACCTCTGCAACCAGGAGCGGAGAGGACCTCGGCTACCCTATCCCGAGGCCCTGGCAGCGCATACCTCCCGCGTTATTGCCAGATCACCATCTGGGATGTGCTGGTCGCGGTAAGACTCCCTTTTGAGATGAACGGAACACTCGTAAACACATATTGCACTTGCACTTGGACCAAGTTTCCTGGGGAAGCATTGGATGAGTTGGCAGTGCCCCCGCACGTTGTGGTGCTTCCGCTGACCTGGCACCACTGGACCGTCGGTGTCATGCCCGCAGCGCCGGGAATCGACCGCACATAAGCGGTAATGGCTGTTGAGTTTACACTTGCAGAGTTTGCGATGGCGCTTCCACCCTGAACAGAGAGCCAGCGTGCCGTGTTCCGGGCGGCTTCGGCCGCGGTGTTATACGAGAAAATAACCAGACACAGTTCAACCAGGCCGAAAATGAAGATAGACAGCAGCCATGAGGTAAGTGCGAACTCCACCAGTTCGGCCCCCTCTTCGCCGCGCAACGTCCTTTTCTCTCGCCCCGCGCGCGCCACAGTTCCGCGCGCGTTTCTGAACCACATCCACATCATCTCAGTAGGTCGTCTCAAGGTCGTATTCACCCTTCTGCAAAAATGTACATGCTGCATGTGCTACGGCGCCAGTTCGAAGGTAGACGATCCGTACAATGGAATGGTCGCCGGGAATCCAAGTGTCTTCAAACTAACCAGTGGCGTGACGTTCGCTTGAGTCTTCACCGTAACAAACAGGATGGGCGTTCCGCTTGCGCAAGCAATCGCCGCTCCTGTCGAGCATGAGCCCGTGACCTGCGCAGAGCTGCCTGCGGCAGCGCAGCCGCAAGCTACGGTTACGGGGTTGGTTGCGGCTGTCCACGCGCTGGCGGGTATGTTGGGCGCTGCTCCTTCCGCGAAGGTGGTCACGTTCGAGATAGCAGCTGAAGTAAAGTAGCCCTTCGCTCTGTAGGCCTGGGACGCGTAAGACGCTCCTTCGTGGGCGGCTTGGGCAACTTCGATGGAATCGTAAACCAGGATCCCAGCGCCGGTAACTCCGAGCAGCAGCGGAATGAGGAAGAAATACAGCACTACGCTAAGCTCGATGATGGAGTTTCCCTCTTCGCCGCGCCTTGCCTTGCGAACGGATAACTTGTCTCGCCTCCGCACGGAGCGACTTGCCGTATTTGCCTCGAGCATGATTCTTCTCCTCATCTCACAAGAGTGACTTGTCCCGCGGCGGCGCCGCCGCCGGGTGAAGTAAGAGTGATGCCGCCACTCCCGCCGGCAGTGAGCGTTCCGACAACCATGCTGCCAGTCAGCGTGGTTACGCCGTAGTTATCCATATAGACATTTGAGTTGGGAGCGTAGAACGATCCAGTGAGCGTAGTGCCGCTGCCGCCGCCAAAATAGATCAGGTCGGGGGACGATGAATTCGTATTTCCATCCCAAATCAAGATGCCGGGGATCGCTCCGTTTGTCGCACCCGCGCTCGTCGCGGCCGTAAGGTTCACAGTTGTTCCGTTTGCAAAACCTTCCTGGACGCTGCCATTAATGCTCCCGTTCAAACTTCCGGACGTGAAGTAAAGCGTGACCCCTGCTCCGCCGGTGCATGTGGGACAGGTAAGGCTTATACCACCGCCGAGATTGAAGCCTGCATCAAAGATGTACAAGCCCGGGGTGAGGATTAGAGCACCAACATGGGTTGTCGTGAAGCCGCAGTATGCGGGACCGGTAGGGTTCGGAGGGAGAGTCACGCTCGAGGCATAATTTGGGCCGGCGAAGAGCGAGTCATTTGAATTGCAACCGGAAGAATAGACCAGCGGGGTCGGAGCTGTAATTGGACTGGCGCAAGCCGCACCACTCGGGCTTTTCGAGCCCGAGATTGAGCCGTTGCCACTGGTTGTGATTGTGCCCTCGCTGCTAACCGATGTTCCGGAAATCGTCGACGAACCGCATGCATAGATAGCTGAGTCGGAGCATATTCCGCAGTTTGTTGTGGTGATCTTGCCGCTGTTGCCGGCCCCGATTCCCCCGGAAGCGCCGGAACAATCGGCTGGATCTCCTGTACCCGCGATTCCCGCACCGGTCGACACGAGGCAGGCCGCAGAAGGCGGCTTGGCCGCTTCCGCAACCGCCCAGACACTGATCGATTTCATTGAGGACTTGAATGCGCCAAGGAAATATGTCGGGGTTGGCTGTGAAATATTGACCACAACATCAGCCTGGGCAGTGCCGCCTGATCCCCAAGTGGGAGTGACAACGGCGGAAGAGGTGATTCCCGCCTGCTGCAGCGCCGCGGCCGGAGCAGATGTCGTAATGGCCGTGCTAGCGCTGCTATATTGGGCGGAGGCAGCAATGGCGGCAGCATCGGCAGCCGCCTGCACCATCCGCTTTTCGCGGTAAAGCATGCCCACATCAAGCGCCAGCGCAGCCATCCCCAGGAAAACAATTGCCATGAAAACCGTGAAGAAGATCGTAGTCTGGCCCCGTTCGCTCCTCTGAACCTTCATCGTCTCCGTCCCCTCCCTGTTGAAAGCGCAAGCTACTCTTCCCTATGTGCGCCCACACAGCATTCAAACGCCTTTATCTGGAACAGGCGATGATTTTAACATATTCCACTAACACGGATTATACCAAGACCTATGCGGGACCGACTTTGACACTCTGTCTCTTTGAAACCATGGTAACCAGGGATATCCAGCGCTTCGATTTCAGGCAGGCAGGCCGGTTGTCCGATCTGGAAAGAGAGAAGGCCCAGCAAACGCCTCAAACAGACGCGGGCGCATCCCCACCAGGGGGATGCGCCCGCGTGACATTCCAAACGAAGGACAAACCAGTAAAAGGACAGCCGCTCTTACGCGGCATCTTCCTTGGTTTCTTCGTTCTTGGCTTCTTCTGCCTTGGCTTCTTCCATCTGCTTTTCCAGTTCGGCGCGCTTCTTGGCTTTCAGGTCCTCGCGCTTCTGGCGCTTGGCGTCGAGCTGTTTTTCGGCGCCCAGCAGTTCGATAAAGGCCTTTTCGCCTCCATCGCCCTGGCGGAAGCCGGTGCGGATGATGCGCAGGTAGCCGCCCTGGCGGTCGCCGTAACGCGGCGCCACGGTTTCAAACAGCCGCGCGACGGCCTTGTCGGTCATCAGGAAGCTGAGGGCCTGACGGCGCGAGTGCAGATCCCCCTTCTTGCCCAGGGTGATCATCTTTTCCACGTGCGGACGGACAGCCTTGGCCTTGGTCACGGTGGTCTCCACGCGGTCTTCCATGAGAACGGACGTAGTCAGGTTGCGCAACAGCGCGCGACGGTGGCTGGTGTTGCGTCCGAGCTTGAATCCTGCATTGCGATGGCGCATGGTGAAACTCTCTTTCGATTTTAGCTTTTAGCTTCCAGCTTCTAGCTTCTAGCTCCTCGGCGTCGCAAATACCCGCGTAATCCAGGGTGGCGAAGCTAGAAGCTAGAGGCTAAAAGCTAGAGGCTGTTCTTAAAAGTTCTCGGTTTCGGTAGGCAGTTGCAGATCCACCGAATCCAGCGGTTCGTCCTCTTCGTCGAAATGGCTGTAGTTGGCAGCCAGGGCGGTGGCGGGCGGAATGCTGGTGGGTCCGGGGACGGCGTTGCCGGCCTCGTCGATCTTCATGCCCAGCGAGAGCCCCATCTGCGCGAGAATTTCCTTGATCTCGTTCAGGCTCTTGCGGCCGAAGTTCTTGGTCTTGAGCATTTCGGCTTCGGTCTTCTGCACCAGCTCGCCGATCGACTGAATGTTGGCGTTCTTCAGGCAGTTGTAGCTGCGGACCGACAGCTCCAGCTCTTCGACGGAACGGTTGAGATTGTCGTTGCGCAGCAGGGTGCGGCCTTCCTCGCCACGCCCCTCTGTCTCAATCTCTTCCTCGAAGTTGATGAAGATGTTCATGTGGTCCTTGAGCAGCTTGGCAGCCAGGCCGATGGCGTCGGCGGGCAGCACGGCCCCGTTGGTCCACACTTCCAGGGTGAGCTTGTCGTAGTCGGTCATTTGGCCGAGACGGGCAGCTTCCACCGTGTAGTTGACACGGCGCACTGGCGAGTGAACCGAGTCCACCGGAATAAAGCCCAGGCCCAGATCGGCGTCGAAGTTCTTATCGGCGGAGATGTAGCCGCGTCCGCGCTTGAGGCGCATTTCCATGTCCAGCTTGCCGCCTTCCGAGACGGTGGCAATATAGATGTTCTTGTCCAGGATTTCGACATCACCGTCGGCTTCGATCATGCCGGAGGTGATTACGCCAGGCTGGTCAGCGCGCAGATACAGCGCCTTGGGACCGTCGCCCGCAAGCTTGAAGGGAACCTGCTTGAGGTTCAGAATGATGTCGGTGGCATCCTCGACCACGCCGCTGATGGACTGGAACTCGTGCAGCACGCCCTCGATGCGAATCGCGGTCACTGCTGCGCCCTCGATCGAGCTGAGCAGGGTGCGGCGCAACGCGTTGCCGATGGTGGTGCCAAAGCCGCGCTCAAAGGGCTGGGCGCTGAACTTGCCGAATTTTTCGGTGAGCGTCTCGGCATCTACTGCCAGGCGCTTCGGCTTCTGAAATCCTCTCCAAAGCATATCCGTGTCTCGTTTCCCGCGCGGCATGTACGTCGCGATGCATTTTGCGGCGGCCGCGCAAGTTCTCCTTCGGTTGAAATGCAGCTAACAGCTGACCGTTGACAGCTGGCAGTGAAACAAACCTCTGCGAGCTGTAAGCTGTCCGCTGTTAGCTGTCGGCTTACTTGCTGTACAGTTCGACGATGAGCTGCTCGTTGATGGGCAGGTTCACGTCCTTGCGCATCGGCAGCGAAAGCACACGGCCGGAAAGGTTCTCGTAGTTGACCTCAAGCCAGACAGGCACCGGGTTGGCCGAAGCGTACTGCACGGCCTGCTCCACGATGAGCATCTTCTTGGCGCCGGCGCGGATGGCGATTTCGTCGCCCACCTTCACCTGGAAAGAAGGAATGTTGACCTTGCGGCCGTTCACCTCAATCTGGTTGTGGCGGACCACCTGGCGGGCCTGACGGCGAGAGATGGCAAAACCAAGCCGGAAGACCACGTTGTCCAGACGGCGTTCCAGTTGCTGGATGAGCAGTTCGCCGGTGACGCCTGCGCCGCGGTTGGCCTTCTCGAAGTACTCACGGAACTGGCTTTCCAGCGTGAAGTACATGCGCTTGGCCTTCTGCTTCTCGTGCAACTGCAAGCCGTAGCCGACGATCTTCGCCCTGCGGTCCTTGCCGTGCTGTCCGGGAGGAAAGTTGCGCTTCTCCAGCGGGCAACGGTCAGAGGCGCACTTGGCGCCCTTCAAGAAAAGCTTGGTTGCCTCGCGACGGCAGAGGCGGCAGACTGCTCCGGTATAACGTGCCATTTCTTCTCCTAACTTCGGATGACGGCCGGTTTACATCTCCGGAAGAGATTCCTTCCCGGCCCTTGTTTAGCTGACAGTTGACAGCTAACAGCTAACAGTTTTTCCCGCCTGCGGCGGAACTCCGGCAACTGACTGCTGTCGGCTGTTAGCTGTTCGCTGCAATTACACTCTGCGCCGCTTCGGCGGACGGCAGCCGTTGTGCGGCACTGGCGTCACGTCGCGGATGGTGCGTACCTCGACACCGGCCGCAGCCAGTGCGCGGATCGCGGACTCGCGTCCCGAACCCGGACCGGAAACCCGCACATCCACCGCGCGCAAACCGTGATCGCGAGCCATGCTGGCTGCGTTGGTTGCCGCCTGCTGCGCCGCGAAGGGCGTGCCCTTGCGCGAGCCGCGGAAGCCCAGCGAGCCCGAACTCTTCCAGCTGAGCGTGTTGCCCACCTGGTCGGTGATGGTGACGATCGTGTTGTTGAACGTGGCCTGAATGTAGGCAATGCCAAATGGCACATTCTTGCGTTCGCGCTTCTTGAACTTCTTGTTCTTGGAGACTTTTCCGGCTCCACTCTTCTGTTCTGGTTTCGCCATTAGGTCTTCGCCGTCGCTTTCTTCTTGCTGGCAACCGTGCCCTTACGGGGGCCCTTGCGGGTGCGAGCATTGGTGTGAGTGCGCTGGCCGTTTACCGGCAATCCCCGCCGGTGACGCGTGCCGCGATAACTTTGAATGTCGATGAGACGCTTGATGTGCATCTGGACGTCCTTGCGCAGGTCGCCCTCTACGTCTCCCTCGTCTTCAATCACCTGGCGGATGCGGTTGACCTCGTCCTCGCCCAGATTCTGAATCTTCTTGAAGGCATCAACATTCGCCTTCGCCAGAATCTTGACCGCACGGGAGTCTCCGATGCCGAAGATGTATGTAAGCGCGATTCTTGCCTGCTTGTTAGGGGGCAGATCGACGCCAGCAATACGTGCCATTGAAATTCCTTTGCTGCTTCAGGTTGTGTGCCCCCGGCCTCAGCCGGTCCGCACGGGTTAATCGGTGTGCCTCCAGAGGTTCATCGCGAGCCTTGACTCAGGCTAACTAGCCTCTTGCGCAGCTAACAGCAAACAGTTGACAGCTTACAGTCCGTTCTCTCGTAGTGTGCTTGAACTGTCCGCTGTTTGCTGTTAGCTGCTTGCTGTCTTCCGTGGAGGGTTCCGCGTCTTGCCAGTCTCGTTTAGCCCTGGCGCTGCTTGTGCTTTGCGTTCTCGCAGATCACCCGGACCACTCCATGGCGGTTGATGACCTTGCACTTCACGCAAATCTTCTTGACCGATGCACGAACTTTCATCTGTTGCTGCCCTTCCCGAAAGCTGCTAGCTGCTGGCTTTTAGCTTCTAGCCTCATTCTTGCGATTACGTACTCTTTCAACTTCCAACAAACAAGCTAACAGCCAGAAGCGAAAAACTATTTGTAGCGGTAAACGATTCGCCCGCGATTCAGGTCGTAGGGACTCAGCTCTACAGCCACGCGGTCGCCGGGAAGGATCTTGATGAAGTTCTTGCGCATCCTTCCAGAGACATGAGTCAGAGCCTCGTGATTGTTCTCGAGCCTGACCTTGAACATGGCATTCGGCAGCGTCT
>Ga0326727_10001199_pt1 | contig 98541 bp, 91 predicted proteins | sample MB2enrmetagenome_FD_207643 | JGI IMG/M metagenome (GOLD analysis project Ga0326727, IMG submission 207643) | Lab enriched peat soil microbial communities from McLean, Ithaca, NY, United States - MB29MY | ecosystem: Environmental > Terrestrial > Soil > Wetlands > Peat | place: USA: New York... | reverse complement strand
AATTTTACGCCGCCCATTGAAAGCCATTTGTCATCATACGCGGAAGTAAACCCAGCGCCTTCATTCGTCCATCCAGTAACAATCTGAAATTTAGCACTGACAGCCACGATGTTCATGTTTAATAAGGTAGCAATCGCTTGGGCGGATGCCAACAAAATCAAAAATGGACTCATATCGCCAAGTGCCTTAGTAGCGTGCTTGATTAAATCAAAATTGCCAAAAGTCCCCTGGGAACGAGAAATAAAAAGCACCGCTTCATTGTCAACTTTTATCGCGCAACCAGGAGCGACAGTGAAAGACATTGTATATAAATGCACTTCGTTTGCAAAAAAATTCAATGCTAAATCGCCCTCTCTGTCGTGTCGGGGGAAATCCAGGACCACGGAAAATCTATTGCCCAAGGTTTTTTCCCAGAGCACAATTGACCCAGTTGTTATGTTCTCGGAAAAATTTTTTGCCATATAATTATTAATGTAAGTGTAGTGGTATGACAATATTCTTGCGCGATCCAAACAGTCGAGGTCGCGCGCGAGGTAGTTGCGTGCGTATTTAAGCGCGATACCTTTGCGGTGTTCTTTAAAACTTTTTATATGTGGAAGGTTAAATACAGATACAAGTCTAAAGTATATATAGAAAGTAGCTATTAATCTGAAAATCTGATTGCACCTCAGTTCAAACATGTTGGGTGGGGCGGTCTTTCCCCTGCAACACTTAGTTTCATGCCCAACATTCAACTGGGAGTATTCAGAGACGTGGTAAGCCATGGCAGCCTAAGTTGACTTAAAAAATTATGATAGAGCAATGCAGGGTGTTTTTTTGCATCATTTCGGAAACGTTGACAACATTCAAATCCCTCTAGCATACGCAATTTTCGTTAGTTGCGGGGCTCCCCACCCGGTCTGGGCTGGACCTTCTTTTTGTTTTGGACCTCCTACCTGTCCGGGAATGACCCGGCAAGGGAGGGAAACCCTACCGTTCTGAGGGTGGAACGCTTTCGCCTGATTGCACCCTAGCTACTCCAATCGATAGATGCCAGACCCCGAGTCACTTTGACTTGTGAGTAACAACGCGGAAGCGCGGCTGACTGTTTTCATGAGCCGAATTGGAATCGACATCAAGGGGAAGCTTCGCGCTGGACCTGACAGCCTAAACACACAACTACGCGCGAGGGGCAATTGTGGGCAATAACGGGCAATGGTCGGAGAAAGGTACGCACGAGCACGAGGGGCAGTAAAAGGCAGTATGGGCAGGGGAGGGGCAGGCGGCCGGAGAGGGTAAGAATTTTCTAACCTGGGTAATTTTCCGGGTAACTGCATCGAATCTTATCAAATATAGTGTTTTATTTAAAGCTGTTACATGACGGATTCGGTGTCCTCTCCCTTCGTTTTTTCCTGATTTCCGCGCACCCAGCTCGATACCTTACCAGGCATGCTTGTTTTAGCCTTCCCAAGTCAGTTGCCCGACCGAAGGGGACCACTTCTGGAGAACTCTGTCCATATTACCCCCATCTCGTGTGCAGGCGAAAGGGGGATCACAGCCAGTTGCGGATTTTGTAAAAATTCGTGATCTTTTTCCCGGATCGTGCGAAAATACCCTCATCATTTTCAAGACAAGGAGAATCTCAATGACCAAGGCCACCTGGGAAAAAGTTTTTGAGTACGCCTCCATGCCCGTGCATGGCACCCTCTCTCGCAAATTGCGGAAGGGGCTCAAGATCCAGATCAACGAGGGCAAAATCTACGAGCAGGCCACTATCTTTTTGGGCGAGGAGTTCCTGCGCGTCACCGAGAAGAGCGGCAAGGAATCGATCAATACCTACTATGACTGGGAAAAGCTGATCTGCGCGCGCACCATTGGCGAACTTGAGGAATAACTGCGGAAGGTATCAGGTTAAACCACCCGGCGGCCAGGGGGAGGATTCTCCCCCTGGACCCTATTCGAACACGTGATTCGCCCGGAAATAACTCCAGACCGTTGAGGCCGGGGAGGTACAAGGCAGGCGCATCCCTTGGCCATAGTCTTTATTCCGCCCCGTCAGGTCATGGATGGGCGCGGCTGACTTTCGGGTTCGGCTGGTGATCAGGGAAATCTTTCATTCCTTAAGCAAAACCTTGATCTCATGGGCGGTCAGCAAACAGTCGTCCGGCTTGTCGGGAGAACCGCAAGTCGGGACCTCTTCACGGCATTCCTCAATGGCGAACGGGGACATGGCCTTTATGGCTTCTTCCACCAAGTGGAGGGGTATCCAGAATTTAATTTCAACCGCGGGGCTGGTGTTTCGCATAGTCTTCTCCTTGCGGACGGACCGCCCTCCGGCTGCTAGCCTAGGGGGCGGATGGTGCCCGCGACCGATTCGCGCTGGTCCGGGGCACTCAGCTGCTTCCCAATTCCCGTCTGAAAGCTAAGACAGGAGTGCATCTTGTTCAAGATATTCGATGCTGGAAAGTACCCTGTTTGAGGGGAGCGCTCTCAACGCATATGTGATGCCGACAAAATGTTATCTGTGGTTAGCCGTGGTCTCGCGCTTTATTTAACTTTTATAATGGTGATGGGGGAGGCAGGCAAGAAAATATGGGTATTTTCCTGTGTGAGGTTCTTCATATTTGCGGACGTGGTTTTGTAGTATATAATATTAGATGGTTGTTTCTACTTTTGGGTTACACTTTCCGGTATCGGGAAGCGAAAAAGCGGCCGGGCCTGGAAGCAAAGCCGCTCCTCAATTATTTCGTCACTTTCTTCAGTTCGCCAGAATCCGCGACATGACGTTTCGCGCTGGACCAGTGCCGCTCATCGAAGCCCGTGCGAGGTGTGTTGTCCGGCGGCGGCTCTTTGAGCCCCTCAACGAACTAGGGTGCGCCTCGCCCTCAGGCAGGCTGCCGAAGGTCGCTGCCTTGGGATAGTCCTTCACCGCAGGGAGTAGACGGCCTTGTCGTCTGAGGTATTCTTCACCGCCCAGGCGTCGAATTCTCTTTCCCCCATGGTGAACTCCACGCCCTTCATGGTGCCAGTGCGCTGCCGCATCTTTTGGAATGAGCACGGGAGTCTAAACCTGGGCCGGTTCAGTTTTCTAATGATAGTGCCCCTGCGTCCCGTAGTGACAACCTGATGATGAACACGGTTTCCCGGCCCGGTATCGATTCCGCTCAGATGGTCCCGCGATGGTTCTGGGGGTTAGTGACTATGAAGTTGGACGCTAACAGTCCAAGCCTAGTGCCCTTGCCTGGAGCTTTGGTGGTGAAGAAAGCTCGAAGACTCACCTTCGCACGTCGTCCTCCATGTCGGGGCATTGTTCTCCACCTCGATCCTCGCCGTTTTGTTCGCCAGAAACGTCATCATACTTAATTCGTTTCAATAGCGAACAGCCTCAGTCGTCAGTCTCGGTGTAGCCCGCCCCTGTGTGGGTTTCACGATTCACAGGCAATGTGGACGCTCAGGACGATCGCAGTGTTGACAAAGGTTGCACTATTTGCGAGAAGCTTATATCCATCGGAAGCTATCATACGGGAGGGAAAAAATGATTAAGATGGTATTTTCGGCGATGAGCACCGTTGTGTGTATTTTGCTGGTCACAAATGCTACCATGGCACAAACCTATACCGGAGATCTGATTTTCAACCAAAACGATTTTCGTCAGTTTGAGTTGACTGGGGCAGCACCAATAACAGGTGGGACTTCAAACGGTCAGCTTGTATTGACATCGCCAAATGGGACTTATAATGATGTCACTACGGGTAATACACAAGAAAACATGAACTGGTCAATGTCTATCCCCGCGTCTGCTGTCGAGGCCATGTTCAATGGTACTGCTACGACACAGTACACTGGTTATTTTACTGACAACAAATCTTCTGGACAACAAACATATATCGGAGCAGGCACTGTGTCGGGAACTCCATCGGGTAACTCTATTGTAATAACAACCAGCAACGGAGAACTCGGAGTCGGAGGGGTCAACCCGACTAATATTCCAATCGGAACAACACCGAATGTCGCTAACTTTAACTGGACCATGACTTTTAGCAAGAGTGACCTTCAAAACTTCTTGAATAACTAGCTCAGTAAAAAAAATTGGAGGGGCCTTCACAACTCGCGCCATCTTGCCCGTATTTGCCAACCTTTTTTGGGGGGGGCGCCCCTCCTTTCGCCGCGGTTGTGTGTGATGCCGTCGGAAATGAAAACGCCCCCAGGAGGCTATCCTAGGGGCGTTTGTTCGTTACTGGGCTGGGGGGGGGCGTGTGAACCAAAGCCGACAAAGCACCCCTTTATCGGACGCATTTTCTAATGGATGACAAGCGTTCTTTCCACACCCATGAGGTTGGTGTGGTTTCAGCAACATGCGAGCGGGCAGCGGGGACCCATCTCTGACAAAAACGTGCCCAGGTTGGGAAAACGAGGCCGACTTAAGCTTGGGACGTTACGCGTTCCCGTAGTACAGGTACAACGCTCCGTATTCCAAGGTCAGCGGTTTTAAGAAGGAGAGGCCCACCTCGTCATTCTTGGTCCATGCTACGGTGCAGCGCAAACCTTCCATGAATGGCTGATCATAGTAGTCCTCTTTCACAACCCCCATTTTTCCATACAGATCGATAGCCAGCACATCATCCAGCAGAAGTCTGGCTCCGGATTGACTCAAGTCTACCAACCTGGCTTTGTAATACCTGCCGCCCAGTTCGATGGCGCAATCATAGTCATACGCATGTTTCTGAGCGTAAATCCTCCTGCTACATCTGCGTTCTTCCATGATGTCCTCCGAAAATTGTCGACAATTTTACTTGTAATCCATAAAAATGTTTATTTTGTGATACATGTTTCAGTCCTGGTTGGCCTGACAACGCATGAAGGTTATGCCAGTTCAATCAACTCGAATAGGGTAGGGGCAGTAAGGAATAAGTTTTCTGGAAAAGTGATCGCCACCAGTGCTGAAGTCGTCGATATCCTCGAATTCACAGGCAAGGGGGGCCGGATCATGTCTTTCTCCCTGGAGATCGTGGTATGTGCCTGGAACATTATGCAAATACCGTTCGCTCCAAAAAAGTTACACGATTCTTAGATGTTGGCTGCCTTTGGTTGGGAAAAATATGTCTGGTTGTAAGGGGTACCGACAGAGAATTTTTAACGAAATCTTACAGGTAGCAGGTAGGTTGAAGCATGTGCCGGCTCAAGGATACCAAAACAGGCTACATGCCCAACCATGCGGCGTGAGTTGGGTTGGGAACCTTGATTGGCTTGGCAAGGCAATGGCTGATTTGGTGAATGCTCCGGCAACTTGGCCCTTTAAGCACACTTCTTCTTCCGGTTCGGGATTCTTTGCCTTGCCCGTTTACCCAGGATGAATCCTGGAGCTCGAATCGACTGTAATCCCTGCACGAAATCCTTTCTGGCGCGGCCTAGGCGCCGGGCTGGGGAGCTAAGTGGTCAAAAGTCCGAAGGCTCTCGCCTCGCGTATCGTGCCCAACGGAAAATGTCTGTCCATCCAATAGACACGACGACTGGCCACCCAGCGATGATATTCCTCATCCCGTTCTGGGAATCGTTTTTTTGCCTGGGCCAGATACGCATCGAAGAACGGATGATCTTCGGGATTTTCACGCATGACTGTCTCCTGTGAGCGACGAATTCCAACATGGAGATGGTTTCAAGTGTCACTCGTATAGATCATATCCTGACCGAAGGTTTAAGGTTTAAAGTAAATACTGAAATGAACCCGCAATGTGGACTTTATATTACCATACGAGATGCAAGCTTGTAAAGGCGGCTGTCTTCTTTCTGGAATGGCTGGACTTGCTTCTCTGAGATGGTTCCATATATAGATTTATGCTATAAAAAATATTTATTAACATAAATACGATCAATTGTATTTGTTCGCCACTCAGGACACGTCTCTCCGGCCCTGGCGCACGTGCATTTAAGCTTCGCCCTTAGGCGGTAGGCGGTTTCACGCTCTACAGCCAGTGGCAACAGTAGTCCCTCCGAGGGTATCCGCAGTGGGGCGGAAAAATGAAGATTCCAGGCGAGGCAGACTTAAGGATTCCTGGCTGATTACCGATAAAGAAATCAGGCCGGATTTGGATGTGTCCTGGATTTCTCAAGTATTGAAACCGGTTGCGGGGATGGACAGTCATGAAACAGTATTGCCCCAAATGTGGCCCTGGCGAATTCAAGTGCATAACCAGCAACGAACATCTCAGCCAGGACAAGCGCGCTATAGTCTACACTTGCTTGAACTGCTTGACTCGCTGGAGTGCTTCAGGGAGTATCCTCGCCGCTGACGAAATCGCTCCCATGTCCCGCGAAAAGCCGCACGAGGGTATCCGGTCGGGCGATTCGTCCTTTTCTCCGTATTTTGGAAACGACGATCTGGCGGCCATTTTGCAGCGTTACTGGCGAGATATGTCCTCGAAAGGCACCCAGGTCCTGAACTCTTGACTCAGCCAGGGCGTGCGTGCGCGGTGGAATGAAAGTTTGCAACCTGCCCCGTGCAAAATTACGCGCGACCGAAGACTTTGTCTTGTACGGGGGGCCTGCTCCACTCCAGGTGTCGGGAGAAGTCCTCGCCCGGGACAGGGGGAGTGTTTCCTCTCATCGGAGGCTTGCTTTTTTTTGGGGATGTGGATAAAAGTATAACCTAGGTATTTTTAAACGCGCATGGATTCACTGGGTCTTGGGCTACTGCGAAGGTCAGCTCCCGTGATGAGATAAAACATGCCAAAAACAGGAGCAATCGCTTATGTCTAAGAAGCTTTACGTCGGAAACCTTTCCTTCAACACATCCGAAGATGAAATCCGCGACCTCTTCTCCACCTACGGCGAGGTCCACAGCGTGGCCCTCATTACCGATAGGGAAACCGGTCGCTTGCGTGGCTTCGGCTTCGTGGAGATGGACGACGAAGGCGCTAAGGCGGCCATCACCGGCGTTGACGGCAAGGAAGTGGGTGGCCGCACCCTGAAGGTCAACGAAGCTCAGGACAAGCCCCGGGGCGGTGGCGGTGGCGGTGGTGATCGCGGCGGTCGTCGCTGGTAGGCGCGCGAGCTCCTCACCAACGGAGTTGAATAGAACCGGGCTGGGAGAAAATCCTGGCCCTTTTTTTATCCGGCCGCTCCCGAGGTTGCAAACCGCGTTTCGTTCATCACCGGAGATCGTTTCGGCTCGAAACCGTTCGGGTGACAAGCCCGAGCAGAGTAGCTAAATCGTCAGCACATGAGCCGCACTTCCCTCCCGAGTTCCCGGGTCACGTCCCTGGATGGACTTCGCGGCATTGCCGCGTTCATCGTCATTGTGTCCCATATCGCGGCTGGTTTTTTCCCGGCGTTGTACTTCGGCGCGGAGGGGAGGCTGGACGTCCCGTTTCTGGACGCCATGGCCAATTCCCCGTTGTTCGTATTGTATAGTGGCACATTCGCGGTCTATGTCTTTTTCGTCCTCAGCGGTTTCGTGATCGCCGCCTCAACCGCCAGGACCACCTGTCGTCTTTCTCTTTTGGTGTTCACCAGGTATCTAAGACTGACTATCCCCATCCTGGCGAGCGTCTGTGGCGCCTTCGTCCTGGCCAACATTTTCCCAGGCGCGCCTCAACGTGCCGCCCAGATCGTCGGCCACTGGTGGCTGGGGTTCATGTACCAACCGCCCGGGATGTCCTTCGGCGCGGTGCTGCGGGAGGCTTTCTTCAACATTTATCTGACCGGCCTCTCCTACCATAACAATGTCCTGTGGACCATGCGCGTCGAACTGGCGGGTTCCCTGGCCATCTACGCTGTGTACCTGAGCTTCGGCCGCGCCCGGCGCGTTCCGGCGCTGGCCCTCCTGGCCATGCTGCTGTGTTTAGCCACGAGGTGGTCACCGGACATCCGGATACATCTTGGCGCACTCCACCTGGCGCCGCGTTTCGACTCACAAAAATGGGCCTGGACCACTAACATCCTCGGCTTCTGCCTGGGCGCCCTGATCTACGAAGCCCGCTCCCGGGGGCGGCTGCCCCAGAGCGAACTGGCGGGTGGGGGGCTCGTTCTGGCGGGGCTCTTCCTCGGTGGCCTGCCCTTTGCGCCGGCCGATGGCACGATTTATGCCGCGCTCTCCGCTTTCGTGGAACAGTACAGTCCGGCCTTCAGCACGGTGCGCGCCGTGGGAGCCGCCGCCCTGATCCTGGGAATCTTCATGTGGAAGCGTTCCAGGGGGATCCTCAATGCGCCACTGCCACAATTTCTCGGCAGGATTTCCTTCTCACTCTATCTGGTCCATTTCCCGCTTCTGTGCTTCGGGTTGTCGGAACTGTACCTGCTTTTCGGGAAGTCCGGCCCCATGTCCATGATGCTGGCCGTGGGCGTCTATCTGGCAGTCACCATCGCTTCTGCCCTGGGCTTTACGGTCCTGATCGACGAACCCACGGTCAGGGTGCTGGCCCGGCTCAAAAAAGCGTGGTCCGTGCGGCCGCCCGAATCCGACCCGGCCGTCGACCCCATTGCCGGCTTAGTGGTCTGCCAGGCAGCCGGGTCCGACGTGGTCATGCCCCCCGGCGAATCTTCCTAAAATGCGTCCGGGTCCTCCCCGGGCTCTTGCGTCTGGCCTGTCGATCCTGCTGTTTTTGTGCAGTCATGCCTGCCGTGCAGCCTGGCCGGCAGCTTTGACGGCCCAGGGAGGATGCTCTAAAGGCTTTGTGGTCATGAGCACCATCGTCTCCCTACGTGAAGCCGGTAAGTCCTACGGGGCACGCACCCTGTTCGCCAACATATCCCTCACCCTGTCCGACGGCGAGCGCGTGGGCCTCATCGGGGCCAACGGCAGCGGCAAGTCCACCCTGCTCAGGATACTGGCCGGGTTCGAGAAGCCCGACAGTGGCGAGCGCACTCTGCGGCGCCAGGCCCGCTTGGCCTACCTGGCGCAGGCCGACGTCTTCACCCCCGGGGTGACCGTGGAGGCTGCGGTGGCGGAACCCCTCACACCGCTTATGGGCGCCGGCATGTCCGAAACCGAAGTGCATACCCGGGTAGGGGCGGCGCTCAGCCGTGCTGGCTTCACGGACCCTTCCCAGCCCGCCGACGGCCTATCCGGCGGCTGGACCAAGCGCCTGGCCCTGGCCCGAGCCCTGGTCCAGGAGCCGGACGTCCTCCTGCTCGACGAACCCACCAACCACCTGGACCTGGAGTCGATACTGTGGCTTGAGAAGCTCCTGGCAGCAAGCCGGTTCGCTTACATGGTGGTCAGTCATGACCGTTATTTCCTGGAGAACGTCACCAACCGAACCATCGATCTGTCCGGGGCCTACCCCGACGGATACCTCTCCGTGGACGGCCGCTACAGCGTCTTCCTGGAGAAGCGCGAGGAGTTCCTGACCGTCCAGGCCGGGCGCGAGCAGGCCCTGGCGGGAGTGGTGCGTCGGGAGATAGAATGGCTCCGGCGCGGTCCCAAGGCCCGGGCCACCAAGGCCAAAGCCCGCATCGACCAGGCCGGGCGTCTCATCAAGGAGCTGGCCGAGACGCGCGGGCGCAACGCCCAGACGCTTCGCGCCGGGATCGATTTCACGGGCTCCGGCCGGCAGACGAAACGGCTGGTCGTGGCCGAGGGCGTGGCCAAGTCCGTGGCCACCAACGCGGGACACCGGACCCTGTTTCAGAATCTGGACATCGTCCTGTCGCCCGGGCTCAAACTCGGGCTGGTGGGGCCCAACGGCAGCGGCAAGTCCACCCTGCTGCGGGTCCTGGCGGGCGAGGACCGGCCGGACGCCGGGTCGGTTATCCGGGCTCCGGCCCTGCAGGTGGCGTTGTTCGACCAGAACCGGGAACAGCTCGACCTCGGCCAGACCCTGCGCCGGGCCTTCGTGCCCCACGGCGATGCGGTGGTCTATCGGGATCGTTCCATCCACGTGGCCGCCTGGGCCAAACGCTTCCTATTTCGACCAGAGCAACTGGACCTGCCGGTGGGGCTCCTCTCCGGTGGGGAGCAGGCCCGGGTGCTCATCGCCCGGCTCATGTTGCGCCCGGCGGATGTGTTGTTCCTGGACGAACCCACCAACGACCTGGACATCCCCACCCTGGAGATCCTGGAGGAGAGCCTGAGGGACTTTCCGGGGGCGGTGGTGCTCATCACCCACGACCGCTATTTGCTGGATACGGTGTCCACCGTGCTCTTGGGCCTCGACGGCCAGGGCGGGGCCGAGGTCTACGCCGACTACGCCCAGTGGGAGGAGTCCAGGCACGAGATCGGGAAGACCGCCGGCGCCAGAGGCGGGTCGTCGTCGCGCACGGACCCGGCGCTCGGGGAAAAGAAAAAGAAGCTCACCTACAAGGAACAGCGGGAATGGGACTCCATGGAGGAGGCCATTTTCCAGGCCGAGGAGGTCGTCACGAAACGCCGGGAGGAGCTGGAAGACCCGGCAGTGGCCAGTGACCACGACGAACTCCATGCGCGCCTGATACGGCAGGAAGAGGCCCAGGCCGAGGTGGATCGACTCTATGCCCGCTGGGCGGAGCTGGAGCGGAAACAAACCTGACGCCAGGCCTGCCGGACGCGATCAGGTCCTGGCTCCAGCGGGGCAAGGTTGTCAGGCACGTTGTCTGCGCGGGCGGACGCGACCAAGGCCCGGGCTTAAACCGGGCAGGACGGCAAGACGGACCTCCCGCAGCGGGATGGGCCGACGGTTTCCCTCTTTTCCTGGCGGGATGCTTGCTCCTGGATGCCGTTTGCCTATACAGTCGGGCCGTGAAGCCCGTCCTGATCGCCACCGGATCGTAACCACGGACGCGTAAGCTCCATGGAAAGCTGGGCCTTGATGCATCCTGGGAGGTGCGGAATGCGTGTCTTTTCCGAGTCCGAGCAGTCTCTTCTCCGTGTCGTGGAGCAGTTCGAGCAGGTGGAAAAATATCACCGGATCACTCCGGTGCAACTGTTGATCGCCTTCGAGCAGAAGGATATCGACAGGCTTCTGGACGACGAAGTGCTTGAGAAGGTCAAGCTGAAGTCCTTCTCCCAGAAAGTGAAAGGTGTGCGTTTCACGTCCGTAGGGCTTCGGCTCTGGCTGACCTTCACCGGGCAGGAGGAACCCAGGGTGGTGATCACAGCGGCGGGCCTACTGGCGCGCGACGTGTACCTCCACACATGTCTGTCCTTTTCCGGGGAGGCTATGACCAAGAGTCAGATCTTGGAGCACCACTCCAAGCGGGCTCTCGCGGAGGCCTTCGAACAAGGGCTGGTGGCCAAAGTGAAGATCAGGCAGAAGGGACACGAGGTGATCAAGGGCTACATTCTGACCTGCGCCGCGTACGCCTACCTCAAGGGGAACAACCTCATCTGAAAGACGTAACGTATCTGGGGGCTTTGGGTATAGGGGCGCGGGACTATTTTTTCGTGTAGCCCTTGGCCTTCATGCACTTGTCCACCAATTCCGTGATGCGGTCCTGACGTTCGTCGGTGTTGGCCAGGTTCGCCGTGGCCTTGGACGCCTCCCAGTCGCAATCAGAATAGTCCGCGTTCTCTTGGGCCGGGGCTTTCTCTGGGTTCTCGAAATGCGGCTTGCCGCCGCACCCTCCGACCAGAAGAACGATTCCGGCCACCGTCGCGAGAATCATCGCGTGCATGTTTCCTCCAGTCTCACAACCAGGTGAGCGCCAGCACGTAAAAGGCCATGCCCGCGAGGGCGAAGATCGCATCCGGCCTGTTCATGGTCACTCCTCGCTGTTTTTCAGACCATATGCCCGCAGGCCTGGGCAATCAAGCGCAAGGAAATCCTTTCGCCCGGCCCGGCAATGATCGGAGCCGCGCCGGGCGGGGCTCCGATTGCGTTTGCGGATTTTGTCTCTACTTCATCAGGAACTATGCCGGGATCTCGTTTCATCAAGCAAACGAGAGACGGTTTGGAATCACGGATGTGATGCAAATCATTGCCCCTGCTCTTCGTCTAGGATAGGATTTTCACCAAAGTTCATCCAGGACGCCGCAATGACCCGCAAGTTCGTCATTCTGGCCACGGCCACGCTTTTGATCTTGGGCGTGGTCATGTGGCGGCTCGGCCTGAGGGCCCAGTACGAACTCGAAGCGGTGGCCACGGAGGAATTCAACCGCCAACAGCTCATCCTGGCCCAGAAAGTGGCACAGGACATCGAGCAGCATTTCGCCTTCCTGCGATCGAGTCTCCTGGAGCTCGCCAGCATCTGGCGTAAACACCCCGCCCTCATGCATCCGCCGGAGAACGCCCTGCCGCCTTTTCAAGAAATCCTGCGCACCAGCGAGGTCCTGGCCATCGGCTACGTCGCCCCGGGCAGCCGCGATGTGACGCTTTACGACGAGGGCGGCAGGATTCCTGGTCCACTGGCCTTGGACTACGGGCCGTTTCTGGAGTGGGCCGGCAACCCGGGCCTCGGGCAGGACGTCCGGTTCGGCCCGGATGAAGCGCCTTCGGCTGGTCCCTTCGCGGGCAAGACCATCCTGCGCATGGCTGTCCGGCACTGGCCCGGCGAGGCCGGGCGCGACTGGCCTGACCAGCCGGGCATCATCTTTCTGGTGGTGGACGCACGGGCCGTGGCCGGGCGGTACGCCCACGACGTACGCTCCGGCCGGACCGGGTACGCCTGGGTGCTGGATCAGCGGGGCGTTTTTCTGGACCACAACCTGGAGGAGTTCATCGGCCGGGACGCTTTCTCGGTCCGCAAGGAGCGCAACTCCAAGGTGAGCTACGAGCGCATCGACGCCATCATGCGCGATGCCATGCTGGCCGGGAAGCAGGGCCAGGACTGGTACCTGTCCGGGTGGCACCGGGGTTTCCACGGTGAGGTGAAAAAGCTCATAGCCTATGCCCCGGCGCGCCTGGCCGGCAGCCAGAACCCGCCGGTTGTCTGGAGCGTGGCCGTGGCGGCTCCGGTAGAAGAAGTGGAGGGTCTCATCGCCCGGGCCACCCGGCGGGAGATGTTCATGGTGGCCGCGTTTCAGGTGGTGGTGTTCCTGGGTCTGGTCGTGACCATGTATTTCGGGATCCGCTGGTCCGCCAGCCTCAAGTCGGAGGTGGAAGCCCGGACCGCCGAACTGCGTGAGGCTCGGGACAAGATCAAGCTGAATCTCAAGGAGTTGCTGGAAACCCAGGAGCGCCTCATCCGCTCGGAGCGTTTCGCGGCCGTCGGTGAGGCCGCCGCCCACATTTCCCACGAGATCAGGAATCCTCTCATGCTCATTGGCGGGTTCGCACGCCAAGTGCGTCGAGCCCTGCCCGAGGGCGGCAAGGAGGCCAAGCAGCTCTCCCTTGTCGAGGACGAAGCCAAACGTCTGGAGTCCATGTTGGAGGAGGTGCGCGACTTCACCCGCCCGTCTGTCCCCCGGATGGTTCTCCAAGACCTGAATGCCACCGTCTGGGAAACGGTGATGCTCATGGAGGGCGAACTGAGCAAGCAGGGGGTGGTCATCCGGGCCAACCTGGACAAGTCCCTGCCCCTGGTGGCCCACGACCCCTCTCAGATCCGGCAGGTGATCATCAACCTGATCAAGAACGCCGCCGAGGCCATGGCCAACGGGGGGCTGGTGGTGGTCACCAGCCGTCTGAACGGGGAGACGCTTGAGGTGGAGGTGCGCGACAACGGTCCCGGGCTCACTCAGGAACAGGCCAAGATGATCTTCAACCCTTTCTACACCACCAAGGAGCGCGGCACCGGGTTAGGTTTGCCGGTGTGCTACCGCATCCTGCACGACCACGGCGGGGATATCCGGGTGGACTCGCCTGGGGGCGCGGGCTGCGTGTTCACCTTGAGCCTGCCGGTGGTAAGGCGCAAAGGGGGAGAGGGGGCGGAAGATGGTTCGGACTCCTGATCCCGGCCTACGCCTGACCTCCCTCCAACGTAAGCAACCACTTCTTCATCTCAAGCCCCGGCCCGAACCCGCCCAGTCCTCCTCCGGCCGCCAGCACCCTGTGGCAGGGATAGATGAGCGGCCAGCGGTTCCTGGCCATCACCTGGCCAACGGCCCGGGCCGCGCCAGGGCTGCCGCACGCTGCGGCCAGTCCGCCGTAGCTGACGACCTGTCCGGCCGGAACCCGGCGCAATTCATTGAGCACCTTGCGGTGGAAGCGTGGAAGTGCCTCGAAATCGATGGGCGGCTCGGGCCACGTGACGGCCTCGCCAGCCACGTACCGGGCCAGAGCGTGGGCCATCTCGCGGCCGAATGAAGTCTCGATCCGGGACGTCTGGCCCTCTTCAGCCCAGGACAGGCGCATTACGGCCAGCACATCGCCATCCCATTTCAAATGCAGGGCCAGGGGGCTGGCCACGATGATCTCGCTCACGCTCATTTCTTCCCCTCCGGCTTGTACTCCAGCTCCGGCGAAAGCTTCACGTCCATGCATGCTTGGTGCAGGGTGTCCCCGTAGTCGCTTTTTTGGTCGTCGGTGATGAACCAAGCCACCCGTAAGAATCCCTGACTGGTCAGGTAGGTGTATACTCCCTCGATTACGTTCTTGCCCAGGACCGGATTGTAGCTGGTATCCTTATAATAGTGCATCCGCTTGGTGGGCAACTGCTCCTTCTCCAGGAACTGGTAGCCCTGGGTCGGGGTTGCATCCTCGCTGTCCTTCTCGGCCAGGACGTGGTCCATGAAGAGTTCCTGAGGGCTGCGTTTTCTGCCCTGCTCCAGGGAGACGATCAGGTAGGGCGGAGTGAACCACTTCTCGGCAGGCTTCTGGAAGCCCATGCGGGTCTGGCGGAAGGAGGCCAGTTCTTCCGGCGGGACAGGCCCCACGTGGCCGCGGTGCTCGAAGAGATACAGTTCCAGGGTGGGAATAGCCACCCAGTCCGAGGGCAGGGGGATGGTGATGGTCCCCTGGTCGGTGGTGATGGTGGTCTGGGCGCGGGCCTGACCGGCCCGGCCCAGGGGCAGGGTGAGCGCCAGGGTCAAAGTGACGACGAGAGCGAAAAGCCTTGACTGTGGGCGTTTCATGCGATGATTCTCCGATTGGTGCGCGACAACAAACCATTGGGGGCAAAACTCACCCCAGTAAACCTTTGTCGAACCGCATCATGCGTGTTTGTTCCGGTTCATGCCCTGCCGTATGTTCCCGGCACGCAGCGCCTCGAGGACGGCGTCCCGGGCCAGCCCCCTGGTCCCGGCCCAGGTCGGGGCCAGCAGTTCGCCCGGGGCGGGGTCGGCCGCCAGACGGTGAACCACGATGTCGGGGCGAAGCCCGGCCAGGGATCGGGCCACCCAGGAAGCATAATCGGCCAGGCCCGGTGGCTCGAAGAGCCCAGCCCGGTACTCCGTAGCCAGGGGCGTGTCCCTGGCTACGTACAGGTTGTGGAACTTGATCCCGGCCACGGGGAGGGCGTTCACGAAGTCCACGGTGGCGGCCCAGTCCTCCGGTGTCTCCCCGGGCAGCCCGGCCACCACGTGTGCGAGTATCTTGATGCCCGCCTGGGCGGCGGTCTCGGCCGCGCGGGCGAAGCATTCCGGGGAATGCCCCCTGTTCACCCGGGCAAGGGTTGCCGGGTTGGCTGATTGCAAGCCCAGTTCCAGCCAGAGCTCGCGAACGGGAAATGCGGCCAGAAGTTCGAGTTTTTCATGGTCCAGACAGTCCGGGCGGGTGCCGAGGCACAGCCCTTCGAGCCCCTCAAGCCCGGAAAGTATCCCCAGGACCTGGCGCAGTTTCCCGGCAGGGCCGTGGGTGTTGGAGAAGGCCTGGAGGTAGGCCACCAGGGCCACGTCTCCCCACCGGGCCAGGCGACTTTTCCGCCAGTGCTCCCACTGGGTGGCAAGATCCATGACCGGGTGCAGGCCGGTGCCGGAGCCGTGGGCGTTGCAAAAGGAGCAGCCTCCGAGGCTCACGGTCCCGTCGCGATTGGGGCAGGAGAAGCCGGCGTCCAGGGGGATCTTGCGGGCCGGGCGGCCGAAGACCGTGCGCCAGTGCGCGGAGACCGCATTGTAACCCGTTTGCCGGGAGGGCGCTCGTGAAACGTAGTCCATCGTTGCAAAATCCCGTTGACATCGGGCGGGGAATCGAACAACACCAACCCTCGAACGGGCGGTGGCTGCCGGCCATCGCCCCGCCGACCGCAGGGCCGGCCGCGCGCGGCCCGGCTTTTTTTATCGGCTTGAAACCAGCTTGATCCGGGCGCTCCGCGCCCCTGCATACGCTCAAGGCTCCTCAACGTGAGCCAAGGAAGGGACCATGTCCAGACTTTTGGATTCCATACTGGGATTTTTCTCCAACGACCTGGCCATCGACCTGGGGACGGCCAACACCCTGGTCTACGTGAAGGGCAAGGGCATCGTGCTCTCCGAGCCTTCGGTGGTGGCGGTGAAGAAGGACGCCCGGGGCGTCAACAAGGTCCTGGCCGTGGGGGCCGAGGCCAAGAAGATGCTCGGGCGCACCCCGGGCAACATCGTGGCCATTCGCCCCATGAAGGACGGGGTCATCGCTGACTTCGAGGTCACCGAGGCCATGCTGCGCCACTTCATCTCCAAGGTGCATAATTCCCGCCGCCTCGTGCGTCCGCGCATCATCATCTGCGTGCCCACGGGCATCACCCAGGTGGAGAAGCGGGCCGTGAAGGAATCCGCCCAGTCTGCCGGCGCGCGCGAGGTCTACCTGATCGAGGAGCCCATGGCCGCGGCCATCGGCGCCAACCTGCCCATCACCGAGCCCACCTCCAACATGGTGGTGGACATCGGTGGCGGCACCACGGAGGTGGCGGTCATCTCCCTGTCGGGCATCGTCTATTCCAAGAGCGTGCGCGTCGGCGGCGACAAGATGGACGAAGCCATCATGCAGTACGTGAAACGCAAGTACAACATGCTCATCGGCGAATCCACTGCCGAGCAGATCAAGATCCAGATCGCCAGCGCCCACCATTCCACCAGCATCGGAGAGATGGAGGTCAAAGGCCGGGACTTGGTCACGGGCATCCCGCAGAACATCATCATCACCGCCGAAGAGGTCGAGAAGGCCATCAGCGAGCAGGTGGAGTCCATCGTGCAGGCGGTACGCATCGCCCTCGAGCAGACCCCGCCCGAACTGGCCGCGGACATCGTGGACCGGGGCATCGTGCTCACCGGCGGGGGCGCGCTCCTGCGCGGCCTGGACCAGCTTCTGCGCGAGGAGACCAGCCTGCCCATCGTCATCGTGGATGACCCCCTTTCCGCCGTGGTGCTTGGGTCGGGCAAGGCCTTGGACAACCTGGATGTTCTCAAAGAGGTAACGATCGATTAAGCCCACGCCCCAGCGCATCGCACTGGGTCTGCTGGTGGTCCTGTTCGTCTATCTGGGGCTGTTCACCTGGAACATCCGCACCGGATATGTTGACGATCTGGCCAGCCATACGGGCCTGGAACTCACTCGGTGGGTACTGACCCCCGGCAGGTGGGTGGGGACGCGCTTATCCTCTTTTTGGGACCGCTACGTCTATTTCGTGGGCCTGCGCCAGGAGAACGAGATGCTGCGTTCCGAACTGGCTAAAGCCAGCGACGAGCTGGTAGGCTTCCGGGAACAGGCTTCCCTGGCCCAGCGCCTGGCCGGACTGCTGGCGATCAACCCGCCGCCGGAGTGGTCCCGCGAGGGCGCCCGGGTCATTGCCCACAGGCTCGGCCCCAACGCCGCCCTGGAGACCTTCGTCATCGACAAGGGCAGCCGCCAGGGCGTTGAGGTCAACACTCCGGTGGTGTCCCCCGAGGGCGTGGTCGGCCGCGTTCTGCGTACCTCCATGAGCGCGGCCACCGTGCTCATGGTCACCGACCCCAACAGCAAAATCCCCGTGGTCTCCCAGAAGACGCGCACCCAGGGCATTCTGGTGGGGCGCGGGGGGGGACAGCCCCTGTCCTTGCAGTACGTGCCCCTGTCCGCGCCGGTGGAACAAGGGGAAACCTTGGTCACTACCGGCCTGGCGGGCATCTTTCCCCAGGGGTTGCCCGTGGCCTTGGTGAACGGCGTCTCGCGCGAGGGGGCCTCGCTGTTCCTGAACGTGCAGGCCCAGGCCCTCTTCGACCCCCAGCGCCTGGAGGAGGTGGCCCTGCTCAAGAAGCTGCCCCCGCCCAAGCAGGAAGAGGCCGAGGATCCGTTGCCGGACACCTCCACCAAGAGGCCCAAGGGCGCGGCCGAGCACAAGGGCGAGGTCAAGAAGCGGGGGAAGAACGATTCCACCGACGTAAGGCCCCAGGAATCAACACCGAGGAAAAAGCACGGAGACGGCCAATGAGCGGTTCCCGCGTGACTTTTTGGACGGTGTTCACCCTGTCGGGCATCTGGCTGCAGAGCTTCATGCCCGGAATTGACTTCCTGGCCCCGGGTCTTATCCTGAGCCTTCAGGAGGAAAAGATCCGGACCTCGGTGGTCCTGGGCCTCATCTGGCTCTTGATCCAGGAGGGCACTGGCTCGCTGGCCTTCGGCACGGTGATCCTGTGGTACGGGGTGTTAGCGGCGATGTTTTTCTTTGGGCACTGGCTTTTCGAGGCCAAGAATTTTTTGTTCATGGTCATCATCGGGGCCTGCCTTGGGGTGTTGCATTTCGTGCTCATGAATGTCATGGCCCAACTTCAGGACTGGCGTGTGCTCCTCGGGAGGGTGTTCGCGGAAGGCGTGATCCAATCCGTGGTCTTTCCCGTGGAGTGGGGCCTTATCTACATCATTTTCAACCACCTCCCCCACAATGGCCAAGATGTATGAGCCCGATTCTGGGCAGCAATCGCCGCGCGGCGGTCTGATTCTGCTCCAGTGCCTCATCCTGGGACTCTTCTGCCTGTTCACCGTGCGACTGTGGTATCTCCAGGTGCACAAGGGCGAGCATTTTTCCGACCTGGCCCGGGAGAACCAGATGCGCCAGGCCTCCATCATCGCCGCGCGCGGCACGATCATGGACCGCAACGGCAAACCCCTGGCCGAGAACGAGCCCTCCTTCGCCCTGGGACTCATTCGCGAGGACTGCGAGGACGTCCAGAGTACCCTGCAGAAGGTGTCCGAATGGACCGGACTGGACTACCAGGTCCTCCTGGACACATACATTCGGGGCAAGAAGCGCTCCAAGCCCTTCGAACCCTTGGTGCTCATCTCCAACCTCTCCTACGAACTTTTGGCCAAGATCGAGGCCAACGCCGTGTCCTGGCCCGGCCTTGAGATCCTCATCCGTTCCAGGCGCTACTATCCCGATGGGGAGCTTCTGGCGCACGTTCTGGGCTACGTGGCCGAGGCCAACGAAGAGGAGCTGGAGAAGGACTCCAGCCTTGCCCTGGGCGATCAGGTGGGCAAACAAGGCCTGGAGTACACCACGGAAGACCGCCTGCGCGGTGAAAAGGGCCTCAAGCAGATCGAGGTGGACGCCTACGGCCGCGAGCACGACGAGCAGGTGCTCCTGGAGCCCAAGGCGGGCGGCGACATGCGCTTGTCCATCGACATCGATCTCCAGGCCGTGTGCGCCAAACAGCTTGAGGGCCAGGCCGGCTCCGTGGTGGTGCTCGAACCGGAGACCGGCAAGGTTCTGGCCCTGGTCAGCGAACCCAGCTACGATAACAACCTTTTCGTGTTGGGCATCCCGCCCAAGAAATGGCTGGAACTTCGCGACGACCCCATGCACCCCATCCAGAACAGAGTGTCCCAGTCGGTCTATCCCCCTGGGTCCACCTTCAAGCTGCTCATGGCTGCCTGCGCCCTGTCCGAGGGGGTGATCAAACCCACGGACACCGTATTCTGCTCCGGTTCCTACCAGGTGGGCGACCACGTATTTCACTGCTGGAAAAAGGGCGGTCACGGCACGGTGGACATGCGTGCCGCCCTGGTCCATTCCTGCGACGTGTACTTCTACCAGTTGGGCGAGAAGCTGGGCATCGACCGCATCAACCGTTTCGCCCTTCAGTGCGGTTTCGGCACACCCACGGGCATCGACCTGCCTCACGAACGCAGCGGCCTCATCCCGTCCACGGCCTGGAAGAAGCGCCGTTACGGCGAGAATTGGACCCGGGGGGAAACCCTGAACTGCGCCATAGGCCAGGGCTATGTGCAGGTCTCGCCCCTGCAGCTGGCCAAGTTCATCGGGACCCTGGTCACCGGCAAGGTTATCCGGCCGAGTCTGATCCTGGATGACCCGGTGGACGTGCAATCCAAACTCCCCCTGGCCGACAAGGACCGGAATTTCATCCTGGGGGCCATGGTCGACACCGTCCAGGGAGGCACCGCTCAGAAGCTCAAGCGGCCCGACGCGGTAATTGGCGGCAAGACGGGCACCGCCCAGGTGGTCAAGCTTCAGGTGGCCGACAACAAGGTGACCCAGTCCACGCCCTACAAATACCGCGACCATGCCTGGATCGCCACCTGGGGGCAGAAGGACGGCAAAAGCTACGTGGTGGTGTGCATGGTGGAACACGGCGGCCACGCGGGCGATGCGGCCGCGCCCGTGGTGAAGGCGGTCTACGACTACCTCTTCGGCCCGGCGCCGGGCACGGCCAAGGCCATCAAGGTCGACACCCCGTCCCCAGCCGAAAACGGCGACTAGCCCGTCATGACCCCCATCGACCGCAGACTTTTCACCCACATCGACTGGGCTCTCCTGGCGGTGATCGCCCTCTTGTTCGGCGTGGGCGTGCTCAACCTCTACTCGGCCAGCGGTTTCCGCATGGGAGATGGGGTGGAGCTCAACCCCTACTACCAGAAGCAGTGCATCTGGGGCGTGGGCGGCGCCATCGCCATGGTGGCCCTTATTCTTTTCGACTACCGCTACCTCAAGCACGTGGCCTGGCCGCTCATGATCATGACCATCGCCTTGCTGGCGCTCGTCCCGATCATGGGCAAGACCGTCATGGGGGCAAAGCGCTGGCTTGATTTCGGGGTCTTCAGCTTCCAGCCGAGCGAGTTGGCCAAGTTCGCCACCCTCCTGGTTGGGGCGCTCATGCTCTCCAAAGACACGGGACGCCTCGGCTGGCTGGGGCTCATCACGGTACTGGCCGTGGCCATGCCGCCTGCAGCCATGGTGGTCATCCAGCCCGACCTGGGGTCGGGGCTGAACATCTTGCTCCTGCTGTGCGGGATGATCCTCTTCCGGGGCTTGACTGGGCGGGTCTTCAAGCTGCTGCTGGTGGCGGTACCCATCATCATCCCCTGTGGCTGGATCTTCCTGAAACCCTACCAGAAGCTCAGAGTGCTCACCTTGTTCAATCCGGAACGAGACCCATTGGGATCAGGCTACCACATTATCCAATCCCAGATCGCCATCGGCTCCGGCCAGATGTGGGGCAAGGGTTTTCTGGAAGGCACCCAGAGCCAGCTGCGCTTCCTTCCGGAAAAGCACACCGACTTCGCCATGGCCGTATTCGCCGAGGAGTGGGGCTTCGTGGGGACGATCATCCTGGTTGCCCTTTTCTGCATCTTCCTCTACCTCCTGGCTGGAACGGCGCGGGACGCCAAGGACCGCTTCGGCTCCTACCTGTCGGCCGGGGTGTTCTTCTATTTCTTCTGGCAGATATTGATCAACATGGGCATGGTCCTGGGGATCATGCCCGTGGTGGGCATCCCCTTGCCGTTCATCAGCTATGGCGGCAGCGCTACCATCGTCAACTTTTGCCTCATAGGCATCGTCCTCAATGTTTCCATGCGCCGCTTCGTCTTCAAGAAAACCTAACAAGTTCGCAGCCTTCGGGAGGTTCAGCCGTGGCCAAGGACGAGATCAACGCCTTTCTGGGAGTGGGCACCACCTATAGGGGACGCCTGGATTTCACCGGCTCGGTGCGCATCGACGGCATGTTCGAGGGCGAGATCGAGTCCGAGGGCACCCTGGTGGTGGGCCGTGAGGCGGCCATCACCGGACAGGTGCGGGTGGGCCAGCTGGTGCTGGGCGGCACGCTTTCAGGGGATGTGGTGGCCGGAACCAGGGTGACCCTGCACAAGACCGCCCGGTTCACGGGAACCATGACCTCTCCGGCTTTGTCAGTGGAGGAGGGCGCTCAGATGGATGGCGAGCTGCGCATGAGCTCCCCGACGGGCCAATCGGGCCGCGCGGACCAGGAGGTGTTAAGCCAGCAATCCTGAAGGCTTCCCCGTGCTCGTGAATTTTTTGACAATCTGTCGCGACAATCCACTATCCCCAGCGTTTTCGCGCCCTTTCCCAAAAGGGCCTAGACACCTCAGTTGAAATCAGGTAGGAACCTCCGGGCTTGAAATAAAATTCACAATTAGGGGGCGGTGAATGGACATACTGGTTCTCAACGAGTGGTTCTACGTACAAGTCATCAATTTTCTTGCCATTCTGATTCTTCTGAACGTGGTTCTCATCGCTCCCATCCGTCGGGTGCTGAAACGGCGCGCCGACGCCCTTGCCTCCCAGGCCTCCGAAATCGATGGCTTCACGTCCACAGCCGACTCCAAGATCAAGAACTATCAGGCTGTCCTCGAGGAGGCTCGCCGCGCGGCCGCTACCGCGCGCCTGAGCCTGCGCGAGGCGGGCCTCGCGCAGGAGAAGACCATCCTGGAAGCAGCTGGTGCGCAAGCGGGGGATACCCTGAAAGCCGCCCGCGCCCAGGTCGCTACCGAGTCCAAGGCTGCCTTTGCGACCATGCTGGCTGGTGTGACCGGCATGGCCGACAGGGCTGCTTCGAAAATTCTGGGAACGTCCCTCTAACCGGTAGTCCCAAGCGTTTGAAGGAGGTTGGCATTGAAGAAGTCACGGATTGTTCTCTTCACCTTGGCGGTCTGCCTCGTGTCCGTCGCATGTGCCTGGGCTGCCGGCGAAGGCCCCGAAGGCCACGAGGGGCCCAACTGGGGTAACCTGATCCTGCGCATCATCAACTTCGCCCTGGTCGCGGGCGTGGTCTGGTGGGCGGCTGGCAAGAAGATCGCGAGCACCTTCAGTGGTCGCCGGCTGGGCATCGAAAACCAGCTGGCCGACATGGAAGAGCGCAAGACTTCCGCCCAGAAGCGCCTGGCCGAAGTTGAGCGCTCCATCGCGAACCTTGAAAGCGAAAAAGCCAAGATCCTGGGCGACTACCAGGCTCAGGGCGAGGCTCTCAAGGCCTCTATCATCAAGGCTGCCGAGGAGCAGGCCGAGCGCATCAAGGCTCAGGCTCTGGTCTCCGCAGAGCAGGAAGCCAAGGTGGCCATGAACGCCCTGCGCGTGCAAATGGCCGACAAGATCATCGAGGCCGCCCAGGACGCCCTGGCCAAGAAGCTCACGGCCGACGTCCAGGACAAGCTGGTTGACGACGCATTAGGCAAGGTGGTGCTCAATTGACCGGGAACATCGTCGCGCGCAGATACGCCAAGGCGTTTTTCTCCCTGGGCGTCAAGGAAAAGGCCGCCGACACATTCGGCAAGGATCTCGAGGGGATCGCCAACGCCATGGACGTCTCCCCCGAGCTTTCGAAACTCTTTAAAAGCCCGAGCTTCAACACGCAGGAAAAGAAGGCGGTCCTGAAGGACGTGGTGGCCAAGCTGAAAATGGCCCCCATCTCCGTGAACTTCCTCTCCGTGTTGGCTGATAAAGGCCGTCTTGACTGTCTCTCGGACATCCAGAAGACCTACTCCGAGCTTCTGGACCAGGCACTCGGCGTGGTTCGTGGCAAGCTGACCACGGCCATGGAGCTTCCGGTCAGCCGTCATGGAGACATCAAGGCCAAGCTGGAGAAGAAGTCCGGCAAGCAGCTGGTCCTCGACTTCGGCGTGGACCCCGCCATCCTGGGCGGAATGGTCCTGAGGGTGGGGGATAAGGTTCTGGACGCGAGCCTTCGGGCACAGCTGCAGCTGTTGAAAGAACAAATCAAGAGGGGTGAGTAGGGCCATGCAGATCAAAGCCGAAGAGATCAGCAAAATCATCGAGCAGCAGATTCAGAATTATGAGTCTCGCGTCGAGATGAGCGAGACCGGCACGGTGCTCTCCGTGGGCGACGGCATTGCCCGCGTCTACGGCTGCCAGAGCGCCATGTCCATGGAGCTTCTGGAGTTCCCCGGGGGCATCATGGGGCTGGTGCTGAACCTGGAAGAGGACAACGTGGGCGTGGCCCTCCTGGGCGAGGACACCCACATCAAGGAAGGCGACCCGGTCAAGCGCACCGGCAAGATCTTCTCCGTGCCCGTGGGCGACGCGGTCTCCGGCCGGGTCATCGACCCCCTGGGCAACCCCATCGACGGACTGGGACCCATCGCTTCAAACGAGATCCGCGCGGTCGAAATCAAGGCCCCCGGCATCATCGCCCGCAAGTCGGTGCATGAGCCCATGAGCACCGGCATCAAGGCCATCGACGCCATGACCCCCATCGGCCGCGGCCAGCGCGAGCTGATCATCGGCGACCGCCAGGTCGGCAAGACCGCCGTCTGCCTGGACGCCATCCTGGCCCAGAAGGGCGGCGACGTGAAGTGCTTCTACGTGGCCATCGGCCAGAAGAAGTCCACGGTGGCCCTGGTGGTGGACACCCTGCGCAAGTACGGCGCCATGGAGTACACCACGGTCATCTCCTCCACTGCTTCCGAGCCCGCTCCGCTGCAGTTCATCGCGGCTTACGCCGGTTGCACCATGGCCGAGTACTACCGCGATTCCGGCAAGCATGCCCTGATCATTTATGACGACTTGTCCAAGCAAGCCGTGGCCTACCGCCAGATGTCCCTGCTGCTGCGCCGTCCCCCGGGTCGCGAAGCTTTCCCCGGCGACGTCTTCTACCTGCACTCCCGCCTGCTGGAGCGCGCCTCCAAGCTGTCCGACGCTCGCGGCGCTGGTTCGCTGACCGCTCTGCCCATCATCGAGACCCAGGCTGGCGACGTGTCCGCGTACATCCCCACCAACGTGATTTCCATCACCGACGGTCAGGTGTACCTGGAGCCCAACCTGTTCAACGCCGGTATCCGCCCGGCCATCAACGTCGGTCTCTCGGTTTCCCGGGTTGGTGGCGCCGCCCAGATCAAGGCCATGAAGCAGGTGGCCGGCACCCTGCGTCTGGACCTGGCTCAGTACCGCGAACTGGCCGCCTTCGCCCAGTTTGGATCCGACCTGGACAAGGCCACCCAGCTGAAGCTCAACCGCGGCATGCGCATGGTGGAGCTGCTCAAGCAGCCCCAGTACAAGCCCCTGCCCGTCGAGGAGCAGGTCGCGGTGATCTTCGCCGCAGGCCGCGGCTTCCTGGATGATATCGACGTGAGCGCGGTGCGTAAGTTCGAGGAGGAATTCCTGGACTTCCTGCGCAACTCCAAGCCCGGCGTCCTCAAGGACATCCGTGAGAAGAAGGCTCTGGACGACAGTCTAACCGCCACTCTGGGCGGCGCTATCGACGAGTTCAAAAAGGGCTTCCGGGCCGAAGGCTAATCCGGGGGAGCACAGACAATGCCATCCCTGAAAGACGTTGAAATGAAGATCGCAGCGGTCAAGAAGACCAAGCAGATCACCAAGGCCATGAACATGGTGGCCTCGGCCAAGCTCCGCAACGCCCAGGCGCGCATAGAACGCTTCCGCCCTTATGCGGACAAGTTCTACGAGATGCTGGGCAGCTTGGCCGGGGGAGCGGATTCCTCCATCCATCCGCTTCTGGAGGTTCGTGAGGAGATCAAAACGACCCTGGTCGTCCTGATCACCTCCGACCGTGGCCTGTGCGGCTCCTTCAACGGGAGCCTCATCACCATGGCTTTGAAGCTCGCCAAGGAGAAGGCCGCCCAGGGCAAGACGGTCAAATTCGTCTGCATGGGCAAGAAGGCTCGGGATTCCGTGCGCAAGTCCGGATTCGAGATCGTCAAGGCCTTCACCGACCAGATGGGCTCCTTTGATTACACCGTGGCCCTCAGGCTGGGCACGGAAATCATCGAAGGCTACATCAGAGGCGACTTCGACGAAGTGAAGCTGGTCTTCGGCAAGTTCATATCCATACCCAGGCAGGAGCCCACCACGTTGACGCTTCTGCCCATGGCCGCCGAAGGAGCTCAGGAAGCTCAGACGGCCGGGTCCAAACAAGAGTACCTCTACGAACCTTCGGTGGAAGGCCTTCTGGCCGAACTTCTGCCCCGGTTCGTCAATGTCCAGATCTATCGTGGCATGCTCGACACCTCGGCTTCGGAGCACGCGGCCCGCATGCGGTCCATGGATAACGCCACGAGAAACTGCGACGACATGGTGGGCACGCTCACCCTGGTCTACAACAAGGCCCGGCAGGCGAGCATCACCAGAGAGTTGATGGACATCGTCGGCGGAACCGAAGCGCTCAAAGGATAAAGGGGGCGAACAATCATGAGCGGTGTGATAGGCAAGATCGTACAAGTTATCGGCGCGGTGGTGGACCTCGAATTTCCCGAGGGCCAGCTCCCCGCCATCATGAACGCGGTGAATTTGAAGAACACCAACAACCCCACCGCCCAGGACCTGGTCCTCGAGGTGGCGCAGCACCTGGGCAACAACGTCGTGCGCACCATCGCCATGGACGCCACCGACGGCCTGGTGCGCGGCATGGAAGGCACGGACACCGGCAGCCCCATTCAGGCGCCGGTGGGACGCGCTCCCCTGGGACGCATCATCAACGTCGTGGGCCTCCCCGTGGACGAAATGGGCGACTTGGGTGCGAAGGATTACCTTCCCATCCACCGTCCCGCTCCCGAGTTCGTCGAGCTCTCCACCAAGGTCGAAGTGCTCGAAACCGGCATCAAGGTCGTGGATCTGCTCATCCCCTTCCCCAAGGGCGGCAAGATGGGCCTGTTCGGCGGCGCCGGCGTGGGCAAGACCGTTATCCTCATGGAGATGATCAACAACATCGCCAAGCAGCACGGCGGCTTGTCCGTGTTCGCAGGTGTTGGCGAGCGCACCCGCGAAGGCAACGACCTCTACTACGAGTTCAAGGAAGCCGGCATTCTGGACAAGGCGGCCCTGGTGTACGGCCAGATGAACGAGCCCCCGGGAGCCCGTGCCCGCGTGGCCCTGACCGCGCTGACCGTGGCCGAGTACTTCCGCGATGTCGAAGGCCAGGACGTGTTGCTCTTCATCGACAACATCTTCCGCTTCACCCAGGCCAACTCGGAAGTGTCCGCGCTTCTGGGCCGCATGCCTTCCGCGGTGGGCTACCAGCCAACCCTGGGCACCGACCTCGGCGCCCTGCAGGAACGCATCACCTCCACCACCAAGGGCTCTATCACTTCGGTGCAGGCGGTGTACGTGCCCGCTGACGACCTGACCGACCCCGCCCCGGCCACCACGTTCTCCCACCTGGACGGAACCCTGGTTCTTTCCCGTCAGATCGCGGAGCTGGGCATCTACCCTGCGGTGGATCCGCTGGACTCCACCTCCCGCATCCTGGACCCCCTGGTCCTCGGCGTGGAGCACTACAGCGTCGCTCGTGCGGTGCAGTCCATCCTTCAGAAGTACAAGGACCTGCAGGACATCATCGCCATTCTGGGCATGGACGAACTCTCCGACGAGGACAAGCTGACCGTGGCCCGCGCCCGCAAGATCCAGCGTTTCCTCTCGCAGCCGTTCTTCGTTGCCGCCCAGTTCACAGGCAAGGACGGCCGCTACGTGAAGCTCGAGGACACCATCAAGGGCTTCAAGGCCATCATCGACGGCCAGCACGACGACCTCCCCGAGGGCGCCTTCTACATGGTCGGCGGCATCGAAGAAGCCGTTTCCAAAGCCAAGGAAGTGTAAGGCATCATGGCCAAAGAACTCCGCCTTGAAATCGTCACGCCTGACCGGTTGGTCGTGTCTTCCGACGTGGAATACGTCGGGGCGCCCGGCGTGCTCGGCGAGTTCGGCGTGCTGCCTGGCCACGTTCCCTTCCTCTCCGCACTGGGCATCGGCAACCTGCACTACAACTTGGGGGGCAAGACTTACTATGTCTTCGTCTCCGGCGGGTTTGCCGAGGTCAGCGGCGACAAGGTGACTGTCCTGGCCGAAGTGGCCGAACGGGCCGAGGAGATCGACGTGGAACGTGCCCGGCGCGCCGAAGAACGCGCCCGGGTTCGCATCACCAAACAACAAGAGGCCGTGAATACCGCCAGGGCAACCGCTGCCTTGCAGAGGGCAATGGCCCGCATGAGCGCCCGCAACGCCGCCCAGGCGGCCGGTACCGTCAGCAAGGCCTAAGCCAGCCGGGGTCCTCCACTCGAGTTGGGGACAAGTTTGCCCGGGGCTAGGCTCCTGGAACCAAGTCCGTGAAAGCGGCAGGCCTGAACAGGTCTGCCGCTTTTTTGGGATTGCAGCCTTTTCTTCAGCTGCTCGAGGCAGGCTTGTATTGCGCTTGTTGTTGTGAGAAATTTGATTCCACTTAAAATTCGTTTGAGAGGATGATTCATGGAGACCGCTGTCGGAGCTCTTGTCCTGGCCGCCGGAAAAGGCACCCGCATGCATTCCGATGAGCCGAAGGTGCTGCGCGCCCTGTTGGGCGAGCCCATGCTTGGGTATGTGCTGGACAGTCTGCGTCCAAGCTTCGGCACCCGCATCCACGTGGTGGTAGGCTTCGGAGCGCAGCAGGTGCGCGAGGCCTTTCCGGCCTATGAAGGCCGCTTCGTGCACCAGGCCGAGCAGCTTGGTACCGGCCACGCCCTGCAATGCGCCTGGGACGCCGTCAAGACCTCTGGGTACGAGTATCTGCTCGTCGTTAACGGCGACGTGCCCCTGGCCGACCCCGGCGACCTCGCCGAGTTTGTGTCCAACGCTCAGGAGGCCGGGGCTGACCTGGCCTTCTTGACCATCGACCTGCCCGACCCGGGAGCCTACGGCCGGGTCGTCCGAGACGCTTCCGGTCTGGCGCGCATCGTGGAGGCCAAGGACCACCTTGAGGCCGTCCACGGTCCGGCCACTGGCGAAATCAATGCCGGAATCTACTTGGTCAAGGTGGACACCATTGACAAGGTGCTGTTCAAACTTACCAACAGCAACAGGAGCGGCGAGTTCTATATCACGGACCTTGCCGAACTTCTGGGTGAAAACGGAGGACGGGTCATCGCTGTCTCCCGGGGCCGGGACGAGAACCTTCTGGGGATCAACAATCCCCGAGAGCTAGTACAGGCCGAGGAGGGCCTGCGAGCGCGCATCGTCGCTTCCTGGATGGAACGCGGAGTGGTCATCCGCCAAGCCGGGAGCGTGCGCATTGGCCCCAAGGCGATGCTGTCACCTGGATGCGAGGTATCTGGTCCCTGTGACATCCTGGGGGAGACGGTCATCGGACCCGGAGCCCGTGTCGCGCCTTATTGCTGGGTCAAGGACTCGGTGGTGGCCGGCGGGGCCAGCGTCCACGCCTTTTCCCACCTGGAGCGGGCAACGGTCGGCCATGACTGCCAGGCCGGACCGTATGCCCGGTTGCGGCCCGGGGCGGTGCTGGAGGAGGGTTCCAGAGTGGGAAATTTCGTGGAGATGAAGAAGGCCGTGCTCGGCCCTGGGGCTAAGGCCAGCCACCTCACCTATCTGGGCGACGCCGAGGTGGGGGCCGGGGCCAACGTGGGCGCGGGAACCATTACCTGCAACTACGACGGCAAAAACAAATTCAAGACGGTCATCGGCCAGGGGGCTTTCATCGGCTCCAATACGGCCCTGGTCGCTCCGGTGACGGTGGGTGAGAATGCCCTGGTGGGAGCCGGGTCGGTGATCACGGAGGATGTGCCGACAGGTGCCCTGGCTATTGCCCGGAGCCGCCAGGTGGTGATCGATCGCAAGAAAAACCCGGCTTGATTTTGCGCGTCAAACCCGATAAGCTTAGGACATGGACATTATCGACGCCCTTGAAGAGCGCATCGCGCAGCTGGTGAGTCGCCTCAAGGCCTTGGAAGAGGAAAATAAATTCCTCAAGGCGGCCATGGAACAGGAGAATGCCTCGATGAAAGAGGCCCTGGACCAGGAGCGCCAGAAAAAGGACGCCGTGCTGTCTCGGGTGGATCAGCTCCTGAAAAAACTGCAAGAGGAGCCGATCTGATTGAATGCCAATGCCGAGTTACAACCAGGTTATTCTAGGTCTTGAACTTTCGTTTAAGACCGACGCGGATCCGGACCGCGTGGACAGTGCCAAGGCATTGCTTGAAGAACGTTACAGATTGCTCAATCCGGGTGGAAAGAATCTGAGTAAGGAGAAGCTGCTGACATTTGTGGCCCTGGGTTTGGCGGACGACTTGATCATGGCCAACCAGCGTCTTGCCGAGATGGAAGGAAAGCTCGCCAAGATACTGACCAAGATAAAAACACCGGGACTCTGATGCCCGGTTCATGGTGTGATTTTTCCCTGGAGTGTGCGTGATCGTCGACTGATTTTTGAGCCGATACTTAAAAAAATGGGTGTAGCTGCGAGGTGGCCGGTGAGCAGACCCGTTCGCGGGTAGCCTGAAGGCCATCCAGTGACGCCCACCTTGGTTAGCCAAGGTTCAAAAAATCGTTGCCGACACGGCTCTCCGGGGAATATCCGGCCAACTCCCCGTTGCCTGGCCCGTCGTCTGGGTTGATTTTTCGGCCCGATCGCCAGGTGCTCAAAGTCCTGCCTTTCCTATCCTCACTGACAGGCCGATTCCTCTCGGCTTCTCTCCACCCACGTTTCCGGGACTTCCCGGGAGCGCACCCTTTCGGGTTTACACCCGTGATACCATAAAGGAGTCGCTATGGACTTCACCATCCTGCTCGTCGGCGCAGGCGGAGCGGTCGTCGGTGCAACCGGCGGCTGGATCCTGAACCGGGTTATCACCGCCAAGGCCATGGCTGAGTCCAAATCCCTGGCTGAACGCATCCTTGAAGAGGCCCGCAAGGAGGCCTCGGCCCATAAAAAGGAACTCATCCTCCAGACTCAGGACGAGCTCTACAAACAAAAGCTCGAACACGAACGGGAGGTCAAGGAGCGCGAGAGTCAACTTATTCGTAAGGAGTCCTCGCTCCAGGAGAAGCTGGACAAGGTCGAATCCAAGCTCGAAAAGGCCACCCAGAAGGAGTCCGACCTCCTTTCGCAGGAGAAACGCCTGGCCTCGCAGGAGAGAATCCTGTCGGAGAAGGAGGAGAAGCTCTCCGAGGCCGCTCTGGTGCAGGAGCACAAGCTCGAGGAAATTTCCGGAATGACCTCCGAGGAGGCCCGCAAGGTCCTCATGGCCGACCTGGAAAGCCGCACACGGCACGAGGCCGCCCGCATGGTCCGCCAGATCGAGACCGAGGCCAAGGAAGAGGCAGGCAAGAAGAGCAAGGAGATCCTGGCCCTGGCCATCCAGCGCTATGCCGGGGACTACGTGTCCGAGGCGACCGTCACCGCCGTGACCCTCCCCAGCGAGGAGATGAAAGGCCGCATCATCGGCCGCGAGGGGCGTAACATCCGTGCCCTGGAAGCGGCCACCGGCGTGGACCTGATAATAGACGACACCCCCGAGACGGTCATCCTCTCGGCCTTCTCCCCCATCCGCCGCCAGATTGCCAAGATGGCCCTGGAGCGTCTGATCACCGACGGCCGCATCCATCCCGCCCGCATCGAGGACATCGTTAAGAAGTGCGAGCAGGAATTCGACGTGAAGCTGCGCGAGCTTGGCGAACAGGCCACTTTTGACGTGGGCGTGCACGGCATCCACCCTGAGATCGTGAAACTCCTGGGCCAATTGCACTACCGCACCAGCTATTCCCAGAACGTGCTGCAGCACTCCCTGGAAGTGGCCTCCCTGTGTGGCATCATGGCTTCGGAACTGGGCCTGGACGTGAAAAAGGCCAAACGCGCCGGCCTCCTGCACGACATCGGCAAGGCCGTTGACCACGAGATCGAAGGCCCTCACGCCGTCATCGGCTACGATCTGGCCAAGAAGTTCGGCGAGTCCAAGGACATCACCCACGCCATCCAGGCACACCATGAGGACGTCCCTCCCAAGACCGTTTATGCAGTCCTGGTTCAGGCTTCGGACAGCCTGTCCGGCGCCCGCCCCGGCGCGCGCAAGGAGCTGCTCTCCAACTACGTCAAGCGCCTGGAAGACCTGGAGAACATCGCTACCGACATCGACGGAGTCTCCAAAGCCTACGCCATCCAGGCCGGCCGCGAGATCCGGGTCATGGTGGACTCCGAGGCCGTGGACGACGACAAGACGCACCTGATCTGCAAGGACATCGCCAAGAAGATCGAGGACAATCTGACCTATCCGGGTCAGATCCGGGTCACGGTCATCCGTGAGCGCAGGGCGGTCGGGTTCGCCAAGTAAGGACGACGAGACGCCTCCGGCGGCCAAAGGGTGAAAGCCCTCTGGACACCGTATTCGTTGCTGACCAACAACTACGGTCAAGGCCTGTCAGGCCTGCCTGACAGGCCTGCCGACGTCTTAAAATCGGTCCCTACCCATGAACATCCTTTTCCTCGGCGACATCGTTGGCCGCCCCGGGCGAAAGGCCCTGGCGGACTCCCTCAAGACTCTGCGGCAGTCCCTGGCCCTGGACGTGGTCCTGGCCAACGCCGAGAACGCCTCGGGGGGCATCGGACTCAACTCCAAGGCTGCCAGGGAATTGCTCTGCCTGCCCCTGGATGTCCTGACCAGCGGCAACCACATCTGGAAGCACAAGGACATCTTCTCCTTCTTCAACGGCACCGACCGCCTGCTGCGCCCGGCCAACTATCCGGCCGGGGCCCCGGGCTCCGGCCTGGGCGTCTACGACGCCCAGGATGGCACACGATACGCGGTGCTCAACCTCATGGGCCGCACCTACATGGACCCCGCCGACTGTCCCTTCCAGACCGCCGAGGCCCTCCTGGCCACCCTGCCGGAGGAGGTGAAGGTGCGCATCGTGGATTTCCACGCCGAGGCCACCTCCGAGAAGAAGGCCATGGGTTATTTCCTGGACGGCCGGGTGAGCGCCGTGCTGGGCACCCACACCCATGTGCAGACCAACGACGCGCGCATCCTCCCCAAGGGCACGGCCTGCCTTACCGACGTGGGCATGTGCGGACCGGTGGATTCCATCATCGGCATGGACAGCCAGAGTATCGTGAGCCGCTTCCTGACCAGGCTGCCGACGCGCTTCGAGGTGGCCAAGGGTCCGGTGCGCCTGGAGGGGGCCCTGTGTGCGATTGACGCGGCCACCGGCCGGGCTGTAAACATCCGCCCGTGGCAAGGAGGACATTCGTGAACGTTTTCGACGAACTCAAGTGGCGCGGGCTCATCCACCAGACTTCGGGCGACACGGAGCTGCGCGAGCACCTGGGTGCCCCCGGCCGGGTCATGTACTGCGGCTTTGATCCCACGGCCCAAAGCCTGCACATCGGCAACTTGGTGCCCCTGCTGGCGCTCATGCGTTTCGCCAAGGCCGGCCACAGGCCACTGGCCCTGCTCGGCGGGGCCACGGGCCTCATCGGCGATCCAAGCGGCAAGGACAAGGAACGCACCCTGGCGGGTGTTACGCAAGTGGAGACCCAGGCGGAGCGGATCAAGGCTCAGATCGTCAAGCTCTTCGAGGACAATGGCGCCTCGATGGGGGTGGTGAACAACCACGACTGGATCGGTAAATTATCGGCCATCGATCTCCTGCGCGACGTTGGCAAGCACTTCACGGTGAACTGGATGCTGGCCAAGGATTCGGTGAAGGGCCGCATCGACCGCGAGGAGTCGGGTATCTCCTACACCGAGTTCAGCTACATGATTCTCCAGGCCTATGATTTCTACCATCTGAACCGGGAGTCAGGCTGCTCCCTGCAGATCGGCGGCGGTGACCAGTTCGGCAACATCACCGCCGGACTGGAGCTGATCCGGCGCAAGGCCGGCGGCGAAGCCTACGCCCTGACTTTCCCGCTGATCACAACGGCCTCCGGAGCCAAGTTCGGCAAGAGCGAGAAGGGAGCCATCTTCCTGGACCCGGCCATGACCAGCCCATACGCCTTCTACCAGTACTGGGTGAACGTGGACGACCGGGACGTGGTCGATTACCTCAAGTATTTCACCTTCATGCCGGTCGAGGAGATAGAAGCCCTGGCGGTGGGTGTGGCTGAGCGGGCGCACCTTCGGGAAGCCCAGAAAGCCCTGGCCCAGGTGATGACCACCATGGTCCATGGCCGCGGCGAGACCGAGCGGGTGATCAGGACCAGTGAATACCTCTTCGGCAAGGGCGGACTGGACGGAGTGGACGCGGTAACCCTCAAGGCTGCCCTGGGGACCGCCCCCGGGAGGGACTACGCCGGCAAGGCAGACATCCCGGACGTGGTGACCCTGCTTACGGAGCTCGGCCTGTGCGCCTCGAAATCCCAAGCCCGTAAGGATCTGGCCGCCGGGGCAGTCACCGTGAACAACGCAAAGATCGCGGACGGCTATGAATTCCCGGACGCGGATTTCGTGGGCGGGGAGATTCTGCTGGTGCGCAAGGGCAAGAAGAATTACGGCGTGGTCCGGTTGGGATGAGCGCCATGATGCACCAATTAGTGGCCGGAAAAGCGAAGGTCTACGCCTCCTTCGTGAAGATCGAGCATTCGGTGTTCGCCCTGCCCTTCGCCTACGTGGGGCTTTTCCTGGCCAAACGGGGTTGGCCTGGCCTCTGGCCGTTTCTGGTGCTGACCGTGGCCATGGTCGCGGTGCGCTCCTACTCCATGGGGGTCAACCGGCTGTTGGACGCCCCCTTCGACAGGCGAAACCCCAGGACCAAGGGCCGGGAACTGGTGCGTGGAGCCTTGACCATGCGCGAAGGCTGGACATTCGTGGCCGCCTGCGCGGCGGTGTTCGTTCTGGCCTGCTGGGGCATGAACCGGCTGGTGCTGGAATTGTCCCCGGTGGTGCTGGTGTGGGCCGCCTTCTACAGCCTGACCAAGCGCTTCACCTGGCTGTGCCATCTGGTGCTGGGTTCGGTGCTGGGCCTGGCTCCTGTGGCTGGCTGGCTCTCGGTGACCCCGGCGTTCGACCTGTCCACGGTGCTTTTCGGCCTGGGGATCACCTGCTGGGTGGGTGGGTTCGACGTGCTCTACGCGTGTCAGGATGTGGAGTTCGACCGCTCTCAGAACCTCAGTTCCATGCCGGTTCGTTTCGGCGTGGGCGGCGCGCTGAGCCTGGCCGGACTGCTGCACGGCGCGGCCGTGGCCCTGTTCGCACTGGCGGGTTGGGGGGCTGCGCTCGGTTGGGGCTACTTCGGGTTCCTGACGCTTACGGCCTTGCTCCTGTGTATCGAACACCGGCTCATCTCCGAGAACGACCTGTCGCGCATCAACGTGGCCTTCTTCACCATCAACGGGGTTGTGGCCGCCACGCTGTTCCTGGGAGTGCTGATCGATTTGATTTAACCGGAGGAGACCGGCATGCCGGGTGATCATGACCATGCCGGTGACGGCCCGACTGCGATCGGCCCCTCGCTCGTACCGGCCGGACTGAGCGCCTGGTCCGTGGCTTTGCTGGCGGTGGCCACCGGGCTCACCGTGGCCAGCCTCTATTACGCTCAGCCCCTCCTGGACGAAATCCGCCTAGATATGGGCCTGTCTGTGGCAGGAGCGGGCCTGATCGTTACCGCCTCTCAGGTGGGCTACGCCGTGGGCCTGCTGTTCTTGGTGCCGCTGGGCGACCTGTGCGAACGCCGCCGGCTGGCGGTTCTTCTGACCTTGGGCAGCGCGGCCGCTCTGGCAGGCACGGCCGCATCGCCGTCCGCCCCCTTGCTCTACTGCGCCATCGTGCTGGTGGGGGTTCTCTCCGCTTCGGCCCAGGTGCTGGTGGCACTCGCGGCCTCCTTGGCCGCTCCGGCCGATCGCGGGCGGGTGGTGGGCACGGTGATGAGCGGACTTTTGCTTGGCGTGCTGCTGGCCCGCACGGCCTCGGGGTATGTGGCCCAGGCGGGGGGCTGGCGGCTGGTCTTCTGGCTGGCGGCGCTCCTGATGCTCCTGCTGGCTCTGGTCCTGCGTTCAAGCCTTCCACGTCATCGGGAGGATACGCGTTTAAGCTACCGGGCCTTGCTGGGGACCGTTCCGGTCATTCTGAAAGAAGAGCCTATCCTGCGCTTGCGGTCCCTGTACGGCGCGCTGTCCTTCGGCTGTTTCAGCATCATGTGGACTCCCCTGGCCCTTCTGCTTTCCGGTCCGCCTTTCGGATACGGGTCCGGAACCATCGGGATGTTCGGTTTGGCCGGGGTGGCCGGAGCCCTGGCGGCCTCGGTGGCCGGTCGACTTGCGGACAGGGGCTGGCAGCGCCGGATGACCGGGACTGCCGGAGTGTTGATGACCGTTGCCTGGCTGCTCCTCTGGCTGGGTGGCCGCTCGGCCTCGCTGCTGGCCGTGGGCGTGGTTCTTCTGGACCTGGCCGCCCAGGGATTGCACATCACAAACCAGAGCGAGATATACCGTCTGCGGCCAGAGGCGCGCAGCCGAATCACTGCGGCCTATATGACCATCTTTTTCCTGGGGGGGGTCGTGGGCTCGGCGCTGTCGTCCCTGGTCTTCGCCCATGCGGGCTGGACAGGGGTATGTCTGCTTGGGGCTGGCGACGGGGGGCTGGCCGTGGTCTTGTGGCTGGTGTCTACTTGAAAGACGGCGTCTTGATGGCGCGTCGTACTTTGTCCTCGTGCCAGGTCACCAGTTTCCTTCACCCTTGGTATGCTCGAGGATGTCGTCGTAGCGATGGGTTTTGGAAAGATGCCCGCCGCGGGCCAAGTCGTATCGCGTGAGAATCTGGTGCTCGTCGTCGAAGATGTCCAGATGCCCACTGTCGCCGTTTTGCATGAGCCGCGCGGCGGTGTCCAGGAAATCCTCCACGTCCAGGAAGAACCCGGCATAGTCGATGTCCAGCACACCGTCCTGGATGCTCCAGGCATCGGGCGGGAGTGTGGCGGACAGGCTGGGCAGACTGTCGCGGTCGGTGAGGACGGCTTGACCGTAGACCCGGATGTCCGGCTTGCCGCTTCTCAATGAAGGCTACCGGGGGAGTTGCCGGCTGAGTCGTTGGGCAAGTTCCCGGAGCCTTCGTCGGCGATGAGGCGCTTGGCCACGTTTAGGTCGTAGAGCGGTAAGGGGTCCTGGCCCCGGCCACGGTCCTTGTACATCCGGGCGGCCATTTCGATCTCCTCGAACGGAATCCATCCGTGGCGCTCCCAGACCTCGGGATAGTCCAGGTTGAGCATGCGGAATTCTACTGTGCCGAACTGCTCGCGCACGTACATTCTGATCCGGGTGTTCTGAGGGGCCGGGTAATAGTAGATGCCACGTTCGTCTTTCATGCGGGGTTCCATAAAAGCAAAGCAGGCCCGGACGCAAGCCCGGGCCTCCTGTTTTTTTGGCGGGCCGACGGCTAGCTCTTGTTCATCTCTTCGATGAGCCCCTGAAGCTTCTGGGCCAGATCGGCCAGACCGGTCACGGCTTGGGCCGAACTGTTCATGCCGTCGGAGGTCTCGGCCGTGACCCGACGGATATCCTCCACGGCCCGGTTGATCTCCTCGCTGGCCGCGGATTGCTCTTCAGCCGCCGTGGCGATGGAGCGGACCTGGTCCGAAGTGAGGATGACCAGCTCCACGATGTGCTGCAGGGCCTCACCGGATTGGTTGGCCAGGCCGGTGGCCAGGTCGATGGTCTTTCCGGCCGTTTCCACACTCTTGATGTTGTCCTGGGCGCCGGTCTGGATGGAGCCGATGACTTCGCCCACCTCCTTGGTGGCGTTCATGGTCTTCTCGGCCAGCTTGCGGACCTCGTCGGCCACCACCGCGAACCCTCTCCCAGCGTCTCCGGCTCGGGCGGCCTCGATGGCGGCGTTCAGGGCCAGAAGGTTGGTCTGGTCGGCGATGTCGGAGATGACGTCGAGGATGCGGCTGATGTCCCCTGCCTGCTTGCCCAGGGCGGCCATCTGGGTCTTGAGCAGGGTGGCCCGCTCGTGGACCTGGCCGATGGCGGCCACGGACTGGGCCACGATCCCGGCCCCTTTCTGGGCCTGCTCCCGGGCGGAGTCGGCGGCCTGGGCCGCCGCGGACGAGTTCTTGGCCACTTCCAGCACCGTGGCGTTCATCTCCTCCATTGAGGTGGCGGTTTCCTCGGTGCGCTTGTTCTGGACGTCCACGCCCTGGTTGACTTCTTCCACCTGGGCGGCCAGAGCCTCGGAGGCCAGGGCCACCTGCCGGGCGATTTCTGCAGAGTCGGAGGCCACGTGGGACATGGTTGCAAGAAGCTTGGTGACCTTGGCCTCCTGGGCCTGGGCGGCGCTCATGGCCTGTTCGGCCGCCACCTTCTGCTCTTCGGCCTCGCGGCTCTTGAGCACAGTCTCGGCCATCTTCTGCTTGAGCTTGTCCACCATGGCCGCGATGGAATCCCTGAGCGCCAGAAGTTCGGCGGTGAACATGCCCTTGGGTCTGGCCTCCAGGTCGCCCCCGGCTACCGCCCCGGCAAATTCCTGAATGTTGGCCAGGGGGCTCAGAATGCCCGTTCTTATGAGCCACCAGGCCAGGGCGACGATCACGCCTAGGATGCTAAGAGTGGTGAGGCCGGCGGAGAGAGCCGCGCTTGCAGTCTGCCGGGCGGCACGGTCCAGGGAGGAGTTGATCTCGAATGCGCCGTGCACTTCGCCCACCTTCCAGCCCTCCTTGACGCCGCCCAGGGGATCTTTTTCGCCCTTGGGGTCGCCGTGGCAGAACAGGCATTCCTTGGTGAGCCGGATGGCCCTGAAGTAGCGGATACGGTCAGGTTCTCTGACGATCATCTCGTCCAGGTTCTTGGCCTCAAGCTCCCTCAAGACCTTGCGCTCGTTCTCGGTGGGTTCGTTCTGAGGATTGCGGGGGTACTCCTTGGGGACCCGGAATTCGTACCCCAGTTTTCCCGCATTCTGTTTGGCCACATTGATGGCTGCGATTACAGGCACGGCCTCGATCAGGTTCTCCTTAGGGATCTGTTCGAAGGGCTTGATGACGCCCAATTCCAGCTTTTTGGACATCTCGTTGCGTGTGGCCTCGGCCGTGTAGACGATGCCCCGGGCCTCCTGAATGAGCCCGTCCTCCGAGAGCAAGGAGATGGTGGACACTTCCTGCAGGAAGATGATCAGCGCCAGGATGAGGGGACCGCTGGCCGCAATGAGAAGAACCTTCCATTTGATGCTCACCGGTGACCTCCAGGCCAGTTGTTTTCAGACCCCGCGATCCGACTGATCTTTTATGAGAAATGCATGCAGATTTTCAGATGCGCGGTCAAGCCAAGGCTGCCTTAGGAGAGGGCAGTTCGGAAGGCCTCTACGGCGGACTCCGCCGAGGCGTCCCAGGAGAACCGCTCGGCCTGGGTCAGGCCTTGGCGACGCATGTCCGCGCGAAGCGCGGCGTCCCCGGCAAGGCGCACCATGGCCCGGGCCATCTCGCCCGGGTCCGTGGGGTCCTTGAGGTACAGGCAGGCCTGGCCGCCCACCTCGGGCAGGCTGGCGGCGTCGGCGGTGATCACCGGGCAGCCGCAGGACAGAGCCTCAAGGACAGGCAGGCCAAAGCCTTCGTAAAGACTGGGGTAGATGAGGGCCAGGGCGTCCGAGTACAGGCCGGCCAGGGCGTTCTCCGGCACGTAGCCCAGCTCGACCACCCGGCCAGAGGCCGCCGCCTCCCGGGACCAGCCGCTCCATCCGGCCAGCACCAGGGGGATGTCCAGGGAGCTTTCGGCTAAGGCCTTGGGAATCACCTGGGGGTTCTTACGAGGGTCGTTGGTGCCCAGGAACAGGAAGTAGGGCTCGCCGGGGGCCAGCCCCGGGATGCGGCTTTCACCCGGCTTGGGAGCGAACTGCCCGGGGTCGATGGCGTTGTACGTCAGGTCCACCCGGGTGGGGGGAATGTGAAGCACCTCGGCCATCTCCCTCCGGGTGAACTCAGAGACCGCCAGATAGCGGGCCACCTGCTTCAGGCGGCGGCGAAAAAAGAGGTCGAAGTACAGCACCCGCTCCTTGGGATGGAACTGTGGGTGGCGGATGAGAGACAGGTCGTGAACCGTGAACACGGTTTTGACCCCTTTGGGGGCCAGGAAAGGGAAGAAGGCCGCCTCGTGGTACACGTCGTAGCCCCTGGCGGCTCGGAGGAAGGCCAATTCGCGGCGCGCGTGGACGGCCAGGCGCACGGCAAGGCCCGCCAGGGGGGGCAGCTTCCAGAGGATCCTGGTCAGGCGCGAGCGCCCGGCCACGCTCGCGGCGGGTTGGGGCATGCCGGGCAGCGCGCGGGCTCCGTCGAAGTAGGCGATCTCAAGCTCGTCCGCGAACCGGCGCTCTATGTGAGCGTAGAGGCAGCGCAGATAGCGCCCGATACCGGTGTTCACCCCGGTGAGGGGGATGGCGTTGACGATTACCTTGAGCTTGCGGGGCATGCTCACTCCTTGGTCCAGGTGATCCGGATCATCCGGTCAGTCCCTCGATGAGGGCGAGCATCCTGGCCTTGAAGGCGGCTTCGTCGAATTTGGCCGCGCGGGCCATGCAGGCCTCGCGCATTCCAAGGGCCAGTTCCGGGGTCATGGCCGTTACGGCCTGGGCCACATCCTGGGGACCGGGGTTGGCCCGTATCAAGAAGCCGGTTTTGTTTTCAAGAACCGTTTCAAGAAGCCCGCCCTCGGCTACGCCGATCACCGGCTTTCCGGCGGCCATGGATTCCACCGGCGAGATGCCGAAATCCTCGTCCCGGGGGATGTAGATGGTTGCCAGACACTTTCCGGTAAGTTTCCGTAAGTCCTCGGGGGTGACCCAGCCGCGCACCTCGATGTTGGCGGCCCCAGCGGCCATGGTCCGTACCCGGTTCAGCTCGCTGCCGCCGGAAACGACCACCAGGCGCTTGTCGGGAAGATTCAGGAAAGCCTCCACGATCACTTCCACCCTCTTCAGCCGGTCCACCCGGGCCGTGGAGAGGTAGAAGTCCTCCTGGCCGAGCCAGGTGAAATCGGCCGTGCGCACCGGCGGCGGCACGATGGCCGAATCCAGCTGGAGGAAGCTGCCCAGACGGTGGGCCACATTCTGGGAGTTGGACACGATGAGGTCCATGGCCCGGGCGGCCCGGGCGTAGGCGCGTTCGAACGCCCAGAGGAAGGCACGGTAGGCCGGGCGTCTGGCGGCGGGCTGCCCCTGGAGGTAAAATTCGCGCTGGTCGTAGAGAATGCGCGGCGGGGTGTGGCAGTAGAGGATCTTCTTGCCGGAAATGCACCGCCAGGCCATGGGAGCCAGTGAGCCGCTGAAAATGGCGTAGGGCGGGGTGGACTGCGGAAACTCGTTGAAAGTACGCCAGAAACAGGCCGTCTCGGACCAGCGGGCCAGATCGGGGTGTTTCTCCCGGGCGCGCATGTCCATGGGGGGGCGTCCGGCGAAGAAGTCCGGGGGAAAAGCAGCCTGGTCGAAGCGGGCTGTCCAGAGCATACCCCCGGTCAATTCGGCCAGAGCCTGGGCCACCTTCTCCCCTCCGCCCGGGAAGGCGAAGGCGTCGTGCAAAATGAGTGGGCTTTGGCGCATTGGCGTCCGGAATTTTTTGAGGTAGAAGCGGTCGGCAGTTGTGCATATCCAGGGCGGCCCCCCCTGGCAACCTCTTTTCACCCCAACCGGATCTCCCAAACCCCCTATGAATGTTCTCGTGGCCAATCTGGCCGGTGTCAAGGTCGAAGCCGACGGAAGCGTCAAACATTACATCAAGGCCGGCTCGCGCTGGCCCATGACCATCGGCCGTTCCCGCTCCGTGGACTACTATCCCTTTCCCTTCTGGCTGGCCTACGCTTCAGCCCTGCTCAAGCGCGACACCAAGGCCCGTGTCCAGGGTCTGGACGGCGTGGTGCTGGACCTAACCGGCGACGAACTCCTGCAAGAGATTGTCGCCCGCAAGCCGGACCTTTTGGTGGTGGAACTGGCCTCCCTGACCTTGGGGGAGGACTTGGACTTTCTGACCCGGGTGAAGGCAGCCACGGGCTGCCGGGTAGCGGTGTGCGGTAACTACGCCACGGTCAGTCACCGAGCGCTGGTTGAGAACAACGCCTGCATCGATTTCGCCGTGCGCGGCGAATACGAGATGGCCGTACGTGATCTGGTACTGGCCCTGATGGATGGCGGCGATCTGTCGGGCGTGGCCGGGATCACATGGCGGGATACCGGGCGGGATGGAGGCGGTGCGGTGGAGAATGCCCCCCGTCCCCTGCTGGCCGACCTGGACGAACTGCCCTTCCCGGACCGCGACGACTTTCCGGCCACCATCTATCCGGACTTCACCCTGTACAGCCCCTGCATCAATATCCTCTCCAGCCGGGGCTGCCCGTGCGGCTGCGTCTACTGTCAGGAGCGCCACGTCATGTACGCCTCGCCCAAGTACCGGGCGCGCTCCGCGGCAAGCGTGGTTGACGAGATGGAGTACTGTCAGAAGCGCTTCGGGGCCAGACAGTTCTACTTCGACGACCAGAGCTTCGTGGTGAAGAAGAAGCATGTCCTGGACATCTGCGCCGAGATCAACCGCCGGGGCCTCAAGGTGCCCTGGACGGTCATGGGCGACGCCATGTTCGTGGACCGGGAAACGCTCAAGGCCATGGCAGGGGCCGGGTGTATCGGTATGAAGTTCGGTGTGGAGAGCGCGGACCAGGGCATCCTCAAGTCCATCGGCAAACCACTGGACCTTGAAAAGGCCAAGCAGGTGGCCAAGTGGTGCCGGGAACTTGGCATCCGCACCCACGCCACCTTCTGCCTGGGCCTCCCCGGAGAGACGGTGGAGACCATCAAGAAATCCATGGCCTACATGGAGGAACTGGAAGTGGACACGGCCCAGGTTTCCAAGGCCGTGCCCTATCCCGGTACACCCATGTACGACTGGGCCATGAAGAACGGTTACCTGACAACCACCGACCTGGGCCGCTTCGACGGCATGGGCGAGTCCATCATCAGCTATCCGGGGCTGAACAATCGGGAGATCGACTCCTGGTGCGCGGTCTTTTCACGCCGGGTGGCCCGGCGGAAAGTGCTCAAGTACCTGTCCGAGCCCGGGCAGAGCTTCTCCATCATGGCTGAGATGGTTCGACGTAAGGGGCTCGTGAGCCTTCTCAAGTCCCTGTTCACCTTCGTGAGGCGAGCCTTCTGATGCTCAGATGGGTGATGGGGGTCTTCACCGTGGGCCTCTTGGGCGCCCTGGCGGCGACCCCCCTGGCCGCGCGCTTCGGTCGGGCCTTCGGTTTCATGGACGCGCCCCAGGGGCGCAAAATTCACACCCATCCCATTCCCCGCTGCGGCGGCCTGGCCTTGGTACTGGCCTTTTTCGCGGCCATCGCCGTGTCCTTCGTCCCGGACCTGCCCCATGCCGGCAAGCTTATCGAACAGTCCAAGCTGTGGGCGGTGTTCGGGGGCGGGCTGTTCATTTTCCTGGTGGGATTTGTCGACGACCGCAGACCCCTGCCGGCCAAGGTCAAGTTCCTGGCCCAGATCGCGGCAGCCAGTATCTGTTTTTGCGGCGGGGTGAAGATCGAGTCCTTCCATCTGGGCGGCCTGGCGGTGGACTTCGAGCTTTTCTCCTACATTCTCACCGTGTTCTGGTTCGTGCTGTTCATCAATGCCATCAACCTGATCGACGGCCTGGACGGGCTGGCCGCCGGGGTGGCTTTTTTCGTGTGCGCCGTGCAGGCAGTGCTGGCCTGCATGCGCGTCGAAGCCTTGCCGGCCATGTACTTCGCGGCCCTGGGTGGAGCGGCCCTGGGGTTTCTGCGCTACAATTTCAATCCGGCCTCCATCTTCCTGGGCGACGGCGGCAGCTACTTCCTGGGTTACATGGTGGCCGCCCTGTCCATCCTGACTTCGGCTAAATCACAGGTGGGGGCTACCATCCTCATGCCCATCCTGGCCTTCGGGGTGCCTCTGCTGGACACAATCACCTCGCCCCTGCGTCGCTTCGTGCGCGGCAAGAAGATGTTCGCACCCGACCGCGAGCACGTCCACCATAACCTCATCGCCAAGGGCTGGTCCCAGCGCCAAGTGGTGGTCTTCCTGTATGGGGTCACCGTCTTTCTTGCCGTGATGGCCGTGCTCATCGTGAACAAACGTGACGTCCCGGCCGGGCTTTTCATCCTGCTCCTGGGCGGGGCGCTTATCCTGTTCGTGCGCAAGGCCGGGTATTTCAGTTTCTTCGCCCTGGACAAGATCGCCGGGTGGATTCGGGACATCTCCGACGATGCCGGGGTCAGCCGGGGCAGGCGGACCTTCCTGAACCTGCAGATTGAAATTTCCCAGTCCGAGGATTTACAGACCTTGTGGGACAACGTCAGCGAGGCCTTGGATCAGCTCGGCTTCGACCTGGGGGAGCTGATGCTTTTCGAGCCGGCCGGTGCTACGCTAGAGACCGTCCCGTCCCCCTCTGTCGTGTCATCCGCCCCGAGGGTCCCCATGGCCTGCCGGGCCGGGGCCTGCTTCGAGTGGACCCGCGAAGGCCTGGACCGCGACCGGTGCGAATACCTGTCCCAGCGTTCGCTTCTCAAAATCGAGCTGCCGCTGTTGGACAAGAACGGCGGATACCTGGGGGCCATGTGGCTGGTGAAGAACCTTTCCGGGGCGCCGTTGTCTGAGTTCACTCTTCGCCGTGTGGAGCAGCTTAGACGTAGCGTGGTCTCCACATTGGAGAGGCTCGGAGACCGGACGTGACCGTTCGACCCCGCGTCGCCTTGCGGCGCAAAACAATGATCTCCTGATGCGCGTACTGCACCTGGGCAAGTACTATCCGCCGGTTACGGGCGGCGTGGAGACAGTCACCCACCAACTGGCTGAGGGCATGACCCGGCTTGGCGTGCCAAGCGACGTGCTTTGCTTCAATCCGAATGGCGTAACGGCCGAGGAAGCCTGGATGTGCCAGGGGGGGGGGCGCCCCCAGGACGCGCTTGCTCAGGGAAGCCGGGACTACACCGTCTTCCGGGCGGCCGCCCCGGTGGTAGTCGCCTCGACCCCCTTGTCGCCGGCTTTTGCGCGCCTGCTTACAAAGTTAGCCCCAGCCTACGACATCTTGCACGTGCATTGCCCCAACCCCATGGCCACTCTGGCTCTGCGCCTGGCGAATCCCAGGGCCAAGGTGGTGTTGCACTGGCACAGCGATGTCATCCGACAGAAATATTTCAACAAATACTACCGCCTGCTGCTCGGCGACTGGCTGGCGGCACGCACCGACGCTGTCATCGGGGCAACCCCGGCCCACGTGGAAGACTCCGAGTACGCTCCAGCCTTCAGGGGCAAGGCCCGGGTCATCCCCTTCTGTCTTGATCCCGAACCTTTCGCTCCGGAGCGCGTGGACCAGGTGGCCCTGGCCCGGCTGCGCGAGCGATTCGCTAGGAAAAAGGCCGTATTCTCCCTAGGCAGACTCATTTCCTATAAGGGCTTCGACGTGCTGATGGAGGCGGCCAGGATGCTGCCAGAGGGCTGGGTGGTCCTCATCGGAGGGACCGGTCCACTGGAAGGGGAGCTACGCAGGCAGATCGTCAGCCTGAAACTTACGGACAAAGTCGTACCGCTCGGCAAGGTTCCCCAGGAGGAATTGTCCGCCTGCTACCATTTCTGCCGGGTGTTCTGCCTGCCTTCGGTGACTAGAGCCGAGATGTACGGCATGGTCCAACTGGAGGCCATGGCCTGTGGGCGTCCGGTGGTATCGACGCGCATTCCGGGTTCGGGAGTGCCCTGGGTGAACGAGCACGGTGTCACGGGACTTACCGTCCCGCCTTCCGATCCGGCGGCCTTGGCCGAAGCCATCCTGGCAATCGACCGGGACCAGGCCCGTTGGGAGGCCATGGCTGCGAGCGGCCTTCTGGCCTCCAGGGAGCGCTTCGCCCCGGGGGTGATGCTCAGCGCGGTAGGGGAACTCTACGAGGAGCTTCTGGCGGACGGATGAGGGGCGGACCCGACTCTCACGTCACCCTAGTTCCTGGCTGCGAACCCCTCGATGCGATGTTTATAGGCCTCGATGCCTTCGGCGATGCCCTTGGCCATCCCCTCTTGATACCGTTTGTCCTGGAGTTTGGCCGCTTCGTCGGTGTTGGTTATGTAGCCCAGCTCTATCAGGATGGCAGGCATCCTGGCCCCGAGCAGTACGTGGAAGGGGGCTTCGTGGATGCCCCGGTCGCGAATGTTCAGGCTTTTTCGGGCCTGGGTCAGGGCCGCATGATGCACAGATTTCGCGAAATCCCGCGACTCTGTGAGCTTGGATGCGTGCATCAGCTCGTCCAGGATTTTCTGCATGTTCGAGATGCGCTGCGAACGAGTGTCCACTGAGTTCTCCCGGGCGGCCACGCGCGCTTCGTCCGGGGTTGAGGCCAGGTTCAGGGAATAGGTTTCCAAGCCGGAGGCCTGCGGGTCGTGGTGGGCGTTGCAGTGGATGGAGACGAACAGATCGGCCTTGCGGACGTTGGCCATGGCCGTTCGCGCCTCCAGGGAGACGAACTTGTCCGTGGTGCGGGTGTAAAGCACCTTGAAGCCCATCTTCCCAAGGCGCGCGCCTAGAAGTTTGGCTACTTCCAGGGTCACGGTCTTCTCATGGAGCCCGCCCACCCCTGTCGCCCCCGGATCCTTGCCGCCGTGTCCCGGGTCCACGATCACTGTGCGCACCGTGAGCCCGAGTTGCTCCACCAGCCGATTGGCCATCTTCTTGCGGCCGGGGCTGTCCAGTCTCTCCCCCAACGAATTAGGTTCACGCTCCTTCGAGGTCTTTCCCGGATGAGCCGGCGGCGAAGACGTGGCGGCGAAGGCCTGAGTGGTCCACAGGACAAGGATCAGCGCGCGGACCGCCCAACTTTTCATGGCCAGCTCTCTTTATCTCGGCAATCCATGAACGATCCTCCCTCGGCGGTTGGGTTCAGCTCGATTGGTGGTCCCGGAAGGGAACTCTCACGGTCGTCCTCCCTGTAGTTTCGGCTGGAAATGCATCGTTCTGGAAGGTTCGTCAGTTTGTCGCCAAGGGGCCTGGCGTTGATCCATGTTCACCGGAGACGGGCATTTTGCCAAGATCGGCGAAGGTGGTTACTTGGCGAAGCACGATTTCCGCCTCCCCGCCTATGCGAAAGGAACGCCCCAGTTCCAGGGGTACATTCCCCAAAAACGGCTGCACCATGGAGGCTGGTCCGTTGCCCTGGATATCAGTGAGGGTGTAGCGGCCGGCAGGAAGTTGGGCCGGCTTGTCTGGCGACCAGGGAAGTCGGATGGTTTTGCCGTCGTCCGCGGTCAGCACGAGAGTGGTGATGACCCGGGGCACCAGGCGGATGGAGAATCTGCTTGGGGGCAAGCCCGGAGTCTCTCGCGCCACCGAGCACAGGTACTCTCCTGGAGTACCGGCCTGGAGGAGAAATTTGGGGACGAAGTTACCTGGGTCCAGGACGATCTCCTGGCCCGCATCCGAGACCTTTTTCTGACCTAAGTGGGGCATGTAGCCTTTCAGGCTCAGCACTTCCTGGCGCGCTCCGCCCTCGATACCTTCCAGGATCAGTTGATCCCCTTGAACAGCGGTCACGGTCTGTCCTGGAGGGACAATCGTGAGCTTGCCGTTCAGCCAGCACACCAGATCCCCGTCGTGCGCCGCCTGGGACGCGGGCAGGGACTTGTTCCAAGTCAGCTGGGCCTTGGCGAGCAGCAGCCCGTCCGACCGGATGTCGAGGGTTTCAAAAGGAGCCAGGGGTAGCCGATGGACCTTGAGCAGGTTGCGATCCGGGCGGTCGGAGGCGAAGACGCCGGGAATCGGCGCCAAGGGATTTTGCGGGCCGGTGGTCTCGCAGCGCACATCCAGCGGCACTCCCGGTGTGACGCGCAGGGTCGGTTTGTCCGGGTCCAAGGTCTGACCGTTGATGGCGACCCTTAAATTTCGGGGCGGGTATGTCTGGAAATCCTCAAGCTTGACCGGCGGCGCCTCCGCCTCCACTCCGAGTTGCTTGAGGAACAACAGGGCAGCTTGAAGTTGATGAGACACTTTCCAATAATCCCAATAGCGCCCCGTGAGGTTTTTGCTCACCTCAATGGCTACGGCGGGAACTCCAACATGTGTCAGGGTGTAGTAGGTCAAGTCCTTGCGATGCTCCTGATACGGAGAACGGTCACTGAAGGTCTCCATGTCGAACAACTTAAACTTATATTTATCCGGATTCAGGCCATCGTTCAGTTGGGCCAGGACTTTTCCCGCCATGCGCTCCAGGTGAAGATTCTTGTAGACAGTGGTGTCGATGATCACCGACTGGCCATAGCGCTTGGGTCCGTGCAGGTCATCCAGCTTGACGGGATTATAAAATCCAGACCCGGCGTGTAGATGGATGAGCCCCTGGCTCTGTCCAACCAGAAAACGAATGAGCCTTGCCAGATTGTCTTCGTAAAATTCGCAGTAGTCTTTGTCAAAGCGACGGTTGAGATCGACGTTGATTTGTCGCGCTCTCGCGTGAATGGATGGAGGATTGGCTCTGGGCACCACAATCAACGTGCCTTTGGTCACTTTGGCCTGCGCAAGCAACTGGGCCGTGAGGTATCCGCAATATTCGTCCCCCTGGATTCCTCCCTGGACCATGATTGTTGGCCCGGGCTTTTCTCCTCGCAAGAAATACACATCCACGGCGTATTGCGTGCCGGGAAAAAAAGTGTGCATTTCTGCCTCGGCGATCCGGGGGCAGGCTAGAAGAACGGTGAGGATGAGCAGGAAGGAACAACGTTTGAGCATAGGACACTTCTCGTTTGGGACGACCATCGCCCACGTGGCCAGCTTGTTAACTCTTTTTCCGGCGCGCTTAAGGATGAACCGCTTCTCGCTCCCTGGAACACATGGGGAAACCCAGCCGGATTGATCTTACACGAAATCGGCTTCTTTGTGTGAACGCTTCTGGTGGGGTTCACTAAATGAAACCAATTATCAATGCAAGGCCAAGCATGGATACCTTGATTCAAATTAAGCGGACTCTGACAATCAGACCGTGCAACCGAGCTGATTTGCACCCAATAATGCATCATTTATCCTCGAGGGGGGCATAGGGTCTGCCCAGCTCCTTGACCGTGAGCCCCCCTGAGGGTATGAATATTTCAAATATGTTGTGGACTCAGAAGCACTGTTCTTGTGGTCCAAACCTGAGGATATGCATGGCAAAGCTTACGACGATTCTCCTGGTGTCCCTATGGTTTGTTATGTCGGCTTCCCAGGCTCTTGCTTATAGCGCGACCGACCTGGCTGACATGAATAGAGCCGGCGGGTGCGATAAAAAGTTTGCCGACGGCTATATCCTGGGCATTGCTGAAAGTTTGACGCAACATGAGTCACTAGCATTTCCAGCAAGAATGACATACGATAAGATACTTGCCTCCGTGTACTGGTATATTTCCTCAAATCCGGAAGTTGATCAGGAGCCAGCATCGGTGGTAGTTGAGAACGCACTGCGTGAAGCATACTTTAAGAAGAATTGAAGCCCTGTAGCGCCAGCCTTTTCGTACTCCCTGCCTGTTTACTCTACGAGAGAAGTCTCAGGCCGTGCTCCTTGAGCAGCGCGTAGAGTCTGGAGCGCGAAAGGCCTGATATGCGTTGGGCCTCAGAGGCTTTTCCGTCGGACTGCCTCAGCAGCTGTTCCAAGTACAGTCGGTCCATGGCTTGGCGGAAGACCTTGAGCCATGGCAAGGGTTTGATCGCTTCTCCCGGCGCGGGGGACATGCCCGGCCCTCTGTTTTCCCGAACCTGACCCCGAGCTACCTGGACCCGGATGTGTACCGGTAGATGCACTATGTGCAGTTCCGGCTCCTCCTGAGCCAGAGCCACCATCCCTTCCATGGCGTTCTGAAGTTCCCGAATGTTGCCGGGCCAGTTGTAAGCCTCCAGGGCGGCCTCCACGGCCGGGGACATGCCCTTGGGGGGCACCGCGTGGCGGGCGCAGGACAAGCCCATGAAATGCCGGGCGAAACTCAGGATGTCTTCGGCGTGCTCGCGCAACGGTGGCAGGTCGATGACCAGTCCCCGCAGCCGAAACAGCAGGTCCTCGCGGAAGATCTCGCTTGTGGCCATGACGTCCAGGTTGCGGTGGGTGGCGGCTACCAGCCTGAAATCGCAGGGTTGTTCGATCTTGCCGCCAACGGGGCGGACCTTGCGCTCCTGGAGGGTGCGCAGGAAGGTCTTCTGGACGCTGAGCGGCAGTTCCCCTACCTCGTCCAGGAAGAGCGTGCCGCCATGGGCCTGAAGGATGAGCCCCTGCCTTGGCCGATCCGCGCCGGTGTAGGCTCCGCGTTCGCTGCCGAACAGCAGGCTCTCGGCGATGGTGGCCGGCAGAGCGGCGCAGTCCACGGCTACGAATGGTCCCTGCTTGCGCCTGGAGTTATCGTGGATGGCCCTGGCGAAGAGTTCTTTGCCGGTGCCGGTCTCACCGGTGATCAGGACATTGGCGTCGCTACGGGCCGCCTTGGCCGCCTGCTCCAGGCAGGCCGACCGGCCAGGGTGGGCACCCGGGATGCCCTGCCAGGTGAAACTCTCGGCGGGCGGCAGGGCGCGCGACCCCCGGTAGGTCATGGCCGAAAGCAGGGGGCCAGTCATGGCCTGCAGGGTGGGGGGCTTCTCGATGTAATCCCAGGCTCCCCGGCGCATGGCCGCCTCCGCGCCGTCCGGATCGCCCCACCCGGTGATGACGATCACCTCCGGGCGGCTCCGCACTGCTTGGAGGTCGCTTATGGAGCCCAGGCCGTTGCCGTCGGGCAGGCGCACGTCCAGAAGAACCACATCGAAGAATCCCGTACGTGCCTTGGCCAGTCCCTCGGCCAGGGTGGACGCGCCCTCGGGAGCATGTCCCAGACGCTCCACCACTCTCCCCATAGCGTCTCGAATGGGAAGATCATCGTCGATGATGAGTACGTTGCCCACGGTGATCCCCGTTAAAATGCCTGGTTGAGCGTGCGCAGGATGTCCGCGAAGGCTTCCGCCTGGACCTGGTCCAGGGCGGCCGCCAGATCGCGGGTCAGGTCCAGGTGCAGCTTGTGGTGCTCCTCGAAGAGAACGCGGCCGGGTTCGGTCAGCTCCACCAGCACCGAGCGGCGGTCCGATTCGTTGGGCGCGCGGGCCACCAAGCCTCGCTTCTCCAAGCGGTCCACGGTGACGGTGAGCGTGCCTGTGGTCACGCCCATCTTGGCGGCAAGCTCCTTCATGCGCATGGCCGGGTGCTGGCCCAGGATCTCCAGGGTGTGCATCTGGGGAAGGGTGAGCGAACCGCCGCGCACCACGGCATGTTCCCAAGAAGACAGCTTCTCGTAGAATTCGATGATTTGGGCGCTCAAACCCTCCAGGCTGGTCATGGAACGTTCTAGCCCGCCCTGTAGGGCTTGGCAATGATGGCGGGTGCATGAAGCCAGGTCACGGCCTAGCCTCCATGGGGCAGGGGACGGGGTGGACCTCCACAGTGACCCGAGTGAGCTCGGTTATGCCCTGTAGCAAGGACTTGTAGTGCTCGGGCGGTCTAGGCGCCGGGTCCTCCAGGATGATCATCGCGGCCAGGCTGCTTGGGCTTATGCGCCAGACCGCGATGTGACGCACCGCCGCCTGGCCGTCGCGCTCCAGAAGTTTCTGGATGGACAGGGCCAGGGCCGGATCGGGGATCCGGTCCAGGAGAACTTTTGAGGAATCGCGGATGAGCCGCACCGCCCACAGAGCGATGACCATTGCCCCGACCAGGCCGACCACGGGGTCCAGCCACGGTATGCCCAGGAATCGACCGCCCAACAGAGCACAGACGGCCAGTACCGAAGTGAGCGCATCCGCCAGAAGGTGCAGGTAGGCGGCCCGCATGTTGTGATCATGAGTGTCCCCATGCGCTTGGCCGTGCAACAGTAAGGCGCACGCGGCGTTGATTGCGAGTCCCAGGACGGCCACCATCAGGGCCTGGCCGTAGGCGATGGGCTCGGGCCGGAAAAGTCGCCCCACCGACTCGAAAGCCAGTCCCGCCGTGACCACGCCCATGAGCACCGAGCTGGCGAAGCCGCACAGGGCGTTGATCTTGCCCGCCCCGAACACGAAATCCAGGTTGCCTGCGTTCCGTCTGGCGAAGGAATACGCGAACAAGGCGATTCCCAGAGCCACCGCATCGCTTGCCATGTGCAGACCGTCGGCCAGAAGGGACATGGAACCGGACAGGAGGCCGAAAACCACCTCCGCCGCCATACCCAGGGCGTTCAACCCGAAGGCCCAGCGGGTGAGCCGCTCGGCCTGGGAATCGGAAACCCTGCGGTCGCAAACGAATCCCTCCGAATGCTGGTGTTTTTGCATGCCGGCATCTTCTTTGATGTGCAAATTTCTTGAACATCAAAATATTATGCCTGATTTTTTTAAATGTCAAACTGCCAGCCGGCAATTTTTCGAAAGAGAATGACGGAAAGTCTGATTTAGGCTAATGGTGGGCACAGACCCAAAAGAGGAGACGACCTTATGGAAAGAACCGGATTGGTCACCGTTTTCGGAAATCCCATGACGCTGCTGGGCAACGGCGTGGCCGTGGGGCAAAAAGCGCCGGATTTCCTGGTGCTGGACAACGATCTCAACGCCAAGGCCCTGGCTGATTTTGTGGGCAAGGTGCTCATCATCGCGGCCGTGCCTTCCCTGGATACCCCGGTTTGCGACATGGAGACCCGCCGCTTCAACACCGAAGCCTCCAAGCTCGGCGAAGACGTGCGCATCCTGACCATCAGCATGGACCTCCCCTTCGCCCAGAAACGCTGGTGCGCGGCAGCCGGCATCGCCAACTTGACCACCCTTTCCGACCATCGCGGCGCCGCCTTCGGCACGGCCTGGGGCGTGCTCATCAAGGAACTCCGGCTTCTGGCCCGCAGCGTGTTCGTGGTGGGGCGCGACGGCGTGGTGAAATACGCGGAGGTGGTGCCCGAAGCGACCCACGAGCCGAATTACGATGCCGCCCTGGCTGCGGCCAGGGCGCTTGTGTAAGGGGGGACGCGCCTCAAAGTGGGCTCATTCCCGGCGGATCGCCATTGGCGCGAGCAGTGGTAATTGGAGATTGATATCGCAAAAATCGGGGCGGGAAGCGCGTCGCTCGCTTCCCGCCCCGGTTGGCGTATATCGTCGTTGTTGCGTGGTGATGGCTGCGAAGCGGAAAGGGTGAGCAGAGGCCTTGCGCCCTTTGCTTGCCGGAGGTGTGCTATTCTGCCCTTATAGCGAAATCACCAGCGGCACCACCACCGGGTCGCGGTCCAGCACTTTCCTGAAAAATCGGCGTAGCGAGGAGCGGATACGCTCCTTGAGCCTATCCGGATTGCCGGGGGGGACGGCGTCGAAGGTGTCCAGGATGACGCTCTTGGCGTCTTCCAGGACATGCGCGTATTGCTGTTCGAATACGAAACCCTTGGAGATCAGGTTGGGGCCGAGGATGATCTGCTCGGCCTTTTCGTCCAACACCAGAAGGACCACCACCATGCCCTCCCCGGCCAGGAGCTGCCGCTCCTTGAGCACGGTCTGCCCCACGTCGCCCACGCCCTTGCCGTCCACGAAGACCTGATCCACCAGGATGTGGTCCTCCAGTCGGATGCCGCCCTCCGCAAGGAAGGTGATGGGCTGGCCGTCTTCCAGAATGATACCCCGCTCCTCGGTCACGCCGTGCTCCAGGGCCAGGCGGCGGTGCTTGACCAGGTGGCGGTATTCGCCGTGTACCGGGATGAAGAACTTGGGGCGCACGGTGTCCAGCATGATGGACAGCTCCTCGCGGTGGGCGTGGCCGGAGGCGTGGATGCCCTGGACGCGCTCGTAGAGGACCTCAGCGCCCTGGCGGTAGAGCTTGTCGATAAGTTTGTGGATAGCCCGGGCGTTTCCGGGGATGAAGCGCGAACTCATGAGCACCAGGTCGCCGGCCTGGACGCGCAGCTGGCGGTGCTCCCCGGCGGCCAGACGCGACAGGGCGGACAGGGGCTCGCCCTGGGAGCCGGTGACCAGAAGCACGGTCTTTTCTAGCGGCAGTCCGGGCATCTCCTCCAGGGCGGCCCAGACGCCCGGGGGCATGCGCAGGTATCCCAGGTCCCGGGCAAGCTCGATGTTGACGGCCAGGCTCCTGCCGGAGACCGCCACCCGCTTGCCCGTGTCGTGGGCCAGGTCGAAGATCTCCTGCATGCGCTGGATGTGGCTGGAGAACAGGGTGACGATAATGCGCCCGGTGGCCTTGCGGAAGATTTCCCCCAGGGACTGCTTGATTTCCATCTCGGTCAGGGCGAAGCCCTCGCGCTCCACGTTGGTGGAGTCCGAGAGCATGCACAGGACGCCCGGGTCGGAAAAGGTCTGGAAGGCCTCCAGGTCGGTCTGGTGGCCATCCAGGGGATAGCGGTCGATCTTGAAGTCGCCGGTGTGCACGATTCGCCCGGCCGGGGTCTCGATGCCCAGGCCGTAGCTGTGCACGATGGAGTGGCACACTTGGAAGAAGTTGAAGGCGAAAGGGGCGATCTCCACTCGGTCGCCCTTCTTCACCGGGCGCAGGTCGGCCGACTTGAGCAGGCCGTGCTCGTCGAGCTTCTTGGCCACCAGGGCCAGGGTGAAGGGCGAGCCGTAGATGGGGACGTTGACATCGGGCAGGAGCCAGGGCAGGGCGCCGATGTGGTCCTCGTGGCCGTGGGTGAGCACGATGGCCTTGAGCTTGTCCTTGCGGGCCAGCACGAAGTCGAACCGGGGGATGACCACGTCCACGCCGAAGAGATAATCCTCGGGGAACATGAGTCCGCAGTCCACCATGACCAGGCTGTCCCCGGAACCTACGATCAGGCAGTTCATGCCGATCTCGCCCAGGCCGCCCAGCGGGGAAAGGGTCACGTCGCCGGGCATGATTTGCGTTCCATATAGGCTTGTTCCATGTGCTCCTTGAGCCATGTCTTGAATTGTTCCCGCTGCTTGAGAGTGAAGCGATCGGAGGCGTCGATGGGTGCCAAGGCGTCCACCCGCACCGTGCCCGGCCGGGGGGACAGCGAGCCGCGCGGCAGCACGCTCCAGGTGCCGGTGACGATCAGCGGGACTACGGGAATCTTGCACTTGAGGGCCATGATCATGCCCCCGATCCTGAAATCGCCCAGGCGCTCGCAGTCACTTGAGCGGGTGCCCTCGGGAAAGATGAGTACGGAGATGCCGCGCCTGGCGGCCTCCACGGCATCGTCGATGGACTTCATGGCCTTGCGCGAGTTCTCACGCAGGATTGGGATGTGCCCGGTGCGTAGCATGGCCGGCCCGAACAGGGGGATCTTGAACAGACTCTCCTTGGCCACGAAGCGTACGTTCCAGCGCTTGAGCGCGGCGAAGAGCACCAGGATGTCGAAATTGCTCAGGTGGTTGGCCATGAACACGTAGGGAACACCAGGGTCGAGCCCGGACAGGTCGGCCCGCACGCGCACCCCGGCCAGTATCAGGGCCAGCCTGGCCCACAGGCATTCCAGCCGGTGCGCCAAGAAGGAGTTCTCCCCGACCCCGGCGAGGAACCAGCACAGGCTGGAGACCACCACCGTTAGGGCCGGGAAGAACAGGAAAAACAGCACCCGATGCAGAAAGATCATCAGGCCGGCTACTCGCCTTCCTCGTGCTCGCAGGAGCAGACGGACTCGATGGACAGCATGATCTCGGTGACGTCTCGCAGCGCTCCGGAAAGGTCCTTGAGGGCAGCAGGGGTCAGGGTTTCGGATTCGAGCATCTCGGAGGCCTTGAACACGACGCGCATGGCGTTTTCCAGAAGCATTTCCTGGGGATCGATTTCGATTTCTTCCACGTGGATCTCCAATGATGTGTGGGATTGTGACAAGAGGTTTGTAGCGCCGACAAGGGAAAAAAGCTAGACCTCGCTCGCCGGTTGGCACGTGACAAAATCCGTTGGGTGGCCACGGTGCGAGAAATGTCACTTACCTGCCCTTTACAAGTAAAGCAAGAGGGCATAATAACAACAGGCTTTGCAGCAAGGCTGCATGCAAATTCCAACAATTTCAAGAGTTACGTGATGAATCAAGTGCCCATGAACCTGCGCCGCCTGGTGGCGGACGTGCTGCCCAAGGGGTTCGAGGTAGCCAGAACCGGTCAGGAGGAGCCCTCCGGGGGCTACGCTTATTTTCACGTGCTGGACCCGGCCAAGCGTCGTCGCACCTTCTCGCACGCCGCCCCCACCCTGGACGAACTCTACGGCGAGATCCGCAAGCTGGCCGTGGAGGTGCGCCGTCTGGACTACTGGAAGCGCAAGTCCGAGATAACCGACGCAGACATGGACGCCTTGGTCGAGAGCGTGTGCACCAACATGCCCAAATTCAAGGACCAGCGCTGGGGGTATGCCGAGGCGGGCCTGGTCACGCCTTGCTGCGGCGTCGCGATCCCGGCCGGTAAATGGTGGATCCACGAGGACGCCCGGATGCTCGGACAGTTCGCCCCCCTGGCCACCGCCGGGGGGTCCCCGGATGTGGTGTTCCTGGATGCCCTGGACTTCGCCCGCTACCTCATCGAGCGCAAGGAGTCCCGCTTCGAGCGCTCCGTCAGGCAGTAGCCGGCCAAACAAAAGACGATTTCTGAGCGCCGGACGGTATTGCCGTCCGGCGCTTCTTCCATCCGGCGGGCAGGTGCCTTCCCGCCCTTGCGGGCCGTTCCTCTTCCGGGTATGGTCCGCGCGGTTTGGAGGCCGCAATGCGTCAACTCGCAGTCATAGTTCTCGTTTTCATCCTGGCCTGGCCCGTATCGGCTCTGGCCCAGGCGAAGCACCAGCCATATAAGATCGCCATTCTGGAATTCGATCCGGTCACGAGCGAGGCCGAAAAGGACAATCTGGGACGGGTGACAGCCGAGTTCCTGATCACCGCCGCCGTGAACTCCGGTTCCTTCGGAGTGGTCGAACGCGCCGCGCTCAAAAAGGTCCTGGACGAGATGCAGTTTGGACACGGCTCCGACGCTCCCGGCAGCGCCGCCCAGGCCATCGGGGCCATGGTCGGGGCTCAAGGCGTGCTCACCGGGAGCGTGGCTAAGACCGGGTCCTCGGTGCGCCTGGACGCCCGGTTGATCGACGTGGTCAGCGGCAACATCGTGGCCGCCCGCAGTGCCTACGCCAAATCGGATCTGCGCTCCATCGCCACGGCCTCCGAGCTCCTGGTGAGCCAACTGGAGGGGGACCTCTCCCGCCTGACCCCGCCCGAGGCCAAACCGGAACCCAAACCGGAACCCCAGGCCGGAACTCAGGCTCCCGAGTCTAAAACGGAACAGAAGTCCGCACCGAAGCCGGAAGAGAAAGCCGAACAGAAAGTGGAACAAACGCCGGACCACAAGTCGGAGCCGGGGGCGGAACCCGCTGTGGCCCCAGCTTCCGTCCCGGCTCAAGACGGAAAAGTTCAGGGCAATCAGTAGAATATTGCCAGTTGAAGACCCGCCGTCCGCAAAGACGGCGCATGGGGAGGTTCTTCACGGTTCATTGCAGCTCCCTCTGCCAGCACTGCAATAGTACAGCAGTTGCGTGCTGCGGTGTAGACATACGGAAAAAATGGGTTGCATATTCCCGGACCATTGAGCTAGGGAGTTTTCAACTTATTTGACGTGGACGCACCCTGCCAGCCAGGAGGAGCCGAGCTCAAGCATTGCACCGGGAAGAGGCCCCTTAACAGGGCCTGAGCCAAGATGCCATCCGGCTTCAAGCCGCCAAGGAGATTTACGGAATGCGCAGGTGGACGCTGTTCGTAGCTGTATTGACCATTCTCACCATGCTTTTGCCGGCCCAGTTCGGGCAGGCCAAGTCCGAATCCACGGACACGAAGAGCTCCGAGCAAGTCCACGCTTCCTCCAAATCTTCCAGTTCGAAGTCCACCGTTACCTCGGCGGGGGATTCCAAGAAACGGGGTAAGAAGCACGCTTCGTCAAGAGAGACGGCCAAGAAATCCGCCTCCGCAGAAACCGTCAAAATCAAATCCAAGGGCAAGAAGCACGCCGCCGCCCAGGCGACCGTCAAGTCCGCCGCTCCCGCGCTTCCCGAATCCTACAAGGGCGAATTCGGTGTGGACACCAAGGCCGCCATGGTCTTGGATATGGAGAACGGCCAGGTGCTCTTTGCCCAGGATGCGGACACGCCCATCGCTCCGGCCTCGCTCACCAAGATCATCACTCTGTTCCTGATCAACGAAATGCTGCAGAACGGGAGCCTCAAGCCCGATCAGATCATTCCGGTGAGTTCGGAAGCCAGTCATGCCGGAGGGTCCACCATGCACCTGAGAACCGGCGAGTTGGTGCCCTTGGATGAGCTCATCAAGGGCATCGCCGTGGCCTCGGCCAACGACGGTTGCATGGCCTTCGCCCAGTTCAACGGCAACGGCGACTTCCATCCCTTCGTCGAACTTATGAACCGCAAGGCCCAGGAACTGGGCATGACCAACACCCATTTCTTCAATCCCAACGGCCTGCCCGCCGATGGTCAGGTGACCACCGCCAGGGACATGGCCCTCCTCGCCCGGGCCTATCTCACCCGTTTCCCCCAGATGCTGGCCATACATTCCATGACCGAATTCACCCACAACAACCGGGTGCGGCACAATTCAAACTCCCTGTTGGGCAAGGTGGAAGGCGTGGACGGGCTCAAGACCGGCTTCGTGTGCTCCTCGGGCTTTAACATCGTGGTCACGGCCAAACGCAACGGCACCCGCTTGGTTGTGGTGGTGCTGGGGGCCAAGAATCACCGCATCCGCGAGCGCGAGGCCACCAGGCTGGTGGAAGAGGGCTTCAAGATCGTGGCCGCCGAAAATGTCCAGGCCAGCAAGCACGTGGCCATGATCCGCTAGACTTCGGCCCCCGATACGGGTACCCCGAGCGTCCGGCCATATGGCCGGACGCTTTTTTTCAGGAACGGCCATGAAAAGTCTCAATCCCGCCACCGGCAGCGTCATCGCCCAATACTCCGAGCACACCGCCGCTCAGGTGGAGGAAATCCTCTCCGCCAACCAGACCGCCCTGCGCTGCTGGCGCGGCCATCGCATGGACGAGCGCGCCGCCTGCTTGCACCGCGTGGCGGACATGATGGCCGCCGGGATTTCGGACCTGGCCGGGCTCATCACCCTGGAGATGGGCAAGCCCACCGGGGAGGCCCAGGCCGAGATCAAGCGCTGCGTGAACGTCTGCCGTTTCTACGCGGACCATGCCGACGGAATGTTGGCCCCCGAGATGCCCGAGGGCGCGCCCGAGGGCGCGCGCATCGCCTACGAGCCGTTGGGCGCAGTGCTGGCCATCATGCCCTGGAATTTCCCCTTCTGGCAGGTGATGCGGGCTGCGGCCCCGGTACTCATGGCCGGGAACTCATTCCTGCTTAAGCATGCGCCGTCCGTCACCGGCTGCGCCCTGGCCGTGGAGAAGCTTTTCGCCCGCTCGGGCGTGCCCGCCGACCTCCTGCGCACGCTCATCCTCTCCGAGGAGCGTGTGGCCGGGGTCATCGAGGACCGCCGGGTGCGCGCGGTGACGTTGACCGGCTCCTGCCGGGCCGGTTCGGCCGTGGCGGCCACGGCCGGTCGGGCACTCAAGAAGGCGGTGCTGGAGCTTGGCGGGTCGGATCCGTTCATCGTGTTCGAGGACGCGGATTTGGATCTGGCGGTGCACACGGCAGTGGCGGCGCGCTTCTACAACGGCGGGCAGACCTGCGTGTCCGCCAAGCGTTTCCTGGTGGCCCGGCCGGTAGCCCGCGTTTTCGAGGAGCGCATGGCCCGGTCGGTGTCCCTGCTCAAGATGGGCGATCCCACCCGGCCCGAGGTGCGCATCGGTCCCATGGCCCGCGACGACCTGCGCCAGGCTCTTGACCGACAGGTGCGCGAGTCCGTGGCCCAGGGGGCCAGGGTGTTGCTGTCGGGGGGGCCGGAGCCCGGCCCGGGGTTCTACTATCGTCCCGTGGTGCTGGGCGGGGTGCGTGTGGGCATGCCCGTGTTCGAGGAGGAGGTTTTCGGCCCGGTGGCCAGCATCAGCACCTTCTCGGATCCGGAGGAGGCCCTGCGCCTGGCCAACAAGACCCGCTTCGGCCTGGGGGCCAGCGTCTGGAGCCGGGACACGGCCTTGGCCCGCAAGATCGCCGGCCTCATTGAGGCGGGTACCGTGGCCGTGAACACCCTGGTCAAGTCCGATCCCCGCCTGCCCTTCGGAGGGGTCAAGGACTCCGGTTTCGGCCGGGAGCTCGGCCGCCACGGGCTTTTGGAGTTCGTCAACGTCAAGACCTACCGGTTGCCCTGACGCCTTTCCCACTCGCCACGGCCCGCCGACGGGCCTGATCCTGCTCAGAAGGCTAGCGCCTGCCCTCGGGCCGGTTTCCGCGTCGATTATTGCGCTCCAGGGTGGCTAGTGGGCCTGTTTCCCGTTGGCCTCGCCTGCTGGCGGCGACTGCTCCAGCTTGGTCTGGAAGGCTTTCACCTCGTCCATCAGCCGCCAGTTGACGAACATCTCCATCCAGTCGTCGAAGCTCAACCGGTGCTGGTCCAGGTAGCTGTCGTGGCCGCGCTGCCACATGAAGAACATGTGCAGTTCGATCTTGAAGGCCTTGGAGTCCAGGGCGGCATCGACTTTGCCCGGGGGATACTTCTGCCCGTCCAGGACGCGGCAGACGAACTCGCCCACGTTCTTGCGGCAGGACTCGTAAGTGATCTCGGTCTTGTTGGTGTCCTCCAGAAGGGGGACCAGATCGGGGTGGGTCTTGCGGCACTGCTCCAGGACCTCTTCGGGGACTTCAAGATAGGTCGTCCCGCCACGTTCCACGGTATAGTAATACCTAGCCCAGTTCTCAAAGATGAAAACACGGACGATGTCTTTGGTCAGGGCTTCTTCATTGCCGAGCATACGGGAAACTCCTTGGTCGTTCTCAGTGTCAAATGCGGCTGCAGCGCACGAAATGCCCTGGGGACGCTTCGTGCCAGGGCGGCTCCGAGGCGGCGCAGGATTCGTTCGCGTCCGGGCAGCGCGGGGCCAGGGCGCAGCCGCCGGCCGCCGCGTCCCTGTCGAAAGGCTCGTGTTCCGCCGACGTGGCCCGGCGCCTCCTGGGGTCGGGCACGGGGATGGCCGCCAGCAGCATCCTGGTGTAGGGGTGCAGCGGTTCGGCGTACAGGCCGGCGGCGGGGGCCAGTTCCACAAGCCGTCCCCCATACATCACGGCCACCCGGTCGCTCAAGTGGCTGACCACGGCCAGGTCGTGGGAAATGAACAGATAGGTCAGGCCCAGCCGGTTTTTCAGGTCCTCCAGGATGTTGATCACCTGGGCCTGGATGGACACGTCCAGGGCGGAAACCGGTTCGTCGCACACCACCAGCCTGGGGTTCAGGGCCAAGGCCCGGGCGATGGCCGCCCGCTGGCGTTGGCCGCCAGAAAACTGATGAGGGTAGCGCGAGGCGTGGCTTCGGTTCAGGCCCACCATGTCCAGAAGCTCGAACACCCGAGCCCTCCGGGAGCGTCGGTCGCCCACCTTCCGGCACGCCAGTCCCTCGGCCACGGACTGTTCGATGGTCAGGCGCGGGTCCAGCGAGGAAAAGGGGTCCTGGAAGATCATTTGGGCCAGTTCGGGCATCCGCCCAGGCAACTCGGGATCCTCCCAAAGGTCCTGCCCGTTCATGAACACCCGGCCGCTGGTGGGCGGCTCCAGACGCACGGCCAGGCGGGCCAGGGTGGACTTGCCACACCCGGATTCGCCCACCAATCCGACTGTTTCCCCGTGGGCCACGGCCAAGTCCACCCCGGCCACAGCCGTAACCGCCAGGCTCGCCCCGAAAAAGCCCCGGTGGACGCGGTAGGTCTTGCGCGCATCCTTGAATTCCAGGCAGGCGCTCATGGCCGGCCTCCAGGGGCGTGGAGCCAGCAACGAACCTCGCGGCCCGGCTCCGGACGAAAGACCGGGGGTATGTCCCGAACGCACGACTCGAAGGCGTAGGGGCAGCGGGGTTGGAAATGACAGCCCGGGGGCAGGGCCGTAAGCTCCGGTACCGCGCCGGCCACCGGGGTGAGCCGCCTATGGCTGCCGCCGAGCCTGGGCAGCGAGGCCATGAGCCCCTGGGCGTAGGGATGTAGGGGGCCGTCGAAGAGCGACTGGACCGGGCTCAATTCCACGAGCCGGCCAGCGTACATCACCCCCACCCGCTCGCAGGTCTGAGCCACCACCCCCAGGTTGTGGGTGATGAGCAGCATGGCCAGGCCGCGGCCGTCCGCCAGATCGGCCAGAAGCTCCAGGATCTGCTTCTGGATGGTCACGTCCAGGGCGGTGGTGGGCTCGTCTGCGATGAGAAGTTTCGGATCGCAGGCCAGGGCCATGGCAATCATCACCCGCTGGCGCATTCCCCCGGACAGTTCGTGGGGATAGGCCCTGAGCGTCTCCGAGGGCCTGGGCAGGCCGACCTGGGCCAGAAGCTCGGATGCACGCCCCAGGGCCTCGGCTTTGGAGAGCCCCTTGTGCACGAGGAGCGGCTCGGCCACCTGCCTCCCCACGCGCATCACCGGATTGAGCGAGGTCATGGGCTCCTGGAAGATCATGGCGATTTCGGCTCCGCGCACGCGGCGCAGGTCCTGGGCGGACATGGCCCCCAGATCCCGGCCCTCGAACAGGGCCTGACCGCCCGTGACCCGGCCCGGCGGTGGGACCAGGCCCAGGATGGACAAGGCCAGCATGGTCTTGCCGCAGCCCGACTCGCCCACCAGGCCGAGGGTCTGGCCCGCGTCCAGGCTGAAGCTGACCGAGTCCACGGCAGGGGCGGGGCCAACGGCTGTACGGAAAGCCGTGCACAGGTTTTCGAGTCGAAGGAGCGGGTTCATTTTTCCCTTGTGAGCCGGAGGTCAGGTCAGTAAATCTACGGTTTTCGACAGGCATAGGCAAGGAGGAGGCGCTGTGGCGGACGTAGCGGTGATCGGAGGCGGACTGGCCGGGTGCGAGTGCGCCGTGACCCTGGCCAGGGCGGGCCGGAAGGTGACTCTTTTCGAGATGAAGCCGGGGCACATGAGCCCGGCCCATCGAAGCCCTGGCTTGGCCGAGCTGGTATGCTCCAATTCGCTTCGCTCCGACGACGCGGAAAGCGCCATCGGCCTGCTCAAGCGGGAGATGGAGAGCCTTGGCAGCCTGGTGATCGAGGCGGCCCGGGCCACGGCCGTCCCGGCGGGCAAGGCCCTGGCCGTGGACCGGGAGCTGTTCTCGGCCTTCGTCACCCGCGCGGTGGAGGGGGAACCGAACATCGCCGTGGTGCGCCGCGAGATCACGTCGCTCGACGACCCGGCCCTGGCCGGTGTCGAGAAGGTGATCGTGGCGGCAGGCCCGCTGGCTTCGCCGGAATTGGCCGAAAGCGTGGCCAAGGGGGTGGGCGCGGGCAGCCTGTACTTCTACGACGCCATCGCCCCCATCGTGTTCGCGAACTCCATCGACATGGACAAGGTATTTTCCCAGTCCCGCTGGGAGGAAGGCGAGGGCGACTACCTCAACTGTCCCATGAGCAAGGATCAATACGCGACCTTCCACCAGGCCCTGCTCGATGGCGAAAAGGTCCAGCCTCGCGAGTTCGAGAAGGAAATCCACTTCGAGGGCTGCATGCCGGTTGAGGCCCTGGCCGAACGCGGCTTCAAGACCCTGGTGTTCGGCCCTCTGAAGCCCGTGGGTCTGACCGACCCCAGGACCGGCCGGTGGCCCTTCGCCGTGGTGCAGCTTCGGCCGGAAAACGCCGCGAAAACCACATACAACCTGGTTGGTTTCCAGACCAAGCTCAAATATCCGGAGCAGGAGCGGGTTTTCCGCATGATCCCGGGCCTGGAACACGCCGAGTTCGCCAGGCTGGGTTCCATCCACCGCAACACCTACGTGGACGCCCCCAAGGTGCTCACGCCCGATTTGGAACTGGCCGCCCGCCCCGGGGTGTACCTGGCCGGACAGATAACCGGCGTGGAGGGATACGTGGAGAGCGCGGCCTGCGGCCTGTGGCTGGGCCACCATCTGGCCCGGGGCTTCACCCCGCCCCCTGAGGAGACCGCCCTGGGGGCGCTTCTGGCACATCTGAGAAGGCCGGCCAAGAAGTTCCAGCCGTCGAATGTGAACTACGGACTCACGCCGGAGCTTACGGAGCGGGGCAAGAAGGATTCACGGAAGGGGATGTATGCGGCAAGGGCAAGGGCGGCTTGGGAATTATGGACAACCGCGACGGACGTGGAGAAAACGGACGACTGAACGCGGAAATGGCCGAGTCGGACAGACCTACGGGAGTCGGCCTGAAAGAGGACGACACCCGGAAGTGATTCTGCATGGAGACTCCGTGGGAGGAGGTTAGCCAGACATGCCCTCCAGCGTTTCCGCCACCTCCCGAAGCATCCTCTCGGCCATCTCCACCGGCCTACCCGCCCGGCTGATGGGCCGCCCCACGACCAGATGGTCCGCTCCGGCGGCCATGGCCCGGGCCGGGGTCATCACCCGGGTCTGGTCGTCGTGGCCCAGGTGGCCGCCGATGTTGGACATCCGTATCCCCGGGGTCACGATCACGAAATCGTCCCCGTACACCCTTCGGAGCATGGTCGCCTCCCGGGCCGAAGCCACGATGCCTCCGCATCCGGCCGCTAGGGCGATACCCGCCCGGTCCTCCACCAGGTCCGCAATGGAGCCGGGATAGCCGAGTTCCGCCAATTCCGTTTCGCCGTAGCTGGTCATCACCGTCACCCCGAGGACTTTCGTGTTCCCGGCCTCGGCCACGGCGGCCTGGGCGACACTGCTTACGTGGGCGTGGATGGTGGCCATGTCCACCCCGTGCCTGGCGGCCTCGCGCATGGCCATCCCGGTGGTTTGGGGGATGTCCAGGAACTTGAGGTCCAGCATGATCTTGTGGACGCAGCCCCTGCGTTCCCCGCGTTCCCGGATGCGGTCCAGCAGCGCAAAGCCCTCCGCCAGGAAGAGTTGCAGGCCGACCTTGTAGTAGCCGATGGTCCCGCCCAGGATATCCACGAATTTGAGTGCGTCGGCGGCGTTGTCCACGTCCAGGGCGAAGATGATGCGCTCGCGCAGGGGGATGTCTTTCACGATCATACGGCGAATCCAATGAGTTCGGCGAAGGACCGGCCTTCGCCTCGGGAGAGGCCCTTGTCCCAGATGAGGTTCTGCAAGGTCCACCAGTCCTGGGGCAGGCCCAGTTCGCGCATTCGCAGCACCATGACCCCGAGGCGTTCCCAGTCCGGCGACTGGGAGGCAGCCTCGGCCAGGGCGCGCTCGTTCACCCGCTCCATGAGCCCGGCCCGCTCGTAGTGGCTGGAGGTGCACTGGCGCAGGAACAGGAGCAGCAGGTCGCGCCTCTTTCCCGAAACGTCGAGCCCCCAGAGGTAGGTCCAGGTCAGGGCCGCCCACAGGCCCGCCAGGCGGGGGGCCAGGATCGCGGTGGTCTGGGCCTCCTGCAGCTCCGGGAGCAGGAACGCGCCCGAGGCCATGCGCGCGGCGGCCATCTCCCACAGGACGTCCGAGGCCCGGACCGCGAAAACGTCCATCAGACCTTGGCGCTTGTTCACCGGCAGGTCGCGGGGGATGAAGGACCTCTCACCGTCCTGGCCGCGCACAATGACCGGGGCGGCCAGCGGGTCGCCTCCGGGGCGATTCACCTGAAGGTTGCCCCCACCTGGCGGGGTCCAGGAATATTCGACCTCGTCCACGCCCGTTTCCAGAGCCCAGGCGATAGCCGCCGTGCCCGTACAGCCTGCGGAGGAGCCCGCCGCACCTGTCGGACTTTTCGAACCCGTCGGTCTCCCCGAATCTCCCGAACCCTTTACAACGGCCCCGGCCGTGACCGTCACCGTGACCCCGGGCCAGGCGGCCCGGGCACTTTGACCGGGAGCGGGAAGGCGTTCGTCTGCCCACAATGTCAGAAGGGCCTGGGCCGTGAGGGAGGCGTCGGATTCCTGGCGCGGCTTGACCAGAGTGCGCCAGATGGCCTCGCCATGGCCCAACTCGGGCAGGTTGGACTGGGCGGTCTTCAGGATTGGCAGGATTTCCGCCTCGATATCCGGTCCGCCGGTGCGCGCGGCCAGTTCCATGGCCCGCAAGGCGTAGGTCAGGGCGTTCACCGGTTCGATGCGCGAAATTTCGTCGAAGAACCAGGCGCAGCTGGCATGCGACGCCAGCCCCCACTGTTGCATGGCCAGAAGCTTCCAGGCCTCGGCCTGCTCGGACGCGGGCAATTTTTGGCGCAGGTGCTCGCCTGCGAACTGGTCCTGGCTCGTGAGCCCGGCCAACACCTTCCCGTAGGCGGTAAGGGCCGCCCTGGGATCCTTGAAGCAGGACCCGCCGCGCTGGAAATAGTGCAGGTCGATCGTCTCCTTTATGTGAGCCAGGGCTTGGCGAAGAGGGGTGCGCCAACCCTGGCGCCAGCCGGGGTGGCCGCCGTCTGTGCAGCCGCAATCCGAGCGCCAGCGCTCCACGCCGTGGGCGCAGCTCCAGGCGGAAGGCTCGTGGAGCTTGACCTGCATGGTGGGCGGGTTGGCGGCCAGGAAAGCGGCGAAGTTGGTGAGGGCCAGCCCGTCGCGGCCCTGGCGGGCCTGGTCCAGGACGAAGGCCAAGGCCATTTCCCCGAAGGTGAAGTGATGGCCGTAGGTCTCGCCGTCCGTGGCCAGGGCCAGAAGCCCGGGGCTGGCGGCCTGGGAGAGCCTGCGCCAGAAGGTCTCGCCGTCGGCCAGGAGGCGCTCGAAGGCCACGGCCTGGGACAGGGGGCCGTCGTAGAAGAAGACTGCGATATTTCGGCCCGAGGGCAGCTTCACCAGATAGGGCTGGCGGATGTCCAGGCTGCCCTGGTTGACTGGGTTCCAGTGGCCGTTGCCGTCGCGGAGTGGGGCAATGGCCTTCGCCTGGCCCGGAGCCAGCACGGTGTAGCGGATGGCGCTCGCCGCAAGCACCTCCAGGGTGGGGATGTCCACGGCGGTCTCGGCCAGCCACATCCCCTCGGGGGCGCGGCCGAAGCGGGCGGCGAAGTCGTCCACGGCCCAGGAGACTTCCAGCTCCTTGTCCAACTGGCTAGCCAGGGGCAGGATCTGGTGGTGGTAGACCTGGGCGATGGCGTTGCCGTGCCCCAGGCGGGCGAGACTTGCCCGGTCGGCCTCCACCATGAGACGAACCAGGTCAGGCTCGGCCTGGGCCATCCAGTTGAGCAGCGTCGGCCCGGCGTTGAAGCTGATCCACTCGTAGCAGTTGAGCACCTCCCGGATGCGCCCGGAGCCGTCCAGGCGCCTGGCCCTGGCCAAGGGAGCGTATGATTCGCGGGTGATGCGCTGGTTCCAGTTGAGGCTGGGTGCGGCGCTGCCCTCGGGCAGGATGGCGTTCAACCAGGGATCCTCGCGGGGAGGCTGGTAGAAGTGGCCGTGGATGCACAGGTGCTTGTTCATGGCCGGGAGCCTACCCGTTTTCCGGTCGGCTTGGTAGTGGTCGGCGGGGTCGATGCGGTCAAGGTTTGATCAAGAATGCTCCGGGCGGACCGGGTTGGGTCAACTCAGCCTGTGCCTCCAGGCCTTTCTCATGGCCCGGACCAGCACCCCGGCCAGATCGTCGTACTCGACCGGTTTGGCCAGGTAGTCGTCCATGCCGGCGGCCAGAAAGCGTTCCCGGTCGCCTGGCAGGGCGTGGGCGGTGAGGGCCACGATGGGCACGCGGGCCTTGTCCCCCAGGGCGGGGGCTGCCCGGATGGCCCTGGTGGCGGTCAGGCCGTCCATCTCGGGCATCTGGATGTCCATGATCAGGCAGTCGAAGTCCTCCTGGGCCAGGGCCTTGAGGGCTTCCGCGCCGTTCTCCACGATGGTGGCCCGGTAGCCCAGGCTCTCGAGCATGTCCATGGTCATCACCGTGTTGATGGGGTCGTCCTCGGCCAGGAGCACCCGGCCGCCAAGCCGCGCCTCCGTGGGGTGGGCCGGGGCAGGCAGGGGGGCTTCGGCCCCTGGCGGCGCAACGCCGACCGGCATGGTGAAATACACGGTCGTTCCTGAGCCGGGCTCGGAGTCGATTTCCAGGACACCGCCCCAAAGCGCCACCAGCCGCTTCACAATGGCCAGCCCCAGCCCCGCGCCCTGATGGCGGCGGGTGTGGGAACCGTCGGCCTGGGTGAAGGGGTCGAATATCCGGCCCAGCTTGGACTCCTTGATGCCGATGCCGGTGTCCTCCACGGAGAACAGGAGCCGCGAAGGCCCGTTCCGGTCGCTCCCCACGCTTTCCACGCGTAAGCTCACCTGGCCGCTGTCGGTGAATTTTACGGCGTTGCCCGCCAGGTTGAAGAGCACCTGCCGGAGCCTGCCTCCTTCGCCCATGAGTGTGCGGGGCAGGGACTCGTCGGCCGAGACGGTCAGTGAAACGGACTTGTCCTTGGCTTGCCTGGCGAAGAGCTGGGCGATTTCCGAGAGGATTTCAGCCGGGGCGAAAGGCTCCATGGTCGAGTCCAGGCCGCCGGCCTCCAAGCTTGAGAAGTCCAGTATGTCGCCGAGCAGGGTCAAAAGCGACCGTCCGCAATCCAGGGCGTTTTTCACCCATCCTTGTTGGCGTTCGTCGTAGGGGGATTTCTCCATCAACTGGAGCATGCCCAGTACGCCGTTTAAGGGGGTGCGGATCTCGTGGCTGACGTTGGCCAGGAATTCGCTCTTGGCCCGGTTGGCGTCTTCGGCGGCCTCCTTGGCCGCGATGAGCTCACGCTCGGTGCGGAGCTGGTCGGTCACATCGCTGACCACTGCCAGCACCACCTGTTCGCCGGAGGGCTCCTCGGTGAGCACGGCGTCCAGGAGCACCTGGCGCACCTGCTCCTTCGCGGTGTGCAATCGGGCCGGGACGTGACGCAGCTGCGCACCCCTCCACAACTCCTCCAGAATGGCGGGATCGACCTCCAGGACCTCCGAGGCCGGTAAGGACAGGAGCTTGTCCCGGGAGTAGCCGCTGTGGTCGCACAGAATGCGGTTCACGTCGGTGAACCAGCCGCCGCGGGCCAGGGAGAACATCATCACCGGCGCCGACACGAACATCTGGCGGTACCAGGCGCGTCCGACGCGCACCAGGCGTTCACGTTCGTCCAGGGAGTCCATCATGCGCCGGATGGAGCGGGCCAGGGAGGAGAATTCCTCGATGCCCTCGTAGACGGGCCGCTCGCCGCGTTCCAGGGCGCGGGCGATGAGGCCGACCGGGCGAGAAACCACCTGCTGCGAAAAAAAGAGGAATCCGGCCAGGGACAGCACCAGGAGCCCCCCCGCCCCAAGATACAGGTTGCGCACGTCTCCGGCCAGCTGGGAGTAAGCCTCGTCGCTCTCCACCAGGAGCAGACGCCAGCCCCACAAGGGGAACTCCACCTGGTACGTGTACCTGGTCATGCCGTCGATGTCCGCCCGCACCGCCCGCCCGGTCTCCAAGGGCAGCCGGCTCAGGAGGTCCGGCGATTCGAGGTTGAAGTTCAGGATGTTCTTCCCCGCCGAATCCGCCACCCGAGCCCGAACACCGGTGAGTCGGAAATTCTTCTCCAGGCGGCCCAAGGCCTTGGCCTTGGCGATGCGCACCTCGGCCGGGTCGGAGACCTTGCCGGTGAAGACCAGGCGGTCGTAGGAGTCGTCCAGGATGTCCGACACTTCCCGGCCGTAGCTCTTCAGGTCTCGCTCGGCGCGCTCGCCGGCGAAGCGGGAAATGGACCCGAGCACGAACACAGTGAGGAAGCCCCACAGCAGCAGTACCCCGATCCCGATGGGCAGGGCCAGACGGAAGTACAGGCGGTTGAACACGGACTACCTCACCACAGTCGGCCTGGCCGTGTGCAGTTCTTCCGGCCAGACGACCTCTTTCCTGCCCTTCTGCCATTGCATGGTCAGGGGAAATTGCCTGAGTTGCATGCCGGTCGGGTCGACGCCGTAACGCCCAAGGATGGTCAAGGTGTCCAGGCCGGCCAGGGCCTGCCGGAGCTTCTGCCGGTCCAGGGAGCAGGCCTTGGCCGCCGCCTCCAGGACCTGGCAGCCGGCATAGGCGGATGCGGCCAGGTAGTCCGGGTCGTGGCCGTGGGCCTCGCGGAATTCCTCGACGAAACGGGAACCGCCCGGGAAGGACTTGGCCACGCGCGGTTCCCAGGGAAGGGCGGTGAAGACACCGTCCAGTTCCCGGGCGGGCAGCTCCTGCTGGACCTGGGAACTCAGGGTCGCGGACATGTAAACGGCTTTTATCTTTATGGGAGAGCGCCGTAGTTCACGCACTGCCATGGCGCATCCCTCCTGGCTCCCCCAGACGGCCACCGCCTCCGCCTTGGAGCGGGAGATGCTGGTGATCGCGGCGGGCAGGTCCTTGATATCGCAGGTGGCTTCCGCGACCTGTTCCAGTCCGTAGCGCCTGGCCCACTTGGCGGTAGTTTGCAGCACTGTTTCGGCCTTGGGGTGGTCCACCACCAGCAGGGCCACCCGGGTGAGCCCCGCCCTGGAGATGACCTCGAAAAATCCGGAGGACCACTCGGAGAGGGGCGACTGCACTCCGAAGGCCACTCCGGTGCCGTCCTTCCACAGGCTGTCCGAGGCGGTCATGGGGAAAACGCAGGGGAAGTCGTCCTTTTCAAGAACTGGCAGGACGGCCAGAGCCAGGGACGTGTTGACCGGGCCGAGCAGCAGATCGGCTTCGTCGTCGGTGGCCAGTTCTCCGTATACTCTCGCTGCCTGTTGCGGATCGGAACCGTCGTCCTTGACCACCAGTTCCACTTTGCGCCCGAGGATTCCACCCCGGGCATTGACTCCATCGACCCAAAGCCGGATTCCCTCCAGGTATGTATCACCGGCCGGGGACAGGTCGCCGCTCCGGCTCACGGACACGCCGATACGCACCGGATCTTCCGGTTGTACCGCCTGGGCGACGACCGTGAGCACCGCCATTCCGGCTATGAAGAACATCATGAGTATGCGCACGTGTTGAATGCCTTTTACGGACTTTCAGCTCCTCTGTACTCTCAAATAAAGAAAATGAACAGGGGGCCAAGAAATTTTTTTGTCGCGAGGGGAAAATTCCTATTCGGAAAGAGGACGTGAAAACAATTTTGCATGGGGTTCGCGGTCGCAAACCCTGAAAAAAATGACTGGGAGGAATGCGTTCAGGAAGGGGCGGGCCGGTTGCGGGAACAATGGATGCCCCCGGCAGTTCGTCAGTGGATGTGCGGCAGCCTGCTGCGGGACACAATGATCAGATCATGAAATCAGTGGATTACAATTGTTAGGAACATGTAATGGACAGATAAGGAACAGGTGAGGAGCAACAACGCGGCGTTAGCGGACCCAGAGCGCCACACGGGTGGCCAGCCACTCCAGGGTGAGCCCCGGGTTCACCTGACCCACCAGGGCCTCTTGCGCGCTCTCCAGCAGGAGATCCAGGCGCCGCAAGCCGGGCAGGCCCAGGCGCTCGCCGAGATAGCCGCCCAGGGAAGAGGTCGGCCGCCCGGACAGCACGTCGGCCAGTTCCTTGGACAGGGCCAGCATCACATGCTGAACTGCCGGGCGGGTGAGCTTCCCCTTGACGGCGGTGAGGGAGAAAAGGCCCTGGCCGGTCCGCCAGAAGCGTTCCAGGGTTCTGAGCCACTCGGTGGCGGTTTCGGTCTCGATGGGGTTCTGGGCCTCCCCGGACTTCGGCCAGGCCAGGGTCAAGGTCCAGGAGCGCGACACCAAGGTAGGCAGGAGCCTCTCCCTCTGCGGGGCCAGCAGCAGAAAGCAGTTGCCCGGCCGGGGCTCCTCCATGGATTTGAGCAGGGCGTTGGCGGCCTGGGAGGTCAGGCTCTGGGCCTCGGTGAGCACCACCACCCGGAAGCCCGGACCTCGCGGCGGTTCCCCGACCTTCTGGCGCACCTCCCGGATGTCGTCCACCTTGATGGACTGATCCGCCCCGTCTAGGAACAGGAGGTCCATGTACACCTTGTCGCGGACCTGGACGCAGGCTTCGCAGGCCCCACAGGCCCCGCGTTCGCCGCAATTCAGGGCCGCCGCGTAATACAGGGCGGCCGCCTCGCGTTCCGAGGCCGCGCCGCCCTCCAGGACAAGCACTTGCGGGGGAGTTTCGGCCAGCCGGTCCAGACGTTTCCTGGCCAGTTCCTGGCGGGGAGGAAGCCCGAAAAAGGCGGCGTCCATCCCTTATGCCTTGTAGATGGTCTGCTCCCGGTCGGGACCCACGGAGACGATCCGGATGGGCGCGCCGGACATCTCCTCCACGCGGGAGAGGTACGTGCGCGCCGCCTCGGGCAGATCAAGCCATGAGCGGCAGGCGGTTATGTCCTGCTTCCAGCCGGGCAGAGTTTCGTAGACGGGCACGACGTGGGCCAGGGCTCCCTCGCGCTGTGGCGGATAGAGGATCTCGGCGCCATCGTAGCGGTAGGCGGTGCAGATCTTGATTGCCTCCAGGCCGCCCAGCACGTCGAGCTTGGTGATCGCCAGGCCCGTGGAGCCGTTCAGGCGCACGGACTCGCGCAGGAGCACCATATCCAGCCAGCCGCAACGGCGCTTGCGCCCGGTGGTGGCCCCGAATTCGGCACCCACGCTCTGCAGGTGCTCGCCGTTTGCGCAGTCGAGTTCCGTGGGGAACGGCCCCGAGCCCACCCGGGTGGTATAGGCCTTCACCACGCTCACCACCTCTCCCAGGTCCTTGGGGGAACAGCCGGAGCCGGCCGCCGCGTTGCCGGTCAGGCAGCTGGAGGAGGTGACGAAGGGGTAGGTGCCGTGGTCGATGTCCAGGTGCGTGCCCTGGGCTCCTTCGAAGAGGACGCCGATGCCCTGGCTCTGGGCCTGGGCGATCAGGCCCGGCACGTCCGCCAGATAGGCGGCCACACGCCGGCTCATGGGCAAGAGCGCCTCCAAGACCGTAGCGTGGTCCAGGGGCTTCAACCCGTAGAGCCCGGCCAGCAGGGCGTTCTTCTCGTTCAGGGCGTGCTTTACCTTCTCGGCCAGCAAGGCCTCGTCCAGGAAATCACCCGCCCGGATGCCCACGCGTGAGGCCTTGTCCTCGTAGCAAGGGCCGATGCCGCGCCCGGTGGTGCCGATCTTGCCTCCGGCCTTGGCGGACTCCCGGGCTGCGTCCAGCATCTTGTGGTAGGGCATGATCACGTGGGTGCGCAGGCTGACGGAAAGGCGGGCCGGGGACATGTCCACGCCCGTGGCGGCCAGCTTGTCCACCTCGGAAAGAAACACCTCGGGATCCAGCACCACGCCCGCGCCAATGAGGCAGCGCTTGCCCGGGTGCAAGATGCCGGACGGGATCAGGTGCAACACAGTCTTCTCGCCGCCCACCACCAGGGTGTGGCCCGCATTGTTGCCGCCGTGGAACCTGACGATCAGTCCCGCCCGTTCGGTGAGAATGTCGACGATCTTGCCCTTGCCCTCGTCGCCCCATTGGGCGCCGTGAACGACCATGCCAGCCATTTATCCTCCAGGAGAGATCCGGGGCTCAAGCCCCGGGACCCCGTCAGGGCTCCGCGCCTTCCCCCGCAGGGGGGAGGGCCTCACCCCGGACCCCGTCGATTTTGGTTTCGCCGGGGCGGTCAGGCCACCCCGGAAGTTAACTCTTTCACAAAAGGCTTTTTTGCGTAAGAAACCCCACCAGCATTGTCAACGAATATACGGCGGGCATGGGGCTCGGCTGCCCAGCTTGCCGTACACCGACGCGAAGCTGTATAGGGATGCCAAAGGAATGTATTCCTTTGGCCGCCGGAGGCATCTTTACTCTTATGGAATTCACGGTCTATCTCGCCCCCAAGGGCTTCACAAACGACTTGGTCTTCGAGCTCGGCGACGTGGCCGAGGTGGTGGACCGCCTGGTGTTCGCCCCCGGTCCGCCGCGCCCGGTGGCCTGGGCCCAGAACATCTGGCTCAATCCGCAGCGCATCCAAATCGAATCCATCACCGACGGGGCCAACAAGCTGAAGGCCCTGCAGCGCAACTGGGCCCTATGGTCCGTGCGCCATAACCGCCGGGCCAGGCTCATCGAGGCCCAGCTCCCTTCGGTCAAGCCCAAGCCGGTGGCCATCGGGACACCCCCGCCGCGCGCCCCACTCGGGTCCTGGACGCTCCTGGAGCGCGACGTGATCGTGGCCTCGCCCGCCTGCTCCAGTCCTTTTCCCCACGGCGAGGTGCAGTTCGTGGAGAACAAGCAGGACCCGCCCAGCCGGGCCTACCTGAAACTCTGGGAACTGTTCACCCTGCTGGAGGCCGCGCCCAAACCCGGAAGCTTCTGTCTGGACATGGGCGGCAGCCCAGGCGGTTGGGCCTGGGTGCTGGCCAGCCTGGGCTGCCGGGTGCTCAGCGTGGACAAAGCCCCTCTGGAACCGCGCGTCGAAGCCATGCCCGGCGTGGAGTACCGCATGCTCTCGGCCTTCGCCCTTGACCCGCGCGAGGTGGGCGAGGTGGACTGGTTCTTCTGCGACGTGGTCTGCTACCCGGACCGGCTGTGGCGGCTGGTGGACCGCTGGCGCACCTTCGGCAAGGCCCGCAACTTCGTGTGCACCCTCAAGTTCCAGGGCGCCACCGACCACGAGACAGCCGCCAAGTTCTGGGCCTACCCGGGGTCCCGGCTGGTGCACCTGCACAACAACAAGCACGAGTTGACCTGGGTGCTCCTGGATAAGGAGGAGTTCCCGAATTTCGCGCCGGAGCCTGAGGAACATTCGTCCGGGATGCAGGGGGAGTTAGGGATTCCGGACGGGGAGGTACCCGCCTGACCCTGGCGGGGGCTGACTGGGATTATTCTTCTACAGGGCCGTTCTCTTCCTTGCCCTTGAATGACAGCACCTTGCCTCTGGGCCGGACCTTGGGCTTCCCGGCGGCTTGGCCGGGGCTGGGCACGGCCTCGATGAGGCTTTTGGGCGGGGTTGCCTCGCCCGGGGCGCGGCCCTCGGACCAGTTCAGGTTGAACAGCTGGTTTTTGAAGCGCACCGCCTGGATCATGGACAGGATGATCACGGCCTCCTCCCAGCGCTTGGAGGGCTCGAAACGCTTGACCTGTTCGGCGTAGCGCTCCCACAGGCTGATCAGCGAAGCCTCGTCGAAGTTGTTGAGCTGCTTGGCCAGCTTGACCAAAACTTTTTCCACGGTCCCTCCCGGATCGACGCACCCGCCTAGCACGAAATCTAGGCGCGGCCAATGCCCGTTTGCCGCCCAGGTCCGGCTGTGATAGCTTCCTCATATCAGCCACGCCATTCACGGAGCAGACCATGAACGACCTCAAAAAAATGTACACCACCATCCAGGAAGACCCCTTCCCGGAACACATGACCATAACCCTGGGCGGCCAGACCCTGACCTTCAAGAAACGCACCTGGACCATCGACGGCCAGGTCAAGGGCCTGCGCTACGGCGAGAACCCGGACCAGCCCGCCGCCGTCTACCAGCTGACGGACAACGCGGTGGAACTGGGCGGCGTGAAATTTCGCGGGCCGAGGCGCGGCCTGGTCTCGGCGCTCACCGAGGAGCACCTCATCCAGTCCGGCAAGCACCCGGGCAAGACGAACCTCACGGACGTGGACAACGCCCTGAACATCCTGCAGTACCTGTCGGCCAAGCCCGCGGCCGTGATCCTCAAGCACAACAACCCCTGCGGTGCGGCCTGGACCGACGAGGGCCTGGCCACTGCCTTCGAGCGGGCCAACCTCTCCGACCGCATTGCAGCCTTCGGCGGTGCCGTGGTGGTCAACCGCATCCTGGACAAGGCCACCGCAGACTTGATCGTGGCCGGGTACTTCGAGGTGGTGGCCGCCCCGGACTACGAGCCCGCCGCCCTGGAAGCCCTCAAGGCCAAGAAAAATCTGCGCATCATCGCCATTCCCGGCATCACCGGCCTGGCCGACTACGCCGGAGAGCCCTTCCTTGACGTGAAGTCGCTCATGGACGGCGGCCTGGTGCTTCAATTCTCCTTCCGCAACCGCATCCTCTCACCCGAAGACTTCCTGCCCGCTCAGACCACCACCAAGGACGGCCGGACACTCATCGCCCGCGCCCCCAGCCGCCAGGAGGCCGACGATCTGCTGTTCGCCTGGGCCGTGGAGGCCGGGGTGACCTCCAACTCGGTCATCTTTGCCCGCAACGGGGCCACCGTGGGCATCGGAACCGGCGAGCAGGACCGCGTGGGCGTGGTGCAGCTGACCATTTACAAAGCCTACACCAAATACGCCGACCTCCTGGCCTTCAAGCGCCACCAGCTCTCCATCTACGAGCTGCGCGAAAAGGCCGCCAAAGACCTGGCTCTGGCCAAGTCCCTGGCGGAGATCGAGGCCCAGGCCAAGGCCGACCGGGGCGGACTGCCCGGCTCCGTGCTGGTCTCCGACGGGTTCTTCCCCTTCCGCGACGGCGTGGATCTGGCCCTGGCCCAGGGCGTGACCGCCATCGCTCAGCCCGGGGGATCCATCCGCGACTGGGAGGTCATCGGAGCCGTCAACGAGTCCACCCCCCAGGTGGCCATGGTCTTCACCGGACAGCGGTCTTTCAAGCATTAGCCGGGGCTTCGTCCCGGACCCCACCAGGGCTCCGCCCTGGGCCCGCCAGGGGGATCATCCCCCTGAAGCCGCATTTGCCTCGCGGGTTTCGCCGGGGACAACGGCGTTGGCCGGGTTGTCCGGTTTCCACCGGACCACCCGGCCGCTATTCGTCACAAAACCACGTTATAGTTTCCTCTCTGGCCGCTGGAGGCACTTTTTCTTGACCAGACACCCGTCCATACAGACCATCATCACTCCCAACTGCATCGTGGAGTTCCTCCAGGGCAACGAACCCCACCTGGCCTGGGTGGAGGAGGCCACAGGCGACAAGCTGCGCCTGTACACCCTGAACAAGCGCGAGACCAAGCTGCCCACGCAGCGTCTGCTGCCTTGGTCCGGGCCGCGCTTCGAGGGCCAGCTCAACCGGGAGGCCGTCCTGGATAAGCTGCGCGAGCACGCCAAGCGCCGCGAGGAACTGGCCTCGGGCATAGACCCCATGGACATCTGGGAGCTGGCCCAGGGAGAGGTGGGCCAAGCCTCGACGGCCTGGTTCGCAGGCCTGGCCTTCGAGAACCCCGACGTGGATCAGGTGGCCGCCATGGGCCGGGCACTTCTTGGCGTGAAGACCCATTTCAAGTTCCAGCCACCCAATTTCGAAGTGCACCCGGCCGAAGTGGTAGAGCGTCGTATCGCCGAGCAGGCGGCCGCCCAGGAGCGCGAATTGGTGGTCATCGCCGGTCAGGCGTTCTTCCACGAGCTGTGGACCGGCTGGGCTTCGGGCAGGCGCACGGACACAGCGAAGCTCTCGGGGCAACTCGATCCCCAGGCGGCCGCAAGGCTCAAGGACCTCTTGCGAGCCCTCATTATCGACCCCGAGAACCCGGAACTGGCCCCTCTCTGGCAGAATCTGCGCAAGGGGCTGCCCGAGCATCCCAACCAGGCGCTGATCCTGGCCATGGAATGGGGCATCGTCCCCAAGCATTACAACTACCTCCTGGACCGGGCCGGGTACGACCCCGGCGACGCCTGGAGCGCCGCGCACGCTTCGGACATCGAGACTCTCCGGAGCGCGTTCCAGGTCCGCCGGGAAGAGGCCGGGACCACCCCTTTCCTGAGCGTGGATTCACCCACCACCCGGGACATCGACGACGCCTTCCACGTAGAGAAGACCACCGGGGGCTGGCGGGTGAGCATGGCCCTGGCCAGGCCCACCCTGTCCTGGGATTTCGAGAGCGGGCTCGGTCGGGCGGTGTGGCAGCGGGCGACCAGCCTGTACCTGCCCGAGGGTGTGAGCCATATGCTGCCCGAGTCCCTGGGATGCGGGCTCTACAGCCTGAAGGCAGGTGAGGACCGGCCAGCGCTCATCCTGGAGTGGTCCCTGGACGAGACCGGGGCGGTGCTGGAGTTTACGCCCAGCGTTGGCTGGGCGCGTGTTGCGGCCAACCTCACCTACGGGGCCGTGGAACGGTATTTGACCACGGGCCTGGCAGAGGAGCTGGTCGAGGGCCTGGCCGGGGATTCGGCCAGGGGCATGACAGTGGATCTGGCGGCCCGGTCCGTGAGCGCCGCCCACGAACTGGCCGGACTCCTGAGGCGGGTGCGCATCGAGCGCGGGGCGGTGGTCATCGACCGGCCCGAACCCAAGATACGACTGGAAGGTTCGCCCGAGGACCCCACGGTGGACATCACCCTGCCGGCCGAGCACCTCGAGGCCCAGATGACCGTGAGCGAACTCATGATCCTGGCCAACTCCTCGATGGCGGACTGGGCCGGGGAGCGCGACCTGGCCCTTCTGCACCGGGTGCAGGACATCTCCATCCCCTCCGGTTGCCCCGGGGTGTGGACCGATCCCGTGGAAATGCACCGGGTGGTGAAGCAGCTGGCCGGGGCCACCCTGGAGGTTCGCCCGGGGAAGCACGCCAGCCTGGCGGCCCGTGCCTACACGCCCATCACCTCTCCGCTGCGCCGCATCACCGACTTGATCAACCTGGCCCAGGCGGAGGCGTTCCTCACTTCGGGCGCGCCCCGCTTCAGCCGCGAGGAACTGGTGGCCAAATTGCCGCAGATCTCGTCCCGTCTGGACGCAGTGGGCCAGGTGCAGCGCTTACGGCCTCGCTACTGGAAGCTTTATTTCATGCGTGAACACTGCCGGGAGCACGAATTCCAGGCCGTGGTGGTCGAAGACTGCGGCCACATGGCGGCCCTGAGCTTGACCGAGATGCAGATGTTCGTGCGTTGCGGGAAGGAAGTCCTTGGCGGAGCCTTCCAGGTGGGGCAGCGGTACCTGGTGCGCCTCGGCAAGGTCGATCCCCTGACCAATGAATTCCGGGTGTTCTCCGCGCGCGAGGAAGAGGAGAAACCCGAGCCCGGCGGCTGGCCGGTTTCCGTGGATTGAGGACGGGGCGCCCTTCTGGTAGGGACTTCCGGGCTGCCCGGGAATTTCCGAGTACGAATAATGAACCAAGGAGAGCGCCATGTTCGCCGAGATCATATGGATTATCCTGGCCTATCTGGCGGGTTCCTTCCCCTTCGGTCTGTTCATCGCCCAGGCCGCGCGGGGCGTCGACCCCCGTCTGGCGGGCAGCGGCAACATCGGAGCCACCAACGTGGCCCGGCTGTGCGGCACGAAACTGGGCGTGCTGACGCTCGTCCTGGACGCTCTCAAGGGCTTCGCGCCCGTGGCCATCGCCTGGAAGATGTCCGGGTGCGGGGCTTTCGTATTTCCGGCCATGACCGCACTGGCCGCCGTCTGTGGGCACATGTTCCCGGTGTTCCTCCACTACAAGGGCGGCAAGGGCGTGGCCACCACCATAGGGGCCTTCCTGGCCCTGTCCCCTGGCGCGACCGCCGTGTCGGGGCTCCTATGCGCCGCGGCTATCGCGGTCACAGGGTACGTGTCAGTAGGGTCGCTGCTGCTGGCTTGCAGCCTGCCCCTCACCGTCTGGTGGGCCGCCGGGTTCGGCCCGGTGCCGGTGACCGCGGTCGTGGCCGGCCTGGTGGTCTGGAAGCACAAGGAGAACATCGCCCGTCTGAGGGCCGGGGAAGAGAAACCCTGGCGAAAAAAGTCAGCTGGATAGAGGTGTTGTAAATTTTAACTTGACAGTCTGGGGGGAGGCTCCTAGATTTCGTCCGTACGCCCCGGAAAACGGAAGACGGTGCAAGTCCGTCACAGGCGCGCTGCTGTAACCGGCATGACAACGGGCGGATGGCCACCGGATCGAACCTCCGGGAAGGCCACCGCGCACCACCCGGCCGGAAGTCAGAAGACGTTCCTGGGGATGATCGGCCAGACCCCGCGAATGGGCCATGGTTCCCGCGATGTGTCCGCGACCGCTCACGGGCTTGAGTTCCCGCGACGCGACCATGCCATGTGGAGCGGACCCCACCACCCGTTTGGCCTTTCCGGGCCGCGCCCTGTTTTTTTGTCGTTTTCGTGAATGCAGATCGGACGCGCCTTTGCGGGCGATGAGCCATTTTGTTTCGGCAAGTCACCAATATGCTGGGGCTTATTTTTCTTCTCGGAAGGGCTGTCATTTGCTAGGAGCAACGGAACCCTGGATACGCATGGACACCGCAACCGCACCGCCACAATCAGACAACGCCGCTCGTCCGGAAGAGGGCGCGGACATTTTGCCCGCGCGTGTCAGGGCCGTCACCCCCCTGTCGCTGTGCGACTGGCCGGGCCGCAGCGTCAGCGTCCTATTCCTGGGCGGCTGCAACCTGCGGTGCCCCACCTGCCACAACGCCTCCCTGGCCTTCACCCCGAGCCTCCACCCCTCTCTGGACACCGGCGCGGTGCTCAAGTCCCTGGCGGCGCGTAAGCGCTGGCTGGACGGAGTGGTGGTCTGCGGCGGCGAGCCCACCCTGGACCCGGGCCTGCCCGCCCTGGTGGACGCCCTGACCGGACTCGGCCTGCCGGTGAAGGTGGACACCAACGGCATGTTGCCGGAGATGGTGTCCCGGGTGGCGGATCGCGCCCCGGACACGACCTTCGCCGTGGACCTGAAAGGCCCCTGGGAGAAGTATCCGGCCTTGACCGGCGGAGCGGTCTCACCGGAGGACGCCCGGATTCGCCTGGAGGGGGTCTTCGCCCAGGCCGCCGCCCGGCCCCGCTCATTTTTCTTTCGTATCACACTGGTTCCGGGGCTCACCCCGGAAGACGTTTTCGCGGCCAGGCGTTGCCTGCCCGCCGGTTTTACCCTGAGGGAACAGCCCTATGTCCATCCGGTCGCGCGCGCGGCCCAATCCAAGGAGACACCCCATGCCCCTGCAGATCCAGAAGCGCGATGGATGCCTGGAAACCTGGTCCCTGGAGCGTATAGCCCAGGCAATCCTTAAGGCCCTCCGGGCCAGCGGCATCCAGGATCCCCTGCTGGCCAAGCGCATGGCCCGCAAGGTGGAGGAAAAGCTCGTCGGCGTGGACGTGCCCTTGCAGGAACACGTGCAGGACATGGTGGAGCGGGTGCTTATGGAGTCGCGCCTCTATGACGTGGCCCGGCGCTTCATCATCTACCGGGAGAAGCGGCGCGCCCTGCGCGAGCAGAAGGCCGCCTACCTGGACATCAAGGACACCATCGACAACTACCTGTCCAAGGCCGACTGGCGCGTGGCCGAGAACGCCAACATGGCCCACTCCTTCCAGGGCCTCATGCTGCACCTGTCCGGCACGGTGCAGGCCCGCTACGTTCTGGAGAAGTACCCCGAGGAAGTCCGCTCCGCCCATGACCACGGCTACTTCCACATCCACGACCTGTCCTTCGGCATGGCAGGGTACTGCGCCGGCTGGAGTCTGCGCGACCTGCTGCTGGAGGGTTTCAATCTGGATGGGCGCTCCTCGGCAGGTCCGGCCAAGCATTTCGACTCGGCTCTGGGCCAGATGGTCAACTTCCTGGGCACCCTGCAGAACGAATGGGCCGGAGCCCAGGCTTTCAACAACGTGGACACCTACCTGGCCCCCTTCATCCGCCACGACGGGCTCTCCTACCAGCAGGTGCGCCAGGCCGTGCAGAAGTTCGTGTTCAACCTGAACACCACTTCCCGCTGGGGCGGCCAAACCCCCTTCACCAACTTGAGCTTCGACCTGGCTCCGCCCAAGCATCTGGCCAGCGAGGCGGTCATCGTGGGCGGCAAACTCCTGGACGTCACCCACGGCGAGTTCCAGGCCGAGATGGACATGTTCAATCAGGCCTTCCTGGAGGTCATGGCCGAGGGCGACTACTTTGGCCAGATATTCTCATTCCCCATCCCCACCTACAACGTGACCGAGGATTTCCCCTGGGATTCGCCCATCGGCACGAAACTGCTGGAACTCACCGCCAAGTACGGCGCACCCTACTTCCAGAACTTCATCAACTCCGACCTTTCTCCTGAGGACGTGCGCTCCATGTGCTGCCGCTTGCAGATGGACCTGCGCGAGCTGCGCAACAAGGTGGGCGGACTGTTCGGAGCGGGCGACCTCACCGGCTCCATCGGGGTGGTGACTTTGAACCTGCCCAAACTTGCCTACCTGGCCCAGGGCGAGGAGGACTTCCTGGATCTGCTCGGTGAGTACGCCACCCTGGCCAAGGACGCTTTGGAGTTCAAGCGTAAGCTCATCCAGGACTACCTGGATCGAGGCATGTTCCCCTATTCTGCGCGCTACCTGAAGAACGGCTACAAGGGCCACTTCTCCACCATCGGCCTGGTGGGCGGCCACGAGGCCTGCCTGAACATCCTGGGCAAGGGCATTGAGACCGAGGCCGGCGTGCGGCTCATGACCCGGGCCTTGAACCACCTGCGCGAGATCACCAGCCGTTTCCAGGAGGAGACCGGCCACCTCTACAACCTGGAGGCCACCCCGGCTGAAGGCACAAGCTACCGCCTGGCCAAGATCGACAAGAACCTCTACGCGGACATTCAGGCCTCCGGCAACGGCACTCCGTACTACACCAACTCCACCAACCTGCCCGTGGGCCACTGCGAGGATGTCATCGCCGCCCTGGAGCACCAGAACAGGCTCCAGCCGCTGTACACCGGCGGTACGGTGTTCCATACGTTTTTGGGGGAGGCCGTGGTGGACACCACGGCCTTGAAGAATTTCATCATCAAGGCTTTCCGCATGACCAAGATACCGTACCTGTCCATCACGCCCACGTTCAGCGTGTGCAAGGAGCACGGCTACCTGCCCGGCGAGCATTTCGAATGCCCCACCTGCGGCGAAGACGCCGAGGTGTTCACCCGCATCGTGGGGTACTACAGGCCGGTATCGCGCTGGAACAAGGGCAAGAAGGCCGAATACGCGGACAGGGTGACGTATACGGGCACGGGCACCGGGCCGGTCACGGGACCGTGCGGGTGCGAGCCCGGACAACTCTAGACGATACGGCTGGAGCCGGGACATCTCCCGGCTCCAGTCTTTCCCATGTCAGCCCTCTTCACCATCGGCCACTCCAACCACCCAGCCGAGCACTTTCTCGACCTGCTGCGCCGTCACGGCATAACCGCCGTGGCCGACGTGCGCTCCAAGCCGTACACCAGGTATGCCAAACACTTTTGCCGGGAACCCCTGTGCCGCTACCTGGAAGGAAACGGCGTCCGCTACGTCTTCCTGGGGGATCTTGTCGGCGGCATGCCGGACGACCCCGAACTCCTCGGCCCGGGCGGCAAGCCGGACTACGCCCGTATCGCCGCCTCCCCCGCATTCGCGGCCGGCATCGAGCGTCTCGTCAATGGCGCGGACAAGCACCTCATCGCCCTGATGTGCGGCGAGGAGGACCCCGGCAAATGCCACCGCCACCATCTCATCGCGCAAGCCTTGCGCGCGCGGGGCATCGCTGTGCGCCACATTCGGGGAGACGGGCAGGTGCAGGAGGATGGAGCGTTACAGAGGGGCAGGGGCTTGGACGTCGGATTGCGTCAGCTCCCTCTGCCCAGGTAGCAAACACGTTTTCATCGTCGGCGGAGCAACAACATCCCGACAGCCTGGACGGCAGGGTCGAAGGAACTTCAGCCCCGTCCGTGGTGGAAAGGCTGCGTGTTCACGAATCTGGATGTTGAACCGGGCCGGGGGGCGCCGGAACAAAGACGCCTGGACGAATACGGTCGTAGTTGACCCATCTGGGAGTATACGGCTCGCGGTGAGGGGGCGTGCTTTGCTTCAGAGAAAGCTTGACTTGTCCAGGGGGGTGTGCTTGTATTCAAGCATACCCCCCCTTTTTCGTGCGGAGAAATGAATTTATCAGCCGGAGCAAGTCCGGATGTGGCAGTTTTGTGCGGGTGGTTAAATACGGCGGTGCATGGGTATGGGAATGTTAATTAGAGGTAAACTTTGATGCATGCTGTGTATAAGAACAAATTTTATGTTATTTTTATGGTGGTTTGTGTATCATTGATGGCAAGCTGTGCAATGGCAAATGGGAATGGCGGGGAAGTTCTTGGGAGCATTGAATGGATAGAGCCTGTTAAAAGGCTGGGTGTTGGTACAATTGTTCTGTTTTTATTGCTTATTACAAATATTGTTGTGCTTTTAAGATTTAGATCGGATGCAAAGTATTCATTTACTCGTGATGTTGTGCATTCAGAGCTGAAAAATTTAAATTCAAAGATTGTATTGTTCTATAATCCGCTCCATGCGATGCTTTCAATGAACGAGGATATGCACAAGAAATTTGGTCCGGATACGTGGCCAGACGAGGGTGAGGCGCGCGAAGAAGGTATGCATCTATGGGAACAAATCGACAGCAGTGTTATATGGATGAATAACAAAAAGATATTGAACGTCCTTACCCAGCATGCGCATTTCGTGGAGGATGAAAAGGAGGCTGAAGTTTATCGAAAACTTATGGTTTATCTTGTTTCGTACTTTGCGGTTCTGGAACGGGGAATTGTACTTGCCAAAGGCTACAAATTCCCCGGTAGTGTGTCGAATGTCGTAAAGAATGCACGAGATTTTCTGTTGAGAAAACGTGAAAGGCTACGGGATGAACTGGGCATCTATCTGAACGAAGAATAAACCCTCGAAAGCCATTCGAACGCCTTGGCCTTCTGTCCTCCGAGCGCCCCGCCGATTGAGTTCCGCCTGCATCACACCTCGCCCGAATCAACACGAATCGAATCGGTCATGGTCTTGACCGCCGGACTGGTGTATCGTCCACAACAATCTTACCGGGGACATCCGGAACACCATGCGGAGGGAAATCATGGCCACATCATTTTCAGACAGGGCCGCCGGGGCCATTGTGGGCGCGCTCATCGGTGACGCCCTGGGACTTGGGCCGCACTGGTACTACGATCTGACGGCCATGCGCCGCGATTACGGAGACTGGATCGACGGCTACACCGACCCCAGGCAGAACCGCTACCATGCCGGTCTCAAGGCCGGGGACCAGTCCCAGACCGGGCTCATCACTCTCGAGCTGCTCTGGTCAGTGGCTTCGAACGGCGGGTACGACAAGGTGGACTTCACCCGCCGCCTGGACGAGAACATCCTGTCCCACACGGACGGAACGGCTTACAGCGGGCCCGGGGGCTACACCAGCATCTCCATCAGGGAACTGCACGAGGCGCGCGTTCAGAAGAAACTCGCCTGGGGCGAGACGGGCGGCTACGCGGACACCACCGAGGGTGCGGAGCGGGCAGTGGTCCTGGCGGCGCGATACGCGGCGTATGCCTCCCAGGCTGCGGACGTGGTGGCCGAAAACATCCGCCTCACCCAGATCGACCCCTTTGTGGTGGCCCAGTCCGTGGCCTTCAACGTGATCATCTCCGCCTTGGTGCGCGGCGATGACTTCGACGCTCATCTGGGAAAGCATCTGTGGAAAATGCTCACCGACGGTGAGCTGCCCTTCACCCGCACGGTGTTGGCCGACGAACGCGGCACGCTCACCCGTGCATTGCCCGCCCCAGGCGCGAATCTGCCTTTTCCGGACAGCCTGCTCCAGCCGTTCCATATTCAGCAAGCAGCCCAGGACCCGGGCATCCGCATCGAACCAGCTTGGAAGGTCTCGTTGGTTTACGGCATGCCCTGCGCCATCCAATGCCAGCTTCCGGCAGCCTATTATCTGGCGGCGCGCTTCCCGGACGATTTCGAGTCGGCGGTTCTGCACGCCTTGAACGGAGGCGGCAACAACATGTCCCGGGCCATGCTGACAGGAGCGCTGGTGGGAGCCATGGTCGGGCTCTCGGGCATCCCGGAGCGATTTGTGAAGGGGCTTACTCAAGGCCAGGAAATCGTAAAGCTGGCTTTGGAGGTGGCCGGGCAGGCGGCGGGGGAGATTCGGGAGAGCTAACCGCGTCAAGCTCGAGAACGGTTTGAAGATGACGGTGGGTGGTCCGGGTTTGTTTTGTCGATGAACGGTTCGAAGCAAATGCGGGTCCACGGGGATCATCCCCGTGGCGGGAGCGACCAGAGAGGGCCCTGCCCTCTCTGGTCGCCGGAAATCTTCGCCTTTACAGCTTTGCCAGCGTCTCCAGTTCCTTCTCGTGGGCCTTGACCCAGTGGAACAGGTCTTCCATCACGGTGCGGGCGCTTCGCTTGGGCTCCCAGCCGAAGGTGTCGCGCACCTTTTGGGTGTCGGTGAGGTAGATGGCCATGTCCGCCGGGCGGTTGTCCGGGTCCACGTCCACCCGGGTGCGGTTGCCGGTGATCTGCTCGCAGAGCATGGTGGTCTCAAGGAGCGACAGGCTTACTTCCAGTCCTCCGCCCACGTTGAAGATGCCGCCGTCGGCCTTGGACCAGTCGGCCAGTTCCAGTTCGATCAGGTCGAAGAGGTCGTCGGGGTGGAAGAGGTCGCGCACCTGCTTTCCCTTGCCGCCGAAGCCGATGTATTTGAGCTTGCGCTTGAAATAGTGGGCCTGCATCCACAGGGAGAACACGCCCTGGTCCACTTTGCCGAACTGCCAGGGCCCGGCGATCACCCCGCAACGATTGACCACCCCGCGCACACCGTACATGGCCCGGTACTCCTCCAGCACGAATTCCGAGCAGAGCTTGGTGGCTCCGTACATGGATTTAGCCCCGTAGATGGGGAAGCGCTCGCCGACGCCCTGAGGGGACCAGCCCTCCGGGCCGACCTCCGCCGCCCAGACGAAGCGGGTGGCTCCCTCGGTGATGGGCACGGCGTTCAGAGGATCGTAGGCGTAGACGCGGCTGGTGGAGAGGAACACCACGTCCGCCTTGTGCTTGCGGCACACTTCCAGGCAATTGATGGTGCCGACCAGGTTGGTGTTCACCAGGTATTCCGGACTGCCGCCGAAGCCCGCCAGAACGGAGGGCTCGGCCGAGCACTCCAGAAGCAAGTCGATTTTGACCTCGAAAGACAGATCCTCGGGGTTGCGGATGTCGCCGTGGACGAATTTGATCCCGGCCTCGGCCAGACGGGGCAGGTTGAATTCGGAGCCCCGACGCTTGAGGTTGTCCAGGATAATGATGTCCTGCTTGGGGTAGCGGGCCTTCAAGGCCATGGCCAGGTTGGAGCCCACGAATCCGGCCCCCCCGGTGATCAGGATCGCGCCGTCGTATTTACGCATGAGAGATGCCTCCGGCTTTTGCTAGGGGGCTTGGGTAACAGGCGGGCGGGCGAAAGGGAAGAGGCTGGTCCAGTTCAAGCGATAGCACCTCCTAGGTCGCTCCGGCCAGAAGGAATGCGGCCGCGCCCACGACACGGTGGATAGTCATAGGCGATTCGTATATGGAAACGCCGCTCCGTAGCTTCTTTCAACTTGAGGAGACGTTTGTCATGGGTTTTCTGGACTTAAACACCATCGCCATTATCGGCCTTGTGCTGCATTCGGCCCTGGCGCTGGCCATGCTCCAGACCTATCTCACCCGCAAGACCTACCCGGGTTTCCGCTGTTGGACCGCAGGTCTGGTCTGTTGGGTTCTTGGAAGCAGCGGGGTCTTTTTCAGACTCTACATCGGCGATCTCCTTGCCTTGGTACTGTGCTCTCCCCTTTTTTATCTTTTCGGCATCCTTTTCCACCATGGATTTATCAGATTTTACGCCTTGGAGAACAGCCGGCGGCAGTTGGCGTTGGATGTGGCCGTGGCCTGCCTGGGCCTGGGCGTCGTCTATGGGAATGCCCTTGTCCTGCAAAGCAGCAACGTCCGGGTGTGCGTGAACTCGCTGGTGGGCAGTTTCCTCCTGTTTCGGGCCGCGTTGGAGCCCTATCTGATCCCCGGGACCCGGCGCAGCAACATTCAGCTCAGCATCAGCCTGAGCCTGGGGTTGATTGCCGGACTTCTCCTTGCTCGCTCCGCCATGGCCGCGTTTGGGCCCCACCTCCCTAGCATGCAGTTCGAGGACCCCATGCTCAGGCCCGTGCTGGTTCTGGGGCTAGTCGCCTTGGTCCTTACGATCTATGGATTCATTTCCCTCATGCATGCTCGTCTGGAGGAAGAATTGCTTCGAGCCCAGGCCAGGCTCAGGGAGCAGGCCAACACCGACGCCTTGACCGGGCTTCTGAACCGGCGGGGGTTTACCGAGATCGCCGGACACGACATCCGGTCGGCCGTTCGCTACGGACACAAGGTGAGCCTGATCATGATCGACCTGGATCACTTCAAGGAGATCAACGACACCCACGGCCACACAGTGGGTGACGAAGTTCTGGCCGCCGTGGGCCGGATGTGCCGGAAGTCCATGCGGGAGGTGGACATCGTGGCCCGTTTGGGGGGAGAGGAATTCGCCGTGCTCATGCCCCAGACGGACCTGGCGAGCGCCTGCCGGACTGCCGAGCGCCTGCGCCAGATGCTGCGTTGCATCTGGGAGATCAGGGGCTTGTGTGTTTCCACCTCTGCCAGCTTCGGCGTGGCGGAGCTTGACCCGGGCGGCCTGGACAGCATGCTGAACCGCGCGGACGCCTGTCTGTACCGGGCCAAGCATGAGGGACGCGACAGGGTGTGCTCGGAAGTGTAGCGGGGAGCCTCAGGAAGATTTTCCCGTCAAGGTGTCCCGGCGAGCCAGACTCGGGAAGAGCCGCATCCACAGCGCCACCACGATGAGCGTGCCCACCCCTCCGGCCACCACCGCGCCTACGGTGCCGAACCAGGCGGCGGTCAGGCCGGACTCGAACTCCCCCAACTGGTTGGACGTACCGATGAAGATGGAGTTCACCGCGCTCACCCGGCCGCGCAGCTCGTCCGGGGTGTCCAGCTGGACCAGGGTGGCGCGGATGACCACGCTGATCATGTCGCTGGCTCCGAGCAGGGCCAGTGCCGCGAGCGAAAGCGGAATGGACCGGGACAGCCCGAAGACCACGGTGGACAGCCCGAACATGGCCACGGCCGCGAACATGGTCTTGCCCACCCGGCGCTTGAGCGGACGGCGGGCGAGGTACAGGGACATGGTCAGCGCCCCCACGGCCGGAGCAGCGCGCAGCACGCCCAGCCCCAGCGGTCCGGTGACCAGGATATCCTTGGCGTAGACCGGCAGGAGGGCCGTAGCCCCACCCAGGAGCACCGAGAACAGGTCCAGGGAGATGGCCCCCAGGATGTCCGGGCGGGCGCGGATGTACTCGATCCCGCCGAGAACCGAGCGCAGGGTGGCCGGCTCCTTGCGGGCGGTGGTCCGGGACCCGGGAATGCCTGCCATGCAAACGCCGCCCAGCAGGAAGAAAGCCGAGGCCGACGCATAGACGCTGCCTGGGCCGGCCATGTACAGGAGGCCGCCCATGGCCGGCCCCAGGATCACCGCCGTCTGCCAGGTGGAGGCGCTCCAGGCCAGCATCCGGGGCAATTTGGCCGGCTCGGCCAGACTGGGCAGCAGGGCCTGCATGGAGGGCATTTCGAAGGCTCGGGCAGTGCCGATAAGGAGCACGCAGGCGAAAATGCCGTACAGGCCGAGCCAGTGGCCGAAGCTTCCCACCGCAAGAACGGCGGCCACCAGGAATTGCAGCCACTGACAGGCCGTCACGATGCGCCGGCGTTCCACCCGGTCGGCCACGTGGCCGACAACCAGGGTCAGCAGAAACTGCGGCAGAAACTGCACCAGCCCCACCAGCCCAAGGTTGAAGACACTCCCGGTCAGGTCGTAGACCTGCCAGCCGATAGCCACTCCAGACATCTGGTATGCGAACCCTGAAGCACCTCTGGAGAGCCAGAAGCGGTTGAAGGCGGAGTTGTCGAATATTTTGGAAGGCATTCTTGTTTCCTGTGGGACCCGAAAGATATGCGCGCATCGCGAATGCATCGCCGGGAGGGCCGAATCGCCCGAATTGAAGTCGGCGTCAAGAGTGGCAGGTGAAAGTTGCGAAGGAGGGATTGCCCGTGCCTGGAGGCAGCAATCCGGTCGAATTCCAGCAAATGTGTTGCCATCAAGAATGATGGCTTCACGCATCCCGCACCATCAAAAAAGCGGGGGCCGTTTGGCCCCCGCTTTTATAACGACATTCTCTCCGGCCCACCCCGCGAAGCAAAATGGGATTCCAAAGGGCGCTAGCCCTTTGGCCGCCGGAGGCATATTAAATCTTATTCTTCGCTTAGCAATTCCCCCCGGCGCCGCCTTCCTTGACTACGTCCTTCTGGACCTCGTAGATTTCGCGCAGGATCTTGGGCACGTCGTAGGTGATCTTCCAGTTCGGATAGTGCTCCTCGAACTTCTTCAGGCCCGACACCCACCAGATGTGGTCGCCGATGCGGTTGGTTTCGTCGTATTCGAAGTTCATCTTCTTGCCGGTGATCTCCTGGCACATGTCCATGGCTTCGGCCATGGAACAGTTGGAGTAGCGGCCGCCGCCCATGTTGTACACTTCGGCCACGCGGGGCTTCTCGAAGAAGTGCCACAGGGAATTCACCAGGTCGTAGGAGTGGATGTTGTCCCGGACCTGCTTCCCCTTGTAGCCGTAGATGAAGTACTTCTTGCCGGTGATGCAGCAGCGCATGAGGTACGAAAGGAAGCCGTGCAGCTTGGTGCCGGAGTGGGCCGGGCCGGTGAGGCAGCCGCCCCGGAAGACGCCGGTGTTCAGGCCGAAGTAGCGGCCGTATTCCTGCACCAAAACATCGGCCGCAACCTTGGAGGCCCCGAACAGGCTGTGCTTGGTCTGGTCGATGGACATGGTCTCGTCGATGCCGCTGGCCCACTTGTGGCCGGGATCGAGCTCGAAGCGCTTGTCCAGTTCAACGAGGGGCAGGTAGTTGGGGGTGTCGCCGTAGACCTTGTTGGTGGAAGTGAAGATGAACACTCCCTCGGGGCAGTGCGTCCGGAAGTTCTCCATCATGACCATGGTGCCGTTGGCGTTGACGGTGAAGTCCATGTAGGGGTCGGAGGCGGCCCAGTCGTGCGAGGGCTGGGCGGCGCAGTGGATCACGGCCTTGATGGCCTTGCCGTAGCGGCCGTAGATCTTGCTGATGGCCTCGTGGTCGCGGATGTCGGCGTCGTAATGGGTGTAGCCCTTGAGGTCCTGCTCCAGGCGCCGGCGGTTCCACTCGGTGGAGGCGTCCTCGCCGAAGAAGGTCTTGCGCAGGTTGTTGTCGATGCCCACAACTTCGAAGCCTTTGTCGGCGAAGAAGCGGACGGTTTCCGAACCGATCAGGCCGGCCGAGCCGGTGACGATAGCAACTGACATGAGTGCTCCTTGAGAGAAAGTTGGAGGCGCTGCCCCCAAACCCCCGACAGGGCGCTGCCCTGGACCCTGGGGGGTCGTTAACGTTTCACTTTGCCTAATATATACATGAACCCCACGAGAAAACGCAGGAAATACATTCCGAAAGTGAGGCGCGGATGCGTGAGCAGCCTGCGCCAACGGCCGTTTTCCAGGAAGACTCCAAAGAACCGGTAGGACATCCCGAACTGGCGGGCCAGGTCAGGATCGTCTTTGGGCCACTTGGCCGCGTAGGCCTCGAAGGAGCCGCCATAGTAGGTCTTTTTGGTCAGGTAGCGCCACAGGTCGAAGGTCGCCTCGTTGTGGAACAGCAACGGCCGGTCGTCCCCGGAGAAATGCTCGTAGCTGGTAAGGCGCGAGAGAGGATTCACCCCTGCCGTGCAGGAGCCGACCACCGCCTGACTCTGGCCCGCGCCGGCCTCCATGGCGGCGGGGGCGGGCATGGCCTGGACGTAGGTGTCCACCCTGTCGAAGTCGTACTCGCAGAGCACGCCGACCCGGCAATGGTTCCGGATGAGCTTGTCGAAATCCCAGTCCTCGGGGCCGGTGAGGGACTCGTCGAAGCCGCCGCTGGCCTCGAAGGCCTCACGGGTGAAGATACGCACGCAGTCGATGACCGTGCCGTCGTAGAAGCTACGCTCGAAGCGGCGAACTGTGGGGAAGAAGCCTTTGCCCAGGACAATTTCAGGAATGTACAGGGCGCAATATTTTTCGCGGCGCATCATCTCCACAGAACGCTCGACGACGGTTGCGGACAGGATCATGTCCGCGTCCAGGAACATGAAAATCTCCCCTGAGGACCTGGAGAAGCCGAAGTTGCGCTGGGCGGAGCGTTCGGGACCCTTGTCGAACACGTTAGGCGTGAACCGCGCGGCGATGGTCTTGGTATCGTCCGTGGACTGATTGTCCACCACGATGATCTCCAGCAATTCCGACGGATAGCTCTGGGCCGCGAGGGACTCCAGGCAATTGCCGATGTTGCGGGATTCGTTGCGGGTGGTGATGATGACCGAGACGCGTTCGCCGTTCATGAAACCTTGTATCTCCAGAAAAAACCAAACCCCCTATCGAGGGGGTCTGGGGGGAATCATTCCCCCCAGCGGGAGCAGGGCAGAGCCCTGCCGGGGTCCGGGGCGGAGCCCCGGCTGGGTGCGGGGCAGCGGCCCGCCTACTTTTTGCACTCCGCGCATCCCTTGCGGGTGTTCAGCAAATGCCCGATCAGCTTCCCCGCCGCCCGGTAGAAGAAGGCGATGTCGTCCACGCTACGGATGGACAATATCTTGCGCACCAGAAATGCTGGGGTAAGGGCGGCCTTATACAGTTCATTCTTGAATTGCAACACGTCTTCGTTGGAGATGGGCGATTTCCACACGCTGCGGCGCATGTCGTAGTCGTCCCAATCAAGGGTGGTCAGCCATCCCTGTTTCTTGGCTTCCTCGAACAGGGGGGTGCCGGGGTAGGGCACCACGATGGTGGCCTGGAGGGTGTCCAGGTAGCCCCCGGTGAACATGCGCTTGGCGAAGTCGATGGTGGCCCGGGCGTCGGCCATAGACTCCCAGGGATAGCCCACCATGGTGGTGATGTGCGGGGCCAGCCCGGCCTTCTTGCACATGCGCAGGGTCTCTTCGATCTGTACGACCTTGATGCCCTTGACCAGTCGGTCCAGGGTGGACTGCACCACGGACTCCAGACCTATAAGGATGAAGCGGAAGTTGGCGGTCTTCAGGAGTTTCCACTGCTCCTGGGACAGTGCGCCCACGCGCATGTTGCAGCCCATGACCACTTTCTTATGCAGGCCGCGCCGGATCATGCCGTTGCAGAAGTCTTCCAGCCACTTGCCTTTGGGAAAGCAGCCGGAGTCGTCGAAAATTTCCTTAACACCCAGAGCCGCGAGCTTTTCAATCTCGTCCAGGTGGCGTTCCACGGACACGGTGCGGTAATTGCGGCCCGGATAGAGGGTGGTCCAGGAGCAGAAGGTGCACTTGCCCCACCAACAGTCGCGCCCGGCGTAGACGTAGGTGCCGGGGGTGTATTTGAAATTGCCGTTCTTGTAGGCGTAGAGCTTCCATTGAGTCAGCTCCCGGTCGATATGGGGCAGCTGGTCCAGGTCGTGCTCCATGGAGGCCGGCCCGGTGTCCCGGATCTCGCCGTCCTCTCGGAACCAGACGCCCCCGGGCAGAACCGGGGACTCGCCGGATAGAAAGTCGGCCAGGTCGGCCAGAATAAAGTCGAAGTCTCCGCCGGCTATGACGAAGTCCACGGGGCAGTTCTCCATGGACTCGCGGGGCAGGGCGGTGACGTGGTCGCCCATGAGCAGCACCTTGGATCCGGGCAGCTCGCGCTTGAGTTCCTCCACGATCTTCCAGTGGCGCTTGATGACCGGAGTCTTGGACTCCATGGCGATGAGGTCCGGCTTCTCGCGCTTCATGCGCTCAAGCCAGGCGGCGTAGCTCATCTCCTCGGCGATGCCGTCGTCCCAAAAGACCTGGTGCCCGCGAGCCTGGCACAGGGTGGCCGCGTACGAAGGCACCATGGGGTAGATGTAGGTGGGATTGGTGAACCACTGGAACTGGCGGTTCTGGGACAGGAGGGCCACGCCCATGGGCGATTCCAGAGGCGGATAGGATACGGATACTTTCATTTATCTGCCGAGGGTGCTCTTGAGGTCATGGGTGAACCAGCCGCGCAGGAAGCGCCAGCCGTACCACAGATGGGTGAGGACGATGTAAGGGACGCAGGCCAGGGTCACGTCCAGGGGTTCGTGGCGGCGGATATCGACGATGGCCAGGACCAGGGCGGCTAAGTAGACGAAGAGGCCGGTCCTGTACACCGGGCAGGGCAGGATGAAAAAACCCAGCACCAGGAAGAGAAGCCACAGGGTGGGCAGAAAATAGGGCAGTCGGCGCGAGGTCTCCGGGTGGTTGCGGGCGAAATGGCCCCGGTGCACGCCGTAGTTGCCCACCTGCCGCAGATGCTTGCCAAGGCCCTGGCGGCGGTGGTGCCAGACCATCATTTCGGGCAGGTAGAGAATCTTGCCTCCGGTCCTGGCCACCAGGTCCATGCAGAACTTGGTGTCCTCGCCGGGCCAAAATTCGTTGTCGAAGCCGCCGACCGCGAGGAAGGCTTCGCGGCGCACCAGGAGGTTCACCGTAGGCCAGTCGTCCACGTAGTGCCTGGGCGGCAGGGGCAGATAGCGTTGCGGGAAACCGCCGGAGAAGCGTGAAAGGAAGATCGCTCCCGAGGCCCTGGCCCAGAAGGGATCGGAGGTCGGGGTCTTGGCCGGTCCGCCCACGGCGACCACTTCCTGCTCGCGCTCGAAGGCCTGCAGGGCGAAGGTCAGCCAGTAGGGTTCAGGATAGGCGTCGTCGTCGATGAAGGCCAGATACCGGCCGCTGGCAACCTGGGCTCCCCTGTCACGCTTGACGGCCGGGCTGACCGCTCCGGTGGGGAGGACGCTCACGGCAGGATGGGCGTACACGCCTGTCAAGTCGTCCATCCGGTCGTCCGGCAGGAGGATGACCTCGAAGCGTTTCTCCTTCAGTTCGAATATGTGGCGCAGGCTTTCCTCCACCAGAACGCCAGGCTCCTTGAATGGAATGATGATGGAGAACAGGGGGGTGTCGGCCATGATCTACTCCCAGCGTCCGGCGCGCTCGCGGATGATGTACAAGGGCCTCTGCACCACTTCGGTGTGGATGTGTCCGATATAGAGCGACACCATGCCCAGTCCGCAGAGCACGATGCCGATGAGAAAGGTGTTGAACACGGTGAAGAAGGCCATGGGGGTGTAGTTGGCGCCCCAGAGGATGTTGCCGGCCATCATGAAGACCAGGCACGGCAGGCATACCCCGATGATGGTCAGGCCCAGGTAGCCCGTGAAGCGCAACGGCAGCAGCGAAAAGGAGGTGAAGCTGTTCACGGCCAGATTGAGGAGCTTCTTGAAGGAGTAGCCCACCTGGCCGGAGTCTCGGGCCGGGGCCGCGAAGGGGATGTAGATCTTCTTGAAGCCCATCCAATCGATGAGCCCCCGGAACATGCGAGTGCGTTCAGTGAAATGGAGCAGGGTCCGGACGACCTTCTTGTCCAGGAGCCTGAAATCCGTGCTGGAGGGGGGGATGTCCAGGTCGGAATAGCGGGTCATCACCCAGTAGAAGGCCTTGGACCCGAATTTCTTGAGCGCTGAGTAGTCGGCCACGGATTCACGCACCGTGGCCACCATCTCGTAGCCCTCCTCCCACTTGGCGATGAGGGTGGGAATCAGCTCCGGGGGATGCTGCAGGTCGGCGTCGATGCAGATGACAGCGTCCACGTCGGGGCAGAGCTCCACCCCGGCGGTCAGAGCCATTTCCTTGCCGAAGTTGCGCGAGAGCATGAGCCCTTTCACCCGTGCGTCTCGTTCGGAGATCTCTCTGATCTTGGCCCAGGAGGTGTCGCGGCTGCCGTCGTCCACCATGATGATCTGCCAGTCGAAAGGCAGGGTTTCCAGCACGGCGCGCAAGCGCTGGTGCAGGGCGTCGAGGCCCTGAGATTCGTTGTAGACCGGGACGACGACGGCCAGGGATTTGGGCGAGGATTCAGGCGATTCAGGCATGTTAAGAATAATATCGAGAGGAAACTTTTTGAAAAAAGTTTCCTCTCGAGCTCTCCTTCAAAAACTTTTCAAGCAGTTTCGCGTTCAACGCGGTCATACGACTCTTGATGTCACGGAGTAAGGAAGCGCGAGTCCTTCCAGGTAGGGAGTGGGGGCAGCGCCCCCACCCGCCAGAGGCATCTTTATTTTCTTTTCAGGAACCAGTCAAAGTATTCAATGGTCTTCTTGAGGCCTTCGGCCAGTTTGATCTTCGGCTCCCAGTCCATGGCGCTCTTGGCCAGGGTGATGTCGGGCTTGCGCTGCCTTGGGTCGTCCGAAGGCAGAGGGCGGTACTCGATCTTGGACTTGGAGCCGGTGTATTCTACCACCAGCTTGGCCAGTTCCAGGATGGTGAATTCGCCGGGGTTGCCCAGGTTCACCGGGCCGGTGAATTCGTCCGGGGTCTTCATGGAACGCACGAAGCCGTCGATAAGGTCGTCCACGTAGCAGAAGGAGCGGGTCTGCTGGCCTTCGCCGTAGACGGTCAGCGGCTCCCCCTGCAAGGCCTGCACGATGAAGTTGGACACCACCCGGCCGTCGTTGGGGTGCATGCGCGGCCCGTAGGTGTTGAAGATGCGCACCACCTTGATGCGCAGGTTGTGCTGGCGGCGGTAGTCGAAAAAGAGGGTCTCGGCGCAACGCTTGCCCTCGTCGTAGCAGGAGCGGAAGCCGATGGGGTTGACGTTGCCCCAGTAGGACTCCGGCTGCGGATGGACGTGGGGATCGCCGTAGACCTCGGAGGTGGAGGCCTGCATGATCTTGGCCCGCACGCGCTTGGCCAGGCCCAGCATGTTGATGGCCCCATGCACGCTGGTCTTGGTGGTCTGCACAGGATCGAACTGGTAGTGGATGGGCGAGGCCGGGCAGGCCAGGTTGTAGATCTCGTCCACCTCGATGTAGAGAGGGAAGGTGACGTCGTGGCGCAGGAGCTCGAAGCTGGGATGGTCCAGGAGGTGCCGGATATTCAGTTTGGCGCCGGTGAAGTAGTTGTCCAGGCACACGACCTCGCAACCTTCGGAAAGCAGGCGTTCGCAGAGATGGGAACCAAGAAAGCCCGCGCCGCCGGTGACGAGCACACGTTTGTTCAAGTGCATGTCGGATGATCCTTTATGGGTGTGATGATACGGTCCTTGCCGACGGCGTGTAAACCGCTTTCGGGTGTTTGTAAATCATGCCGCCAGTACCTCCACCAGAGTTAAAATAATTTTTATTCTAATCATTTTAGACGATTATAATGACATAGCTATTTCCCAGCCGCTTTAGCCTTGGAACTCATTTTTACCCCGAAATCATTGGACATTCAGCCAACCCACGGGTTCATCCGACCAATCGGGTGGTCTGCTGTCGTGGGAGCAAGACCACCTCCTCTTTCGGGGGACTGTTAGATTATAACCGTATGGTTGTGAATTTGCATAGACACAAGTATCTAAAAATAATGGAATTTCAGTATAGACTGTGTAACTGATTATGAGAGAATCATACTGTCGGGGTGTGGATACTTCACGCGATTGTAACTTTAATGTTTGGATGGATTTATGTAAAAGAAGATTACAAAGGCGGCTTCAATGTATCGTGCTGAAAATTTTGTACTTTTATAACTACCTGATAAGACTCGTAGTTCAATTTTTCAAGGAAGGTGCCAAGTGTTTCATCCGCAAGATGCTGCCAGCGTTCAGAAGGAAATAGAAAACTTGAAGTCAATGTATCACGAACAAAACGAAATCATTATGGGTTTCAGCCTCTCGGTTGCTTCTCTTGAAAGAAACACTTTTGGCTTGAAGACTAAGATTGAAGAACTGCATCTTGGTTTTAAAGGGTTTGAAGTGCCAGGAATTCCCTGGAAATCCCAAACCCGTGGGAGAGTCGGAGCAAAGTCCGTTATGAAAAAGTAAATTGATATGCATTCTATGAGTTGTTATTTGAATGAACGTATTCAAATGTTCGTTATTTGGGAGGGTGGTACGGGGTTGGTGTGTTTTTGTGTCGTCGTCTCGAAAAAAATGCAAAACTAAATTGATAACAAGGGTGATGTGTGGAAATGATGGTTCAATTTTAGAGCGATTTGGAGGATGTAAACAATAGAAATTGAAGCCGATGCTTCTCGTTGATCCCATATAACATACCGCACGGACCTAGCCTGAAGTTGCTTCGGGGGTTGACTCTTCATGAAATTCCATCTGAACCCGGTGAAGCCTGTCCTTGTTCGTTTCCGTTGGGTACACTACCCTATGCCTTGGCTCGAGCCGGACTGGTTTGCTGGACTGGTCGCGGGCTCAGGGAGAAGCGGAAGGCGGATCGTCCTTGAAGCCGGCCCCGCCAAGGGAGAACTCTTCAGACGCCGCGGGCTTGGTCCTGCTCGGGAGGTTTCATGAACATACTGGCTTTCAACGGCAGTCCGAGAAAGAAATGGAACACCGCCACAATGCTCGAAAGCGCAATGGAGGGCGCCAGGAGCCGGGGGGCGGCCTGCGAAATGGTGCACCTGTACGACATGTCCTACAAGGGATGCATCAGCTGTTTCGAATGCAAGAAGATCGATGGCAAGAGCTACGGCCGTTGCGCGGTGCAAGACGAGCTGACGCCGGTCCTTACGCGGGTGCTGGCGGCGGACGCCCTGATAGTCGGGTCTCCCGTGTACTATGGGGCGGAGACGGGGGAGACGCGTTCATTCCTGGAGCGTCTGCTGTTCCCTTCCACGACGTACACGCCGGGATATGCCTCGATTTTTCCCCGGAAAATTCCCACGGCCATGATCTACACCATGAATGTCAAAGAAGAGATGCTGGCTGAGTTTTCCTATGACAGATTCATGGAGCGCACCCGGGGCGTTCTGGCGCGCGTGTTCGGTTTCTGCGAGCTGCTGCTGGCCACGGATACCTTGCAGTTCAGCGATTACGGGAAGTATCTGTCCACGGCCTGGGACCCGCAGGCCAAGGCCAGAAGGCGCGAGGAGGTCTTTCCGAGCGACTTGGCCAGGGCCTTCGCCCTGGGTGAGAAGCTGGCCGCCCCGACGTTCGCCTGACGTCGGGAGCGTCGCAGAGGCTGGGGAGCGGACGGTCTCCGCCTCACATCCAGAACAGCCCGCTCCACTCCCCGACGTCCTTCCGGGCGGGCTCGGGCATGCCAAGCGCGGTGTAGGCCAGGGCCACGGCCTGGGCCTGTGTGGTCAGGATGCCGGAGAGGATGAGGGCCCCGCCGGGCTTCAAGCGGTTGGCCAGGTAGGGGGCCATGTCGATGAGCGGCTGGGCCAGGATGTTG
>Ga0326727_10001197_pt1 | contig 98614 bp, 67 predicted proteins | sample MB2enrmetagenome_FD_207643 | JGI IMG/M metagenome (GOLD analysis project Ga0326727, IMG submission 207643) | Lab enriched peat soil microbial communities from McLean, Ithaca, NY, United States - MB29MY | ecosystem: Environmental > Terrestrial > Soil > Wetlands > Peat | place: USA: New York... | reverse complement strand
ACGCGGGCTTCCTGCTGCGCCAGAGTGAAACGACCTCTCTCGCCGCCCCATCCAGCAATACCTTACATCACTCTCGCCTATTTTCGTCCTTCGTTGCCGGGCCAAAGCCCGGTGAGCTACTCATACCTCAGCGCCACCATGGGGTCGACTTTGGACGCGCGCCGGGCAGGCAGGTATGCGGCCACTGCGGCGACGGCAATCATCACCAGCGCGGCCAAAGCAACGGTGGACGGATCGGTAGTTTTGAGGCCATAGAGCACACTTTCAATCAGGCGTGCAGCGGCGAGCGAGACAGGAATCCCTATCGCCACGCCCAGCGCGGCCAACGTCAAACTCTCGCGCATGACCATCCAGAGCACGCCGGAGGCTTCCGCTCCCAGCGCCATACGGATGCCGATTTCGTTCGTGCGCCGGGTCACGGCATAGGCGGCGAGTCCGTAGATGCCGATGCAGGCCAAGAATGCCGCGAGCATGCCAAAGAAAGTGGAAAGCCGCGCGATCAAACTTTGACCTGCCAGGGAGCGGTTGACCTGCTCGCCCAAAGTCCCCGTATAAGCGAGCGGCAGGCTATGGTCGATTTGGGAGACAGCCTGTCGCACTTCTGCGATGGTCACCTCTGGGTTTCCCGAATAACGAACCTCGAAATCGTTCAGATATTGAACGTGCTGTGTGTAGGGGTAGTACGCCGCCGGAAACGGTCGTTCGCCCAAATTCTGATACTTCGCGTCTTTCACCACCCCAACCACTTCAATGTCGTTGCTATGCTTGGGATCGGGTCCAATTCCGAAGTGCTTTCCAAGCGGCGAACCGCCGGGGAGGTACCACTTCGCAAAAGTCTCATTGATGACGGCGACCTTGGGCGAGGCGCCGGTATCCCGTGGGCCAAACGCGCGACCGAGCAAGAGGGGAATTCCCATGGTCGCGAAGTAGCCTGGGCCAACAACGTTATGTGTGACCATCATGTCATCCTGGGGCGTCGGAGTGCGCCCAATCACGCAAACCGGATCGGTCCACTCGCCCTGGTCAAAAGTGAAGAACGAAATGCTGTCGGCGCGGACCCCGGGGAGGGCGCCTACCCGCTGCTCGATTTGCTGGTATAAACCTACCAGGCGCAAATCCTCTTTGTAGCCGACCGCGGGCGGATCGATCCCGAACAACAGGACGTTTTCTTTGTTGAATCCCGTGTCGACGTTCGAGAGGTTCACCAGGGTGCGGAGGAACAGGCCGGCGCCGATCAAGAGCACAAGTGAGAGCGCCACCTGCGAAACGATCAAGGCCTTTGCCAACGTTGTGCGGCTGGTCGAAGCCACTGAGCCTCTTGCTTCTTTCAACGACGAACCTAAGGCGACACGGGTGGCGCGCAGGGCCGGAGCAAGCCCGCAGAGAAGCGCCGTGGCCAGCGACACGAGGAGAGTGAAGCCCAGCACGCGCGCGTCCGGAGCCACATTCAGCAGCAAAGGTACGTCACCGTGGGGAACCATGGCGACGAGCACGTGGCCGGCCCAACCGGCAAACAGGATTCCCAATGTCGCGCCGGCGAGGGCGAGCACCAGGCTCTCGGTGAGCAGTTGGCGGACCAGTCGCCCCCTGCCGGCTCCCAGCGACATGCGCACTGCAATCTCGCGCTCGCGGGTCGTGGCGCGGGCCAGCAGGAGATTGGCAAGGTTAGCGCAGACGATCAGCAAAACCAGTCCCACGACGGCCATCAGGATTTGCAAGGGAGTTTCGGCCCCGTAGCGAATGTGGGGGAGTCCCTGTTTTATCGGAGTCAGTTCGATCTGAGCGTGCCGAAGGTCATCCTCTTGCTGCTTTGTAAGGGTCGCACCGGCATAATCGCGCCAGATCTGATTGGCCAAGAGATTGGCTCGGGCTCGGGCCTGCTCGATCGTGACGCCCGCCTTCAGCCGGCCGAGGATGTAAAGCGACTCGAACCATTTATCGTCCAGGCCGTTCCAGCCGGGCGACACCTGCTTCTCCATCGAGAGGGGAATCCATACATCGGGCGATTGGCCGACGGCTGTTCCGAAGAAACCCGGAGGGGTGACACCGATGATGGTGTAAACCGTCGAGCCCAAGGTCACCGTCTTGCCGACAATTGCCGGGTCGCGGGCAGACTGCCGATCCCACCAGGAGTAGCTGACCATGGCCACCGGGTGCCCGCCAGCCGGTTCGTCTTCAGTCTCCGTCAACGAGCGTCCCAGCCAAGGCTTCACGCCCAGCATGCGGAAATACGTTCCCGAGACTAACTGGACATGCAGCAGTTCCAGTTCGGTCCTCCCCGCCACCAGGCCGTGCATCCCTAATGGAAGACTCAGCATGGCGCTCAAGTCCGAGAACACCTGGTTCTTCTGCTGCACCTGGCGATAGAAGGCGTACGAATAAAGTTCGGTGCTGGCGAAATCGTCTGTGCTTCCACCGGCTCTCCCTCTACCCAGCAGCACCAATTCTCCCGGCTTCTCGACCGGCAACGGCCGCAGCAGCACAGCATTCAGCAGGCTGAAGATGGCAGTGTTGGCCCCAATTCCGAGGGCCAGCGTCAGCACCGCGATGGCAGTAAATCCCGGGTTCTTGCGCAACGTGCGCAGGCCGAAGCGGAGGTCCTGCAAGAAGTGGTCCCACCAGAGCCAGCGGCCGGATTCGTAGAAGCGTTCCTCCGCCTGAGTGAGGTTGCCGAAGGCTCGCCGTGCTGCGGTACGCGCTTCCTTTTCACTCAAACCCTGCTCCTTCAGCCGCTCCGTCTCGTGTTCGAGGTGCGCTTTTATTTCCGCTGCGAAGTCACTCGGTTTGCGCTTTCGCCAGAACATTGTCTTAACCTTCCCCGGTTGGTACAGTGGCGGCGAGCTTACCTTATCATTGGGCGGCGTAAAGCCGCCGCTACTTCAAAGTCACGCCCAGCCACTAGCCATTAACCAAGGCCCTACTCATATCTCAGCGCGACCATGGGATCGACCTTGGTTGCTCGGCGAGCCGGTATGGAGCATGCTGCCAGTGCGACCAGGATCAACAGGCCGGCAACCGCGGCAAAGCTGAGCGGGTCATGGGCGGTGACCCCGAAGAGCATACTCGCCATCAGGCGGGTTAGTCCGAAAGCGGACACCAGGCCGATGGCAACACCCGCAAGCGCCATCTTCACCCCTTCCCCCAGAACCATCCGCAGCACGTCCCGCCGCTCAGCCCCAAGCGCCATGCGGATGCCGATTTCATGGGTCCGCTGGGTGGCAAGATAGGAGATTACGCCGTAAATTCCGACGCAGGACATGACCAGGGCGAGCGCAGCAAAAATGCCGAGGAGAATCATGGAGAAACGCCGCGCGGCGAGGGAGTCGGAAATGATTCCCTCCATGGTTTCGGCGTCGCATAGCACCATCTGGCTGTTGACCTGCCCCAAGGCGCGGCGAATCGAGCTGACCATGGCGAGCGGCGACCCTGTTGTCCGGACCGCAACCCCAATGCCCGTGGCCGCCAGCGACATCAGCTTGTCCGGAAGCTGGGAGAGTGGCAAGTAGCACTGCGCCTGGATGGGCCCTGTGGAATCGGTGTCGAGGCCCCACTGTTTCACATGCCCAACCACCCCGACGATTTCCGCAGTGATGTTCAGGATGGCGAAGTTGACGTGCCTGCCGATCGGATCTTGGCGGCCGAAGGCCAACCGGGAAAATTCATCGTCAATGACGACCACGGGCGGTGAATGCTCGCTATCTTGCGGCGAGAGGAAGCGGCCGCGCTTGAGTGGAACCCTCATGACTTGCAAATACTCCGGCTGGATGAGGTAAAAGAGCGCCAACTTCATCGCCGCTTGGCTCGAGGGCTTCGGTTGGCCTTCCAGCCAGAAGGGCACTTCGGGATTGCTCTGCAAGGGAATAGCGCCAGCGGAAAGGGAGGAAGCCCTGATGCCGGGCACGGCATCGAGGCGGTCGTGAATCTGGCGCCACGTGGCCCGAGTGGTATCGGGGGAGCTGATCGCGGAGGGAAATGATAAGTCGAAGGTCAGCACGTTGTGGGGATCGAATCCCGGATCCACGCCCCAGAGTTTGGTAAGGCTGCGAATCATCAGTCCGGCGCCCGCGAGCAGCACGACGGTGAGGGCCATTTCGATGGTAACGAAAACTCTCTGCGCGCGATGCCGGGGGCCGCTCGACCCGCGCCCTCCCTCCTTGAGCGTATCCTGAAGATCCCTCTGCGAATTCTTGAGCGCCGGCGCCAAGCCGAACAAGATGCCCGCCAGCACCGAAGCGGCGAGCATAAACAACAGCACGCGCCCGTCGAGATGGACTTCCTCGGCTCGGGGCAATGCCTCGGGCAGCGCCGTGAGCGCTCCCTTCAGCCCCCAAGAGGCAAGGACCAAACCCAATCCCCCGCCAGACAGGGCGAGCAGTATGCTTTCGGTCAAAAGCTGTCGGATAACGCGGCCGCGGGTCGCGCCCAGCGCCGAGCGGATCGCGAATTCACGCGTTCGACCCGTCGAGCGCGCCAGCAGGAGGTTCGCCACGTTCACGCAGGCGATGAGAAGAAGAAAACCCACCGCGGCCAGCAGTACCAGCAGAGTCGGCTGGATGTCGCCTACCACGGCCTGTTTGAGCGGGATCAGCGTGATGCCGGTGCCTTTGTCGGCCTCGGGATACTCCGCAGCCAGATGCCGCCCAAGCGCTTCCATGTCGTCCTTCGCTTGCGCGAACGAGACGCCGGGCTTGAGCCTCCCGACCACGTTCATGCCCATAACGGTTTTGCGGTCGCGAAAGTTTGGGTCGTTCCACTGGCCGATCGGCACGTACACGCCGCTCGGATCGAAGCCGGCGCTGGCATAATGGAAGTCGGCGGGAATTACTCCGACAATGGTGCACGCTATGCCATTGAGAGTGAGCGACTTTCTCAGCACATCCGGTGAAGAACCAAACTTGCGTTTCCACATGCCGTCGCTGATCAGAACTACCGGTGCTGCGCCCACCTGGTCCTCTTCCGGACGAAATGCGCGGCCAATGACCGGCTTCACGCCGAGCAAGGGGAAAAGGCTGGCGGAGATCATCTCCGCCGGCACGCGTTCGGCCTCGCCCATCCCTGTCAGATTGAAGTCGTCCGCCCGGTAAGCAGCCAAGGCGGAAAACGGGCGATTGCCGCGGACCCAGTCCAGGAAGTTGGGATAGGAAATTGACGTTTCGGTGAAAGTGGCGTCGCGCCCGTATAGCGCGACAAGCCGTTCGGGCTGCCAGTAAGGAAGCGGATTCAGCAGTACCCCGTTCACCACGGAAAAGAGCGCCGTGTTCGCTCCGATGCCGAGCGCCAGTGTCAGCACCGCGACAACCGCGAAACCGGGGTTTCTCGCCAACATTCGCAGGCCGAAGCGGAGGTCCTGCACGAGGTGGTCCCAGGCGAGCCAGCGGCCTGATTCGTAAAAGCGCTCCTCGGCCCGGGTGACGTTGCCGAAAGCGCGTCGCGCCGCGGTGCGCGCTTCTTCTCCACTCAAGCCCTGCTCTTTCAGCCGCTCTGCTTCGATCTCGAGGTGGGCTGCGATTTCCGCTTTAAAGTCACTCTGCTTGCGCTTCCGCCAGTGCACGTATCAGGCCTCCCTGCTCTTGGGTAGACATATAACCCAAGTATCCATACTTCGGGTCAGATGTCAACCCAAAAAAGTCAGGACCAGGGAGGCGATACTGAATTAATGGGTGGGTAAGGTGGAGATGTTAGTCGTTTTATCGTCGCCGCACTCTGCGCAACAGAGCGGGGCACCCTCAGGAGGCGAGAGGGCTGTGTTCTTTGTTCGGTACTGCCGGCGTCCAGGATCGGTAACACGCCCCGATGCAACGCTCACGCCAGCGCCAAATTCACGTTCTCGATGGCTTCGTCAATCTCCGCGGTGTTCTTGTAGCCGACCGTGACGCTATCGACACCGGCGACTCGAAACGCATAGCGCATTGCCGCCTGGCGGTCCTCACGGGTGGCGAATGTGCCCTCGCCCACGAGCTTCATGCTGATCACGCCCATATCCGATTTGCGGGCCTGCTTCACATGTGAGACAACCTCGTTCACGTTCCCAAGGCCTTCGGTGTCGTAATCCTCTGCGTCCATCCTGGTGCCCTTATGGTTCATCCGGATCATCGCGACCTGGAGCCACTTAAAGTCTGGGACCTGGCGCAAGGCTGGGAGGCCGTGCACCGAGGCGCCGTGCGCCACCACGGCATGTTTCTCTTGAGCCTCCATGATGCCGTCCTGCCAGCGCATGCTATCTTTCGGCCAGGTCGCCGTGTGCTGCCAATGGAGCAGCATTACGTCGAAGTATTCGGTGCGGGCGAGTTTGCGCAACTCGTCGATCTTTTGCATCGGATCCACGCCTTCCCGAGTCGTTACCTTCGACATCAGCCGATAACTGTCGCGCGGGATTCCGTCGAGCGCCACACCAAGCATTTGGTGCATCTCGTGGTAAGACTCGGCTGTCTCAAAGAAGCGAATGCCTCGGTCGTAGGCATAGCGGACCAGCCGCGTAAACTGGTCCTGACCCAAGTCGCGCTGCACTTTTCCGCTCATGCTGCCGGTGCCGAGCGCCAGGCGCGTCACCTTGACATCGGATTTACCCAGCGTTACCCAGTCCGTGGCGGTTTGGCGGGCCGCCAGGAGTGGAAAGCTGCGCGCGCCGACAAAGGCCGCCGCGGCAAGTCCGGTCTTCAGGAAATCACGACGGGAGTAGTTAGCCATACAGTTATCCTCCAACCGAAATCGTTGCCTTCCCTGCCAAACCGTCGTCGAGGCCTGAACCGCTCCTGATTTTGGCTCGTGGATCGGCAATTCCGAACGACCCACCTGCATCCAGGAACAGGGCGATGCGGCTGATTAGATTAGACCGCCTGAGGAGCGCCGCTGTCAAGGACAATAAGTCACTTATTCCCTGTAGCTGCTCATCCTCATGGGATTTGTGCGACCTTGAGACTGGTCACTTGGCGCACCCAGCGCGCCATGCGTTTCTCACCCGGGACGACAATGCGAAAAGGGCCTTCTTTAGTGTCGAGTGGATGGCCGTCCGCCTGGTCTGCCAGAAGGATGACGCGGTCCGTGAACGCCGGGTCCAATTCCGGCAGGGCGAACACCACGCGGTAACCGTCCGCCGCTTCGACCAAAAGATAGGAGGAGTTTCTCTTGCTGTGCATGGAATCGCCAAACACCATTCCTGCCTTCTCCAGAACCAGGCGGAGCGGAACACCTTCGTAACTGACGGTTTTTCCATGCACATCGACCGATATCTTTTGATGCGGCATCCCGGAGATGTCGGATGCCACGACGTGAACGGGCGCGCCCGAGTCAATCTGGACGGCGATCTGTTGGGCATGGCCGAGGTGCGCGATGGCAGCGCACGCCACAAACAATAAGACTGGCAGGTGTGTTTTCATAACGGTCCTCATTTGACATTGCCCTATCATTCGCGGCGAAGGTTCATGGAACCTTCGCCCGGATTTACAGCCGATTTCAAGGTAATCGAAGGCGAAAAGCCGCGGACTTTGGAAAGCACGTCCGCGCTACCTTGTCGATTGCAGCAGGGACGACCCGGCTTGGTCCAGGTCGACTCTCAGCCGATGGTGATTGGCCTCGAAAGTCGCAGAACTCCAGGCGTCTTTCCACTTTGCAGCTTGCCACTCATCGGGTAGAACGAGCATTGTGTGGCGAGTCATGTCGGCGTCGTCGCGCAGGCCCTCCTCGAGATTCCCGGCCAGGATTCGTACCGCGCCGTCCGACTCTCGCCAAGCAGTGACATTCAGAGTCTGGTCCAGATCGATCTGTTCGGCGTGCAAGGCGCCGGTTCCGGCGAGCAAGGAATTGAGCGCGGCTGCTACAAGGGCGTAGGCGGCGCCGCTGCCGCCCCAGTCCTCCGCCAGGGAAGCGTTCTCCTTGAACATGACGTCCGCAGGATCCCATATGACCACGCGTCTTCCCTCCCCAGTATTCAGAGTCAGGACCGGGTTGCCGTCGACTTCATAAACCACACGCGCGTCCGGTGCGGCCGTATTTTTCTCGATCCGGTAACACGTTGGAAAGCTCGCCGGGAGGTGCTGCGCCAGCGACTGAGCGGAGTCCGTCAGTTTCGCCAAATGGATTCCCGCTGGCGCGGGAATGACCTGATTCGCGGCGGAAGCCGTCACCGACGTAAGGCCGCCCAGGCGGGCGAGTTCAGGGTCAATACCGCCGGCGGGCGAGCCAAAGATCGCGACAGGGTGTCCGGTGTTGATCAGTTTGGCGACGTAAGCCGTGTGTTGGGGCGCCAGGTGCGAAGGTGTTTGGAGAACGAAGAGGTTGGACTTCACTTGCGGCAGCCATTCGAGGCGAGTCACCGAAAGGACCGGCAGGGGCCATTTCATCATCGAGGCTGCCTGCTCATCGATCCATTCCTTGATGTCGCGTTGAGGAGCAGCGTGGTCGATTTGCCATTGCATGGACTCCCTTGAATAGACGAGCGTGGGGCCAAAGACTTCCCGCGTCCTGCGGGCGTCCGCAATGGTAGCATTCAGGTTGCCGGCCAGGAAGTTTACGTCGTCACTGTCCAGCAGTCGCTTGCCCTGGTTCGCCCAGGAGATGTACGACCCGGCAGGCAGCTTCAATCCCCTTGGGGTCTTCACAGCGGCATGGGAATACGCCCAGATGCCCCAGCGCAGGCGCTGCGGGGCGGTGTGAATCACATCCCAATCTTCCCAAGCGTCGAACGTTTCGATGAGAGGATAATGGCGGACCTTGGTGTCTGCAAGCATGGCTGCGTGGAGAAGATTGTAGCCAAGCTGATACGTCCAGCCCAAGAGGGGGTTATTCCAGAAATCGGTCTCACGCAAGCCCACCTCGTTCCAAGCCCCGGCCCAGGTCTGATCGACAAAGATATCGAGGTAACCCTCTTTGGCAATCGCTTCGAGATCCAGGCCGTTGGCGCGCCAATCCGCGACGGCGCTGGCTGCATTCGAGTACATCATGATGAGGGCCTGGCGGTTCGCCGTCTTGAGTTCTCGCACCAGGGCGGCTACACCGGCCGTAGCGTCATGAACCACCTCGGGCGAGGGAGCGAGAGGCCCCCAGGGCCCTCCACGCCGGTAGGGCACCGGCATGCCGAAAGAATCGCGCAGCATAAGGGCGTCGAGTCCCACGGTCTTCGACAGGCTCCCCCATTGCGCGGCATAAGCTTCATGCACTGGCATGCCGCTGGGAATCCCCTTCGGCAGTCCGCCTAACTTTGCAGGGTCAGCATGGAGCTTGGCATTGGGATCGAAGTAGGGAGAGAAGTCAGATCCGCCGGATGATTCAGGTCGAAAGCGTGTAAATGCTTCCCGGTGACGGCGCACCCACGCCGCCTCTTCACCGTAAGCGTGCGTCCAGGCATAGTTCAGCATTCCCACTTTAAAGGCGGGGATACCACGCCTCGCCGCTTCTGCCCGCAGCTCGGCAGCCACTTTCTTCAGGTCGCCGTAGGTCCATGGATCGTAGCCGTGGTGAGGAACCAAAAGCGGTTTCGCAAACCGCGCTTGCGCTTCGAGCTTGCGCGCTTCGGTTGTGCCCTGCAGCGGACCTCGCATCTCAACCCAATGCTGCTGCCCTGAACCCTGGGGCAGGCTGATCCTCTGGCCGAGATCGCCGGACCATTCCATAACGCAGCCGACTGTCCAGCCCACGTTCAGGATGAGACCACGATACCCTTGAACGCGGGCAAATAACGGCTGGAAGCGATCCCAGAAAGCCTTCACCGATCCAGCGATGTCCTTTTGCTCGAACCAGTAAAGATCAATTTCCAGCCAGCGGTCACCGGGGATTGAATAAGCGGATTGAGATTCTACGGACTGAGCCGTCTGCTTAACATTTGCGCGTTCAGAAGTGGCAAGTCCTATCGATGCAGATAGGATCAGAATGGTGAAGCTGTCTATTATTGCGCGCAATCCTCGCATTCTTCATCCTCCCTCAAGGTTCGTTCAACTGGCCATCTAGGCAGAGCAGGCCTGTAGGGATGCCGTGCTCCCAAACCGCACGAAGCGGAATTCGCATGGCGCCCCAGTATAGGGCGGGTCAGGCGAGTCTGTCGATGGCGGGCAGAGCGCGGGCAGGATGCTCGCACGACTGCCGGCGGGACGCCGATGTTACGCCGCTCCACGTACTACCGTAACAGTACTCGCGTGCCCTTGAGCCGCCCGCGACGGCACGCCAAAATTGCGGTACGTGAAACCGTGAGCTCTGCTCTACCGGGGGCCGAGGAGATTGCGCCGTGAACAATCCAACGTATTTGAATCAATACCGACGCTCGCTGCTGGACAAGCAACAGGAACTGATGGCCGCCAACGGCGGCAGGCTGGTCCTGGGCGCCGCGGGGGGACTGGTTGGAGCCGACTTGATGGACCAGGCCTTTGCCGAGACCGAGGCGCGCGTTGACGCCCGCTTGAGCCAGGACAGGAGCAGCATGCGGCGAGCCATCGAGTGGGCGCTGGACCGTCTTAAGAAGGGTAACTATGGAATCTGCGCTGCCTGCGGCAAACCCATCAGCAGGGCGCGCTTGAAAGCCGTTCCCTGGACCGACTCTTGCCTTGATTGCATGGAGCAGGAGACGAAGTCGTAAACAAGAATGTTGGCGCCATGGCACGAGAGCGGCCACAAGGGGTGCCCCTACAACTGACTCACAACTCGCACGGCGACCCACCATCCCGAGACTCCCTTCAGAGGAGAAGGAGAGGAGAAGGAGAGTTTTCAATATTCGGCGAAGTGGTCTAAACTTGTAACTGTTCAGGGCCATGCTGAACATTTGAGTTTGGGAATGACAAGGGGGCCAGTTCATGCTTCGGCGCGATTGTGTCTTCGGAACCGAAACGGGAGAATCACGTTCCCGGCACCCAGGGTTCCTGCTGTTTCTCTTCGCTCTGGTATGCGTGTCCTCTCTCCGCGCTCAAGACGTCTTGACCTACCATAATGACAATGCGCGCACTGGCCAGGCGCTGGCCGAGACGATTCTTACACCCGGCAACGTAAACTCGACGCAGTTCGGCAAGCTCTTTCAAGTGAACGTGGACGGCAAGGTTGACGCTCAGCCGCTCTATGCCTCTGCGGTGACGATTCCCAGCCAGGGGACCCACAACGTGCTTTTCGTGGCTACCGAACACGATAGCGTCTACGCCTTTGACGCTGACAGCGGAACCCAACTCTGGAACGTTTCACTCTTGCCGGCAGGCGAGACTTCCTCGGATGACCGTGGATGCAGCCAAGTTTCGCCGGAAATCGGCGTAACTGCTACTCCTGCTATCGACCGGTCGAGCGGGTCGAACGGAACCATCTACATCGTTGCCATGTCCAAGGATTCTTCTTCTGCCTACCATCAACGACTGCACGCGCTCGATATGACCTTGGGCGCGGAAGAATTCGGCGGTCCCAAAGAAGTGCAAGCCACTTTCCCCGGCACCGGCGATAACAGCAACGGCACCGACGTTATCTTCGATCCGGCGCAATATAAAGAACGGCCGGGACTCTTGCTGCTGAATCATGTGATTTACACATCCTTTTCGTCGCACTGTGACGATCCGCCTTACACAGCCTGGATCATCGCTTACAACGAAACCAACTTGAATCAAGTCAACGTGCTCAACCTCACGCCTAACGGGAATGAAGGATCGGTGTGGATGAGCGGAGCGGGATTGGCGGCCGACTCGGGCGGGAACATCTATCCTTTACTGGCAAACGGAACGTTTGACACGACGCTCGACAACAACGGCTTTCCTTCCCAGAGCGACTACGGCAATGCCTTCGTTAGGCTTTCCACTGCCAGCGGGGGTCTTGCAGTGGCCGACTACTTCACGATGTCGAATACGGTCGCGGAATCCAACGCTGACGAGGATCTGGGCTCAGGCGGCGCGCTGGTGCTGCCTGACATGACCGATGCGAACGGCGTCACACGCCACCTAGTGGTCGGGGCGGGCAAGGACCAAACACTCTACCTGGCGGACCGCGACAACATGGGGAAGTTCAATCCCCAGGCTGACAGTATCTACCAGGAGATCCCTTCCGGGTTACCCGGAGGTATCTTTGGCATGCCGGCTTACTTTAATGGCCGGCTTTATTATGGCCCTTCGGGTCACAACCTTATAGCTTTCCAGTTCTCGAATGCCAAGCTACAGACGACCCCCGTTTCTTCTACGAGCGCTGCTTTTGGTTACCCGGGAGCGACGCCTAGCATCTCGGCAAATGGCAGCACCGAGGCCATCGTTTGGGCAACGGAAAACACAAATCCCGCTGTGCTCCATGCCTACGACGCATCTGATCTCTCCAAAGAACTCTACAACAGCAACCAGGCGGGTACGCGCGACCAATTCGGAGCAGGCAACAAGTTCATCACGCCGACCATCGCGAATGGAAAGGTGTATGTGGGAACAACGAACGGAGTAGGCGCTTTCGGATTGCTTTCCGGCCCAGCGGGAGACTTCAGTTTAGGCGTCAGTTCACTTGGATCGGCCTCCGCCACCGTTTCCCAGGGCCAGACCGCGCAATACTCGCTTAGCTTGCTGGCCTCAGGAGGGTTTAACCAGTCCGTATCGTTCACGTGCGCCGGCGCCCCGGCGGAAGCAAGCTGCTCGGTTTCTCCCTCTTCCGCTACTCCCGGGACTTCCGTGACGGCTCTGATGGTGAGCGTCTCGACGACGGCGCCGTCGCAAACGGGAAGCCTGCGGTGGCGCGGGATGTGGCCGGTGGCTGTCGTACTACTGGTCATGCTCGGGGCTGTGGCCCGGCCCCCTGCGCGAAAGTCGCACCGCTTGAAAAGCCGGTTTGCGCTTCCGCCTCGGAGTGGTTGGCGATCTCTCGTCGCGCTGGGAGCCGTTGCGCTCGCGGTCGCCTGGTGGGCCCGTTGCGGCGGAGGAACGAGTGCGCGCATGACCAATCCAGGAACGCCGACGGGCAGTTACACACTCACCGTGACAGGCAGTTCGGCGTCCAATTCGACGACTCTGACTCACAGCGTCACACTTCAACTGGTCGTAAACTGACCGGACGCTAGACGTTCAGGGTTTTCAAGTAGGCGACACCCTGCACCGTGAGATCCCAACTCTGCTCGAGGAAATAGTTCTTCACGCCGCCAGTTCTGGCCGCGGTGAAGATCTTGGGCCAATCGAGACTGTCTTTTCCCACCGCCACTCCGGGCGAGCCGCGCATGCCGCCGGCACTTGGCCTCGGCCCCGAACCTGGCGCCGGCGCCTTCAAGTCCACGCCCTGTAAGTGCATCGAGATGAAGCGCCCTGGATACTTTGTGAAGTACATCACGGGGTCTCCGACAACTCTCATGGCGGACATCTGGAATTGCATCTTCACCAGCTTCGGATCGAGGAGCTCGAGCAGGACTTCGTAAGTAAGCCGGCCGTCGACCTTGGACATCTCGAATCTTTCGTCGTGCAGGAATTGCTGAATGCCAGCCGCAGCCGCCGCTTCGCCGATCTTGTTATACTCGTCCGCCGCCTTCTTCACGGCGTCCATGGTGGTGACGCCGTGCTGCACGGGGCCGTCCAGGCTCGCCGTCCCCATCTGCGTCATGCCGATGTCTTTGGCCCAGGCAATCACCTCCTGCTGTTTGGTCCGGAGTTCCTCGAGCGTGAAGTGGGAGCTGGGGCAGATCAGCCCGTGATCGTCGAGGACCTTCTTGGTCTGCTTCGCGTCCGCCAGGCTCTTGAACTCCTCGTATCCCGGCGAGCAGAGTTCCAGGCTGCCGACTCCCAGGGTCACCATATCCTTACACAGTCCTGCAAAGTCGCCATCCTTAATCCGCTGCCGGTGGGGATACGTTTGGCTCCCGATCGGCAAGCCCAGTGGATTGGCGCGCATCTCCGGGACGCCCGCACATAAAATGCCGCCCACAGCAACGGTCGTCGCAGATTGCTTGAGAAAATCTCTTCTTGTGATTGCAGTCATGTAAACCTCCATTAGTAAGAGCGGCCTTTGTGCCGGATGTGTGCACGTTAGCAGCCCACGTACGTGTTGAGCGGGGCTCCGCTGCCCCGCCTAGGCGCCCGTCAGTTCCCAGCCCTGGCGATATTCGCGCGTCAGGTACTGGTTGGCATCGGCGATGTTAGTGAACTTCATGCTCTCCTTGTCCCAGAGTAGCGCCGGCGCACAATGCTCCTCATTGAAGATCTTTCCGCTGTATCGAATCGCCGCCCCAGCCAGAGCAATGGCTTCCGAGCAGTTCGCCGCGTTGAGGAAGTTGCCTTGCGAGGCCGCGCCGCCCTTGAACGCCGTCAGCCACTCGTTGTCCATGCCATAACCGCCGCGCCGGCCGCGATCCGCCGGCGGCGTCGGAAGTCCTTTGCTGGTGCGATAGGCCTGCATCTTCTTCGCTGGAATGATTTCGTCGTTCAGGATTATTCCTTTATCGCCGACGAACAGACTCCCCGTTGCGGGGATCGACTTCCCGTCTTCAAGTAACTCGTCCGGAGTGTACGGCCGCATTCCGCCGTCATACCAATACAACTTGAGCGCCGGCCACTGGCCATGGGCTGCGAACTTGAAGCACACTCGGTTGGCATATGGAAACGAGAAGTCATTCGACTTTATTGTGCTCACCTGGTCATTGATTTCGCAACTGTGACTGGTTTGAGCTTCGATGCTGTGGGGAACCGGTAAGTCGAGCGCCATGAAGATGGGCCAGAGGCTGTAGTTTCCCATGTCCGCGATGCTGCCTGCGCCAAATTCGTACCAGCCGCGAAACACCGCATTAGTATAGTTGGGATGATACGGCCGCTCGAGCGATGGCCCCAGCCAGAGATCCCAGTCGAAGCCCGCGGGAACCGGCGGCGCATCGGTGGGAAGGCTCGAGTACTGCGGCCAGAAGGGGCGATCCGTCCAATTGTGCACTTCCCGGAGCGTGCCGATCGCTCCGTCCTGGATCATGTCGCGCACTTGGTTGATCGGTCTGTGCCAAGCCAACAGGTGCGTAGCGACACCCGTCTTGCGCGCCGACTCCACCACCATCCGGATCTCCGCCACCCGATTGGCGAGGGGTTTGTGCATCAGCACGTGTTTGCCTTTCTTCATGGCGGCGATCGAAATTGTCGCGTGCAGGTGGTCGGGCGTCATGATTTTGACGGAGTCAAGGTCCTTTTCCTGTTCCAGCAATTCGCGGAAATCCGCGTAGGAAGCCACGCCCTTGAAGTTCTCCGCTGCTCGTTTCTTCGCGTAGTAGGTTTCGATGATTTCTTTGGCCATATCTCGGCCGGCGCGGATGCCTTCGACGCCGGCTCCCCAATCGGGATTATCCAGAGCCTTCCGCACGCTGTCACGGATGCCGGTCTTGTCCCAGTCAATGTAGTTCGTGCCGTCCTTGACGGGATCGCACACTGCCGTGATCTGCACGCCCGGCGTGGCAATCAGGCGCAGCATCTCTCTTGTCCCCTGAGTGCCGCAGCCGATATAGGCCAGCGTTATTTTATCGCTGGGTGCGACATATCCAGGCCCGCCCAGCACATGTCTCGGAACGAACGTCAACGCGAGTCCTGCCGCCGCAGGAGCCAGGAATTCGCGACGGTTAATATTGGCTTTGGGAATCATTTCGAATCTCCTTTGCCGATGCTGAATCGCGTGCGATTATACATCCGGTCGAGTTCTTTCCAACCGTTTTTTCTGGTGCCTCGGAGCCAGTAATCCTCACCGTACCCCGGCCTCCGCTCCGGGGCTCGCCTGAGGTCTGCGGGGGTACTCTCGTACTATTGCCGCGGGAGTGGGCTTCGGTTATTAATAGCTTGAAAGTTAAAGTTGTTGTGTAGTAGGCAATCTCAAGGCTGAATCCGGTTTTGCAGTAGTTGATTCACGCGTAGCACCAGTGAAGTCCGATCACTTGAGGGTTGTGAAGCCGCCTCATTCAGTTCCTGGAACGTTGATGAAAACTGCCGACTACAAACCGGGACGCACTATTTCGGAGTTGACAAAGGGATGCAGCATACGCTGCATTTCCTGTTCCGCCACCGCTACAAAGCTCTTATCACCACTCGACCTGCCTATAAACAGAAGCCCTGATCCTGATAACGCAAGTCTTTCAGTCGCTCCTACCAATCCTAGCTTTGTGCGGTGGCGCAATTTTATCTCGGCACGATGTATTGGACCTTAGGCTCTTATTCCTCCTGCCTCGGGGCGCATCCGGGTTGGGCCTCCCCCCTCGGCTGCGCCCCCCTCCTTCTACGCTCATGAACGGCTTTACGGCTCTGGCTTCACGCTGTAGCTGGGGTCCTTCAGAATGAGCTTCACAAAACCCTTAAGCAGCACTTCGTCAATATTTTCAATCGAAATGTTTTCTTTAGAGTTTCTGCGGTCGTAGAAAGAGTAATGCGATTCGTCGTCGAGACTGATGTACAGATTAGCGTGGATGAATTCTGTCAGAGGATTGCCAAAAGACAGAGTTCCGGTCGAGACGTCGAATTTCACGATCCAGCCATACTGGTAATTCGCCGCGTTAACCTCAAGTGTGTAGTCTTTTGAGTAGGGGTCGAGGTTTATCGGTATTGACGATATTTCATTGAAGTTTGCGATAGCCTCTCTCAGGACCGTTTCGATTTGACGCCAAATCGTGGGAGCTAGCTCCACAATTCTCTTTTGTTTGAGCTTCTCGTCTTCGAGCCTTTTCGCCGCGAGGCTCTTTTCCGTTTCGTGTTCACCAAACATTTGACCGATCCAGTCTTTGCTCATAGGCACACATTCTAGGACCAGCCAAAGACGGAAGTCAATTGCACCAGGGTACGCGACGAACATGGACAAAGCGTCGCATCGCACCCCGGCGGTGCAGTGTTCTGGCGGGTCTAAAATGCAGTGTACGACGGAGTTCTTGGGGGGACGCTGCCGGGTCAGCGCGTATCTACTGTGATGTGATGATGGGCGTATAATGGGGGCTGGGGTTGGGGCTCATATCGATCATCTCCGGGGCAGTATCTCCGCCCCGCGGAGGTATTCTATGTCGAGAGTTACGGAACTCCTTATTAATGGCTTGAAGCATTCCGTTGATGTCGACGCCGACGCGAGTCTGCTCAGTGTCTTGCGCGACGATCTCGACCTCACGGGGAGCAAGTACGGATGCGGCGAGGGCCAGTGTGGCGCCTGTACGGTCCTGATTGCAGGGGCGCCGCGTCGCTCTTGCATTACCCCTGTGGGCGAGGCGGCCCGAAAGCCGATCACTACCATTGAGGGGCTGGAAAAGGGTGGCCAACTCCACCCAGTTCAGCAGGCGTTCCTCGCTGAAAACGTCATGCAATGCGGTTACTGCACTTCGGGGATGATCATGACCACCGTGGGCTTGCTGACGGTTCGCCCCGAGCCGACCGACGAAGAGATCGCCCACTACTTGCAGGGCCATATCTGCCGATGCGGGACTTATTCGCGCATTATTGCTGCCGTTCGGCGTGCGGCAAAGTCCATGCGGGAGGTGCGCTCATGAGAACCTTGCAGTCTCTATTGCCCAACCGCCTTCTGTTTTCTTCCTTGGACAAGACCGGAACAATGAACCCCGTCCCTGGTGAGGAGGACCGCCCGGAGGGCGAGGGGGTTCCGGCCACGCTTGAACCAGAGCGATACGAATTGAATGCCCGGCCCACGTATCACTTTGGGATGCCGCGGCGGGATTTCTTCAAAGTCTTGGGAGGCGGCATCGCGGTTTTCTTTCTCCTTGATCGGGCGCTTGCCGGCCAGGAAGCCGGACGCAGCGGCCACCGATCCGGCACTTCTCTGCCTCAGGATATCTCTGCTTGGCTGCACGTCAACGAAAACGGCGAAGTCACGGTTTTCACTGGCAAAGTGGAAGTAGGGCAGAACATTCGCGCATCGCTGACTCAAGCCGTCGCCGAGGAGTTGCGTGTTACGCCTGGCTCCATCTCCCTGCTAATGGGCGATACCGACCGCGTTCCCTTCGACATGGGGACTTTCGGCAGCCGCACCACTCCCACCATGAACCCTCAGCTTCGACGCGCGGCTGCGGCAGCACGCGAAGTCCTTATCGGCCTTGCTGCTGATGCCTGGAAAGTGGACCCTGCCAAACTGACGGCGGCCAACGGCGCCATTACGGACCCGGACTCGCAGCGCACCGCAAGCTACGCAGAACTGGCCAAGGGACGCGAGCTCGCCACAGTCATTCCCGCCGAAGAACCGCTTACCCCTGCAGCCCAGTGGAAGGTCATGGACAAGCCGCTGGGCAAGGTGACCGGCCGTGAAATCGTTACCGGCAGGCATCGCTATCCATCCGACATCAGGTTGCCCGAGATGCTTTACGGCAAAGTCCTGCGGCCACCCTCCGTCGGCGCCTCGCTGAGCTCACTCGACGCAAGCAAGGCGCAGCAGATGCCGGGCGTCACAGTCGTGCACGACGGCAACTTTGTGGGCGTCGCCGCCCCTAACCCGCGGGTGGCTCAAGACGCGCTGGCGGCGCTCAGCGCCGAGTGGAAGTCCACGCCCGCGCAAACCTCGAGCGACGACCTCTTTGAATACTTGAAGAACCACGCGGGGACCGGCGATGAGCGCAACGGGCACGCCGTCGGTTCCGTCGAGAAGGGCCTGTCCGATGCGGGCCTCCGCCTTAAACAAACCTATACCGTCGCCTACATCGCCCACGCGCCGCTGGAACCACGCGCCGCCGTGGCCGAATGGAAGGACGGCAAGTTGACCGTATGGACCGGAACCCAGCGGCCCTTCGGCGTGCGGGGCGAATTGGCCGAGGCCTTCCGCCTGCCGGAGGACCACGTGCGAGTGATCATGCCGGACATGGGTTCCGGCTATGGTGGCAAGCACACCGGCGATGCAGCCGTGGAGGCGGCGCGTTTGGCCCAAGCTGTGGAACGGCCTGTGAAACTGGTGTGGACGCGCGAGGAGGAATTCACTTGGGCTTACTTTCGTCCTGCCGGTGTCATCGAAGTTTCTGCCGGCCTCTCAAACGACGGCTCCATCACCGCCTGGGAATTCCACAATTACAATTCCGGTGCGGCAGCCATCGGCACACTCTACAACATTCCCAATCAGCGCATTCAGTTTCATTCCGTAGATTCACCTCTGCGCCAGGGCTCGTACCGATCCCTCGCCGCAACCGCGAACCATTTCGCGCGCGAATCCTTCATGGACGAACTCGCACAACTGGCCAAAATGGACCCGCTGGTGTTCCGGCTCAAGAACCTCACCGATGATCGCTTCCGGGCGACGCTCGAAGCCGCGGCGGAGAAATTCGGCTGGGGGCAAATGAAGTCTCACCCGGGGCGGAGCACCACCGAAGATCGTACCTTGCGTGGACAGGGCATTGCCGGAGGCTTCGATAAAGGCGGATACGTGGCAACGTGCGCGGAGGTGGCAGTCGACTCAACCACGCGGCAAGTGCGCGTGGTGCGCGTCGTGACGGCGTTTGACTGCGGCGCCGTGGTAAATCCCGACGGCCTTCGCAACCAGATTGAAGGCGCAAATACTATGGGCATCGGCGGGGCGCTGTTCGAAGCCATCCAGTTCGCAAACGGGCGCATCCTGAACCCCCACTTTGCGCAATATCGTGTTCCGCGCTTCAGCGACGCTCCGGCAATGGAAGTCGTTCTGATCGATCGAAAGGACGTGCCATCAGCGGGGGCCGGAGAAACCCCCATCGTGGGCATCGCACCAGCCATCGGCAACGCGATCTTCGCCGCCACCGGCAAGCGCCTGCGGGCCTTGCCCATGGCCCCGAAGGGCGTCTAACGATTCTTTCGAAAACCCCGCCTCCTATCCTGAGTCAGAGGACTGTCAACAAAGTCCTTCTCATGTGCGTCCGTTTTTCGGAGCCCCGTCAAGGGCGGCATAGAGTAGCCCAGGGCGTCAGCCCTGGGTTAGACGGCCCTCACCCCGCCTTCGGCACCCCTCTCCCGCTGGGCGGGAGAGGGGAAAGGGGTGAGGGTTGGGTCCCGCGAACCACGGCTTGCGCCGTGGGCTACTGGCTGCCGCCCGCTCCGCGGGCTCAGGTGCACCCCTCCGGGCTAGCTAGATTGCACCTTCCCATCCATGGCCCGGCGATGTAAAATCACCCGCTCGGAAAGTCGAAGGCGCAGGATCCACCTTAGTTCAAGAAGGAATTGCCCTTGCTACTGACACCCGCAGACCGCAAAAGAATCCATTCAGCGGCTCTCGATGTCCTTAGTGATCTGGGGGTTCGAGTCGACGATCCGGAGATTATCCTCCTGATGCAATCGGCTGGCGCAACCGTTGACGGCGAGAAGCGCGTCCATATTCCCGCCCATCTCGTGGAATGGGCTCTTCAGCAGGCGCCGCATCAGGTGAAGATCGCGGACCGCGTTGGTCATATCTGGCAACTGGGTCCGGAGGGCGGGACCCTGGTTTTAACCGGGAATGCGCTGTACATCACGCGCGGCCGCATTCGCAGCGCTTTGCAGGCCTCCGATCTGGCTGAGTTGGCGCGGGTCGTCGATGCCTGCCCAAACGTTCACGGCATGGTCGGAACCTCCCTTGCCGACTCTCCGCCTGCCAGCCGCGATTTCGTGGGCTTTCGCATCATGGCGGCGTTGACGGGCAAACATCTCCGGCCGTGCATTTACACTCCGGCGGGTGCGCGCACGGTGATAGAGATGGCCAGGGTTCTTCTGGACGGCGCAACCTTCCGCGAGCGCCCCATCGTCAGCACAGGTTTCAGCATCATCAGTCCCTTGCACTGGACGGCCCTGGCACTGGGTGTCTTTAAGGAGACAGCGGGCGTAGGCGTGCCTGCCATGATCAATTCCGAGCCACTGGCGGGAGCAACTGCGCCCGTGACCTTGGCTGGCTGCCTGGTGATTGGCGACGCCGACACGCTGAGCGGCCTGGTCATCAATCAGTTGCTGGAGCCGGGCCGGCCTTGCTTTTACAACGTAGGGTTTGCGCACGTCTTCGAGATGTCAGCGGGCCTCGCGCTGACGGGCGCGCCTGAGAACGCCCTCCTGCAAGCGGCCGGGGCGGAGATGGCGCGATTCCACGGTCTTCCCAGCGCAGCGTGGATGTCCACGGAATCCCTTTGCGCCGACTCGCAAGCCGCCTTCGAGAAGATGATCGGCGGCCTGGCCCACGCTGCCGCGGGAGTCAACTTCATCTGGGGTGCAGGCAACCTGGAATCTACCTTGGCGATGTCGTGTGAGTCGTTGGTGACTGACAACGAAATCGCAGGTTATTTCCTGCGATACCAGAAGGGATTCCCCATAGATGACGAGGCGCTGGCGCTCGACGATATTCGAGAAGCAGGGAAGTCCGGGGATTTTCTGAATTCGCCGCACACTCTAAAGTATTTTCGCGAAGTCCTTAGCCGAGCGCAATTGGCCGTGCGCGCGCGGCGCGGCGACTGGGAAGCAAAGGGTTCACTTACCTTTGAGGAGTCGGCGGAGCAGAGGGTTCGAGATATCCTGGCGCAGGAACCCAAACACTATCTCGACTCACATCAGCAGGCCGAGCTGCAACGGCTGGAGAGCGCAGCACTGGCTTCACTAGGTTAGCGGCGGAGCGTCATCAGGCGTTCGGTTCCTTCAGACTTTCGAGGGGTCGCTACTCACCAGAAACGGAGGTTCAATCTCATGAATTCAACTACTCGTCGCGGTTTCATTCGTCGAGGGCTCGTGAGTGCAACTGCGCTGGGTGTTTTGTCCAAGGCGGCGCACGCCGGATCGAGAGCGGATGCTCTCAGCCCGCATCCGGCGGCTCCGGCGGTCCAGACGCCCGCCGTCTCAGAGTTCGCGATAACGCAGACGCCCGTGCGGACGGGCTTCGGAGGCGTGGGATTTCACGCCCAGATGCTCCTCGCGGATGCCACCCAGGATTTCGAGGGCCAGGTTTTGGCCAAGCGCTGGCGCGAGTTGAACCCGCGCTTCGCGCGCATCTTCCATACCTGGCTGCCGGATCAGCCGGGGACTCGAGATCCCAAGGTCCTGGCGGCGTTGGCGCGGCAGATGGTCATGATGAAAGAAGGCGCCGGAACTGAAATCTACCTCACCACAGGCGGGCTGAAGGAAACCAACAGCAACGAGGATTTGCGGTCCTACGCCTCTGCGGTAGCGGACGATCTCGAGTATCTGCAGAACGCCGGCGCCACGAACCTCAAATGGTACTGCTGCACCAACGAGCTTTCGCTCATCGAATGGGCGGACATGCACAACGATCTGCCTCGCTACCGCGCCTACCATGCCGCCATCGCCGAGGAGATCAAGCGCCGCTCGCTGGGCATCAAGCTTCTCGCCACGGATGCTTCGCCGGTCGGATATTGGGGGACTATTGATTGGGCCAGCAAGAACATGGACGACATCACGGGTGTTTACGGCGGGCATCACTATATCAACGAGCAAGCTCCCGACAATCTGGGATTTTACAAATGGTTTCTGGGACGCTGCCAGTGGGCCGTGGGCCTTGCTAAAAGCCGAGGCAAGGATTTCATTTTAGGGGAATTTGGGCCCGCTCAATATTTCGATTTGAAGTACGGCATCCGCTGGGACGCTTGCAAATACTTCGACACGCCGCTCGAGGGCATGGCCGGCTTGCAGCTTGCCGAAGCTGCCATGGCCGCCATCAACGCCGGAGTCTACGCCATGGGGTACTGGACCTTCAACGATTATCCCGACCGCCCCGAAGAGCACGGCATCAACCATTGGGGAGTCTTCAAGTGGCTTACCAACGGCGCACTGACCCGCGCGCCTTACTATTCCTATGGCTTGCTGAGCAAGTTCTTCCGCGGGCCGGGCACGGTCTTTCAGGTGGACAGCCAAGAGGACTTAGTTCGGGTGGCGGCCCTGCAACACGATGAGGGGAAAACTTGGTCGATCGCGGTTCTCAATCGCCAGTCGCAGGCCGCGCGCATTTCCATCCGCCTTGGCGACTTGCAGGATTCGAGAGCCTTTCGGAAATACTTGTACGACCCGAGCCACATCCCGATGACGGACGACGGCGATCTGCAAGAACCGGAAGGTAAGGTGACACCCAGCGAAGGCAAGCTGGCCGACGCGATCGAGGCGGGAACGCTCGCCGTTTACACCACGGCGTATGATGACAACACTCCAGCCGCAGTCAAGGGTCTCGAGGTAAAAGCAATTCAGGACACTCGCCTAAGCGGGGCGACCGCGAGCGCCAACCGGTTGCGGTGGACGGCCAGCGCCGAACCGGACCTCTGCTACTACCGCATCTATCATGACGGTGTTCGCATCGGTTCCACCGCCGTTGCGGAGTACATCGATTCCGGGCCCGACCACCACCGAAAAGGACCTTACGCCGTAGTGGCGGTGAACCGCTCCGGAAACCCAGGTCCGCGCTGATTGCCGCTTCGAAAAATGATTCCCCTCCTCCTATGGAGGAGGGGTGGGGGTGGTGGGATTTCGGTAAACCACCCCTGTCCCCTCCTTATCAAGGAGGGGAATGGCGTCTCACGCGAATTCTATTCGTCCTCGGCGACGTCGAGCGCCATGCTTTCTCCCAGCGCGGCGGTACTCTTTTTTGCCTCCTCGAGCGAAATCGGTGGCAAGCCGGCCTGCCTCAGGGATGAATTCAAGTGGGGTACGTCGTGGCCCTTGATTTTGTCCCACGCCGCGAGGGCTTCTTGCGCCGCCTGCTGATCACGTTGGAAGGCGGTCACAGCGTCAGCCGTCGGGGCCAAGTCGGCGCTTCCCACGGCCCTCCCGACCTGGCCTAAGGCAATGGTCAAAGCGCGCAAGCTGGAGGTGTCTGGAGCATCCGTTTCGTATAAACCCGGGCCTGACGTCCCGCCTGAGAGAGCCAGCGTTTTCTTATCGAGAACGGCAACTTCTCCGGCCAGCGCCTTTCGGCCGTTCTCTTTCGCCAGCTTGGAATTGAGCGCCTGAAGCTGTTCATGCAGGCGATTGGCCTCACCAAAAGCCGCGGCGACCTGCGCCTGAGCAGCGTTGATCTGCATGGCTGTTTTGAACTGTAGCGCCAAATCGGAAAGCGGCGTCGTGACACGCGGGTCCATCTTCACGGGGAGTTGCTGCGTATAGCTTTGGCCGTTGACCATCAACTTCACCGTGTACTCGCCGGGCAGCGCCCACGGACCTCCACCTCCACGGAAGACAGGGGGATTGCTGCCGGGCGGACCCTGATAGTGCAGGTCCCATACAAACCGATGCATTCCGGGTTCAACTGAGAGAGGTTTGGGGAAATGAATCCAGGAAGTAGGAAAATCTACACGCTTGGGGTCGATTTGGGGTGGCTTGTCACTGCTGGAATAGCGCCGCACCAGCTTTCCGGCGGCATCCCACACTTCCAGGGTAATATCCCCGCTGGGCGCCGACTTGAGGTAATAATCAATTACTGCGCCCTCCGGAGGATTCTCGGCCTGCGCTGTGTCGACCGGCATCGGCGTACCCTCGAAGGAGGAGGCGCGAACACGGTAAGCGGTTTCAGGCCGAAAGAGAACAGCCTCGGCGCTGGCAACCTGCGCGCTGATCTGGCGTAGCGGTGTCACGTCATCCAAAATCCAAAACGAGCGCCCGTGGGTGGCGATGACGAGGTCGTCGTCGTGGATCACCAGGTCGCGCACCGAACAGTCAGGCAGGTTCAGTTGCAGCGGCTGCCACTCGTCACCGTCGTTGAACGAAACAAAGACGCCGGTTTCCGTGCCGGCGTAGAGTAGCCCCTGCCGCACGGGATCTTCGCGCACGGCGTTAACAAAGCTCCCTTCCGGGATGCCGCTAACGACTTCCTTCCACGTGTTGCCGCCGTCGTGTGTACGCTCGATGTGAGGCCTGAAGTCGTCCAAGCGATGCCGGTCAATGGCCGCGTAGACGGTGTTACGGTCGTAGCGCGACGCCTCGAGGAGGCCCACTTTGGACCAGGGTGTGAGGCCGGAAGGCGTGACGTTCTGCCAGGTCTTGCCATCGTCGCGGGTCACTTGGATGAGGCCGTCATCGGTCCCCACCCAGATCTCGCCCGCCACCAGTGGCGAAGGCGATATCGAATAGATTACGCCACGACGTTTTCCTATGCCCGGATCGATATTCCCCGCTGCCGACGCGTCAAGGTTGGGCGGGACGCCGGGATCTTCACGCGTAAGATCGGGGCTCAACACCTGCCAGGTCTGGCCGCCATCCTTGGTGCGAAAAAGAATCTGGTTGCTGTAGTAGAGTTCGTGGGGATCGCGCGGCGATATCACCAGCGGCAGCGTCCAGGTGCGGCGATAGCTGCCCGGATGGGTTAGTGATGGAGCAATGTCCTGGCCTTCTCCGGTGGCGAGATTGTACTTGGCAACGTCAGAGCCGAACGACCCGCCATAGAGAATGTTGGGGTCAAGCGGGTCGGTCGCGATATAACCACTCTCGCCGCCGGCGCCCACCGGGCGCCAGTCACGGAAGGTGATGGCGCCGGAGTGGCCGCGGCTGAGAGTGCAGGCGGAGCCCGAATCCTGCTGCGCGCCGCACACCCAGTACGGGAATCGGCTATCGGTGACGACGTGATAGAACTGCGCGGTGGGCTGGTTGTACCACGAAGTCCAGGTGTTGGCTCCGTCGACGCTGACTACGACGCCCTGGTCGCTCGAAAGGATCATGCGATCGGGATTGTCAGGGTCAATCCAGAGGTGCTGATAGTCGTCGCCGCCCGGTGCTCCCTTGATGATGTCGAAGCTCTTCCCGCCATTGGTCGAACGATAGAAGGAGGTGTTGCAAACATAGACCACCTCCGGATTCCTGGGATCCACATTGATGCCGCCGAAGTACCAGCCTCGCTGCCAGAGGCGCGGTTCAGGATCAGTGCGCTGCCAGTTTTCGCCCGCGTCGTCGGAGCGGTAGACGCCGCCTTCCTTTGCATCCACGATCAGGTAGACGCGGTCGGGGGCCGTGGGAGCAACGGCGACGCCGATGCGCCCAAGCTTCTCGGAGGGCAACCCGTGACCGGTCAACGGGCGCCAGGTGTCACCGCCGTCCGTGGATTTATACAGGCCGCTGCCCGGCCCGTACGACGGCGGGTAGACGTTCCACGGGGGACGGCGCGTTTGGAAGAGGGCCGCGTAAATGATGCGCGAGTCGCGAGGGTCGAAGGCGATGTCGATTGCGCCGGTGTTGTCGTCTTTGAAAAGGACCTTCTGCCAACTCTCGCCGCCGTCTTTCGAGCGGAACACGCCGCGCTCGGCGTTCGGTCCGTAAGCGTGGCCCAGCGCGGCCACAAAGACCACGCGGGGATCATGCGGGTCCACCAGGACGCGCCCGATGTGGCGGGTGTCCTCGAGTCCAATGCGCGTCCATGTCCGGCCCGCGTCCGCCGACTTGTAGGCACCGTTTCCGGAGCAGATATCGGAGCGGAAGTCGGCTTCCCCGGAGCCCACGTAGATCACGTTGGGATCAGACGGAGCTACGGCCACGGCGCCAATCGAGGCGACGGGCTGGGAGTCGAAGATCGGCGCCCAGGTGCGGCCGGCGTTGGTGGTCTTCCAGACTCCCCCGCAGACCGCGCCGAAATAGAATACATTGGGCTGGCCTATGACGCCTGAGACGGTAACGGCACGGCCGCCTCGAAAAGGCCCGATCATCCGCCAGCGTAGGCCTGCGAAGAGGCTGGGATCATACTGCTGCGCGTAAACTCGAAGGGGCCTGAAGCCGCCCAGAACCATGGCGCCGATCAGGACGGAGAACACGATTTGGACCAGACGTAACGAGCGAGTCACGACGCCGTACCTCCAAGAGATGTGTTTGCACGCGATAGCGCAAGTATAACACCGGGCGTCTCAGCCCGAGGCATCAGCCATGTCTCACGGCGCTGGTGCTTACTTGCAGAAGTAAGCGTTCTTATTCGTTTGACGTCGGAAGGGCGGGGCTTCAGCCCCGCCGCACTGAACAAGCCACTCCTAGGGGCTTTAGCCCCTGAAGCCGCGTTGCTTCAGGGCCTAAAAGCCCTTTCAACCATGCTCTGCGTACCGGCGGGGCTAAAGCCCTGCCCTTCCAGGACGCAAAATAATAGCGCTTACCAACAGAACTAAGCGCTAGATCGTATGAGAGAATTAGAGACCTGTCATCCTGAGAGAGCGTGATTTTTTTGAATGTTGCCGAAAAGTGCCATTGATAACAAATGAGTTAAGTGCTCGAAAATGGCCAAAAATCCAAAAAAATCACAGACTCTGAGCGAAGCGAAGGATCTCTGCAGTTGGTTTTCAGTTCGGCAAATTGCAGACAACTGCAGAGATCCTTCGCTTCGCTCAGGATGACAGATCATTCGCTCAGGATGACAGATGCGACTAGAACGTGACGCGCACCCCTAACTGTGCGGCGAAGGGGATTCCCACCGTGGTGCCCGGTCCGAAGAAATCTCCCAATGCTCCGGAAGGAACCAGCAGTTGTTTAGGGTTGGTAATGGGAGTGGTTTCGGTGCAGGCCGCGTTTTGGCAGAATGCCGTAGCATTGAAAAGGTTGTTAACAGGAGTAGGGAGAGCGGAGAGGTCAGTCACGTAGTTGGCGCCGGGATTGTTACGGTTGAAGAGGTTGAAGAACTCGACGAAGGGCATGACAACGCAGCCCTCGCGCACGGTGATGGGCCGGCTCACCCGCATATCCACTTGGATGTAAGGTGTTCCGCGAAACTCGTCGAGAGTGGTCTGCACTCCATTGATCACGGCGCGATCGTCGAGCGAATCTCCAAAGCCATTCACGTCCACGGGCGTGGTCAGGGTGATGGGCCGGGCGCTTTCCGCCTGCGAGAGGAGAGATGTCTCGATCCCGCCGGGGAGGTGAAAGATGCCGGCCACCACCAGGCGATGCGTCACGTCTTCACCCGAGGGGCCGAAATCCCCTGCTCCGAAAGCGTGCAGTGGGTTGCACACGCCATCCACGTAGTCGAAAAGCTCTCCCAGTACGCAGCCCCACGTCTTAGCCTTCGAGAGTGTGTAGTTCGCCACCAGGTTGAACCGCCCCGACACATTTCCTTGCAAGTGGATCATCATGCCGTCATAGCGCGAGCGATTGTCGGACCGGAACACGGTCAAGTTGGGGACGTTATTCTTCTGGTCGGCCGAGTCCGAAGCCGGGAACAACGGCGAGAAAAGCGTGAATCCTGCCTGGTACTGATAACGAGCGTAGGAATGAACCCCTTGTTCGTGGACCCAGTCGGCGGACAGGTTCCATTTCGAGTTGAAAGCATGCTGTATGCCGGCGCTGGCATGCAGCGCATATGGCGTCTTGTAGTGCGGATCGATGAGGGCCCCCGCGCCCCCAGCGGCCGCACCAGGAATGCAACCCGGGTCGCCTGAGTTGATACATCTGCCGGGCGCTTCATTCACTGCCTGGAAAGCGGTCACCCAGCCATTCTGCGCCAGGTCGTTGTAGTATTTGCCGATCCCGGCGCGAATCACCGTGGCCCCGCTTCGCCCCGGAGAATAAGCAACGCCCAAGCGGGGCGCGATGGCACCGCGGTAGTCATGGGGGGCAGCGTTACTCAAGGGAATCTGCAAAGCCTGGAGAGTCAAGAACGCGGGGTCCTGCAATTGAGAGCGGCCCGAGGCCTCGAGAAGGCCAAACGTCGTGTCGTACCGTAGGCCATAATTGGCGATCAGGTGTGAATTCAAGTGCCAGGAGTCTTCCGCGTAAAACCCCAGCCGTTGCAAGTTCTGCGAGAAGCTGCCGTTGGTCGCGGGTGTATCCGCACAAGTCGTGCCCGGCGTGGCCGTGGGAGCGCAGGAGAGATCCACCGAGAACTGCTGCGGCTGGCCAAGATAGACGGTCGGATTGAGTGGAAAAACCGTGAGATTCTCCGCCGTCCCCGCCAGCGCGCCGCTCATCACCGGCTCGTGGATCAGGTCCACTCCGAAGCGGGGCGCGTGACGGCTGGAAACGTGACTCACGTCGTACCGGACCTGGTACTTCTCCTGATCGCGCAGCACCGGAAAGGCGGTAATAGGCGTAACGAATTGGTTGTCGCCGAAAGTTTCAAATCCGGAAATGGAGCTCGAGGTCGAGCTGAAGGGGAAGGCCAGAGCGAAGCCCAGGTTTACATTGCGCGTCTCGGTATGGTGAAGGAGGCCAGCGCCGATGGTTAGCGACCCCAGCCAAGTCGAGCTGAACGTGAACTGGTTGGCCAGGGCGAAGCTCCAATAGCGCGAGACTGAGGTGGCGCCCGTCGACGGCAGCGTGGCCTGTTGGACCAGGTCGTTACGAGTGTTGTAATTGTCGGTTGCCGCCCTCAGAAACCACTGCGAGCGAGGCGACTCTGACCAGTCGAATCGAGTCGTACCCAGGTAATCGCGGAACGGAACGCGCACATAAGGCGGCACCTCAATCGAGGTGACTCCGGGAATCAATCCCTCTGCCGCCAGGGAAGCCAAAGCGTCGAATTGCGTGATGCTGGCAGGACTGTAGGCGACGCTGGCGTCCTCGTGGACAGCTTCGAGGGAAGAGAAGAACCAGACCTTCTGTTTCCGGATCGGCCCGCCCAACGCGCCGATGTAGTTCTGTCGCGAGAAGGGCTGCTTGGGGTTAGGAGGGGGATTATCGATCGGAAAACGCGCATTCAAGCTTGCCGCTCGTTCATAAAACGCTCCATCTCCGTGCCATTGATCGGTGCCGCGCTTGGTGGCGATCACCACGGAGCCTGCCGTAGTGCGGCCAGTATCCGCGTCCTCCTGCGAAGTACGGACGGCAAATTCCTGGATGGTGTCAGGCGAAAAATTCTGGAGAAAGCCGCCGATGTAATCATCGGAATTGTCGACGCCATCGACGGAGAGTTGAACGTTGAGGCCCGAACTTCCCCCAAAAGATACGGCGGTGATGCGCGCCTTGGTGGGGTCGGACGGCTCCACGGGTTCGGTGCCGGGAACGAGGTAGGCGATATTGGCGAAGCTGCGATGAGCCAGGGGAATGTCGCGGAGATCCTGAGCCGAGACCGCGCCCTGATGCGCAGTCCCTGTGACATCGAGCGGCTGGGTCGTAATGGAAGAAGCTTGGCTCTTCACCTCCACGCTCTGGGCCAAACTCGCCAAGCGCATTGTGACCGTTATGTCTTGTACAGAACTGACAACGACGGCCACCTCGGCTCGGGCTTCTGCAAAGCCCGGAGCATCGACGATCACCTGATAGTCGCCCGGGGGAAGTCCGTCGAGGCGAAATTCTCCCAGCGGGCCGGCCGTGGCTTGGCGCTCGAGGCGAGTGCCTTCCTCACGAGCCACGATTGCAGCCCCTGGGACGCGCCCGCCCGTCGATTCTTGAACGACGCCGACCATGACCCCTCGCGGATCTTGCGCCTGCGACGCGGAGGGTGGTAGCGCCAGGGCCAGCAACAAGAAAAGGGTGCGGCAGACGTATGCACGAATGATTAGCCGCTCCGGCGGACAAGGATAAAGGAATGTGGGTGCCACAACACCATTTTAGCGGGTTCCGATCCGCAAGCCAATTCTTCTCAGGCGGATGTAATATTGAAGTAGCGGGGCGTTCCAGAACGACGACACCGGTTAGTGCTTAGTCGGCGTAATAAGCGCAATTCCTAATGGCCTTCGGAAGGGCGGGGCTTTAGCCCCGCCGCCTATGGGCGCGGGGCTGGAAGGGCCTTTAGGCCCTGAAACCAAGTCGCTCCAGGGGCTAAAGCCCAGTGCTTACGTCCCAGGATCAGCGGCGGGGCTGAAGCCCCGCCCTTCCGGTTCCCAACGAATAGCTTCGCTTATTAATTCGCCTAAGCACTAGCAGCTACCCAATAGATTAGACTGAGCTTTGCGGGCATGATGGGAATCCAAATCTTATGGTGAATGTGGAGTGGAGGTGCGGGCATATGAATAGACGGCTAAATGAACTTGTCAAACACGGCTTCGATGATCGGGTAACGACCGGGCTGGCGCCGCAGAGGAGCGGAGGAGTATATGAGGTGTCGTTCCTCATGTTGGGCTTGGGCCTCCTTGTCGCGTGCAGCCTTTGCGGCGCGACAGAGCCGCAGGAAAAGGCATGGAACATCCTGGCCGGCGGCGTCGCGGAGAAGAACGCCATAAAGCGCGCCGACGCTGTTGAAGCCCTGGGACTGCTGCCGCGCGATGCCCGGGCACGGACAATGGCTGAAAAAGCCCTGGGTGACGACAACCCTCGAGTGCGAGCCGCCGCTGCCCTAGCGCTTGGGGACATGCGCTCCTCGCGCTCGATCCCCAAGTTGACCGAGGCGCTCGCGGACAAGGACCCTCTCGTCGTGCTCTCCGCCGCCCATTCGCTCCTGCTCCTGCACGACCACAGGGCCTATGACGTTTACTATGCCGTGCTGACCGGCCAACGCAAAGCCGGACGCGGCTTGATTGCCCAGCAACGCGCAAAGCTGGACGATCCGAAAAAGCTGGCCGTATTCGGGATCGAAACGGGTCTGGGCTTCGTGCCCTTCGGGGGAATCGGCGTATCCGCCTATAAGCTGATCAGCAAGAATGGCTCCGACGAAATACGCGCCGCGGCGGCGGAGGTGCTTGCCAAGGATCCTGATCCCGAGTCGCGAAGCGCGCTCATCGACGCTGTCTCCGATCACAGTTATCTCGTCAGAATCGCGGGCCTGAAGGCTATTGCCATGCGAGATGATCCGAAACTTCTAAAGACGATTGAACCCTCGATGGATGATGAGAAGGACACTGTTCAATACGTTGCCGCGGCCGCCTTTGTACGTCTGTCCGGCGAAGTAAAGGGACCTTGGACGGCGACTGATAAGCCAGAGAAGACAATGAAACCGTAATTCCCCCTCGTTTTTGAGTGTGATAACCCGAACTTTCCGTCATTCCGAGAGCCGCAGGCGACGAGGAATCGCGCGCTGCTTTGAAAACGTGTAGGGGTAGGGCTTGCCCTACCCCGGCTGTTGCAAGATTGATCCAGACAGGGGACGGCAAGCCGTCCCCCTACAATCGTCTGTTCATGGTTTCCGGTGTTTCGAGGTGGTGAGAGACCTCACTCCTCGTTTTCGGTCTCGGAAGCAGGCTCAGGGTCGGCCTGCAGTTTGATCACGGTGAGCCCGCCGGCGCTCAACTGACTGTTAAGTGCGGGGAGGTCTGTTGACTTGATCGCCTTCCAACGCCCCATCACTTCGCCATAATCTTTCTGGACCGCAGCCAGCGCCGCCATCTGCGTCGCGGTCGGCGCCACATCGGCGCCGCCAACCTGGCCGTATAGCCCTCCGACTTCACCTGCCAAACGGGAGAGTGACGCCGCAGAAGGGCCCGGCGCGAATCGTCCAGGCCGGCTTCCCAAGAGCGCAGACACCTTCGCGCGCAGCCCTCTTACCGCATCCGCCACAGAACCCTGCGCCTGCTTTGAGAGCGCATCGAGCTGGTGGTCAAGGCTGCTCAACTCGGCGCGCGCTTCGAAACTCTCGTCAATCATCGCCAAGAGACGGGATTCAACCTCAAACTGCTGTCGCAAACCGGCAGCGGGCGTTGAGACGCGCGGATCCATGATCACGTTCAGAGGCACAGTCAAAATCTTGCCCTGGGCAGTCAGCCGGACGGTGTATCTCCCGGGCAACACAAGCGGTCCCGAAGGCTCGCGCGGGGTGTCGTGAGGGATCGCCGAGATCGGGTAGCCGTACTCTGAAGATTGGGGCGGAGTCTCGCGCAGGTCCCACACGAAGCGGTGCATGCCCGGTGCTTTGGAGAGGATCCTGGGCATGCGAACCCAGTAAGTTGGGATCCCCAGGGTTAGCCGCAGTGTTTCGAGCGTGAACGGAGCCTTATCGTCGCTCGAGAAGCGGCGCACGGGCTTACCCGCGGCGTCCAGAATATCGAGCGTGACGGGACCGATTACAGCCTCACCAAGAACGTAGTCGATGATCGCCCCGTCCGGGGGATTCTGCCCGGCCGGCTCATCGGGAGGCAGGGGCGTGTCCGAGTTTATGTCGCGCCGCACCCGGTAAGTGGGGGCGGGTTTGAAGAGGAAAACGGCAGAGTTCTCGGCGGCCGCCATCTGACGCAGAGGAGTAATGTCATCGAGCGCCCACATCGAGCGGCCGTGCGTGCCCACCAGGAGATCGTCCTTGTGAATCCACAGGTCACGCATCGAGGTGTGGGGGAGGTTCAGTTGCAAAGACTGCCAATGATCACCGTTGTCGAACGATACCCAGACCGCATTCTCTGTGCCCGCAAACAGCAGACCCTTCGCCACCGGATCCTCGCGCACCGTGTCCACCGGGCCAGCATCCGGCAGGCCCGTGATGATCTTCTGCCAGGTCTTCCCGCCGTCCTGGGTGCGGTAGATGTAGGGGCGCAGATCGTCAATCCGGAAGCGGCTGACGGAGGCAAAGGCAGTCTCGTTATCGAAGTGCGAAGCTGAGATTTGCGTTACCTTGCTCCACGGAATCAACTCCGAAGGAGTAATGTTGCTCCATTTCCTTCCGCCATCGCGGGTGATCCAGATCTGCCCGTCGTCGGTCCCGGCCCAGAGCGTATTGATGTCCTTGAACGATGGGGCAACCGCGTAAATGGCGCCCCGCACTTTGCCTGCGTACTCGTCTTTTGCGGCCAGGTCGCCCAGACTTGCCGGGATGCCCGGATGAGGCCGGGTGAGGTCGGGGCTGATTGTCTGCCATGACTCGCCGCCGTTTCGAGTCTCAAAGAGCACGTTGGCTGCGTAGTAAAGGATGTGCGGATCGATAGGCGAGAATACAATCGGCTCGGTGCGATCGGTGCGGTAATTCTCGCCACGGATCACAATCGGCGTCACGTCCTGAACCTGTCCCGTCGTCCAGTCGAACTTCGATACTGAACTGCGGCCGGCCCCGTAGACAATGTTGAGATGTAGAGGGTCGGGCGCGACGTAACCATATTCGATAACGCCCACCGGGTGCCACTCGCGGAAGGTGATTTCACCGTCGTTGCCCCGGCTGGCGATCCCCACCGAGCCGCTCTCCTGCTGCCCTCCGTAGACGCGGTAGGGAAACGCATCGTCCGCAATGACGTGAAAGAGTTGCGCCGTCGGTTGGTTGTACCAGGAACTCCAAGTCTCTCCGCCATTCACCGTCACGATCGCGCCCTGGTCGCTGACCAACAGAATCGTGTTGGGGTTGTTGGGATTAATCCACAGGTTCTGGTAGTCGTCGCCGCCGGGCGCTCCGCGAATCCCCGTCCACGTCTTGCCTCCGTCAGTCGAACGCCAGCAAACGATGCTGGCGGTGTAGACCACGTCAGGATTCTTCGGGTCCACCGCGGGAATCGCCAAATCGCCGCCGCCAATGCGCACCGAGGGACGTGAGTCGGTGGTGATTTGAGTCCAATGCTCTCCGGCGTCATCGGATCGGTAGATGTGTGTCGCGTGGGCATCGGCGAGACTCGAGTAAAGCCGGCTGGGCTCGCTGGGCGCGATCGCGATGTAAGCCTGCACCAAGTCCTCGGGCAAGCCCCCGGCGAGTTTATTCCACGTGTTGCCCCCATCCGTGGACTTGAATATCCCGCCCCCCGCTCCGCCATACGAATTCCCGTCTTCCCATGGTCCCTCGCGCGCGCGCCACAGGCACGCGTAAAGCACATCGGGATTCGAGGGGTCTATCTCAATGTCCGAGCCGCCCGTGTTCTCATCCTGATAGAGGACCTTCTGCCAGGTCTGGCCGCCGTCTGCAGAGCGAAAAATGCCTCGCTCCTCGTTGGGGCCATAGGGATGGCCGAGTACCGCCGCAAATAAACGATTCGGGTCGCGGGGATCCACGGCCAGCGCGGGAATCTGCTCCCCGTCGCGCAACCCGAGGTGGGTCCAGGTCTTGCCTGCATCCGAGGATCTGTAGATACCATCACCGACCGAGAGATCCGGCCTCTGCAAACCCTCTCCGCTCGCTGCGTAGACTATGTCGGGATCGGAAAGCGCCACCGCAATGGCGCCGATCGACTGGGTCGGCTGGTCGTCGAAGATCGGATTCCAGGTACGGCCGAAGTCGTCCGATTTCCAGACGCCACCGTTGACCTGCGCCATGTAAAAGACATTGGGCTGGCTCGGCACTCCGGCCACCGCGCGCGTCCTGCCGCCGCGGTGCGGCCCGATCAGTCGCCAGCGCATCTCCTGGTATAACGCCGGCGAGTACTGCTGCGCTCCCGCGCAATTCGCCGCCGCGCAGGCGGCAAGAACACATAGAACGACAGAACGGCATCGACTCACGTGAACCTCCGTTGGTGATGCACTAGCATAAACCAAATCCGCTCCGATCGAGTAGTGGCTGGCACGGGGCGGCGTGCGGGCTCATCCAATCCGCCGCTAACGACCTGCGGTGTAGGGGGACGGCTTGCCGTCCCCGAAGGGTTGTTAGGCTGACGAGGGTAGGGCGAGCCCTACCCCTACATCACCTGGGTGCATCCAGATATGGATTGGGGGGGGCGGCCACATGGGCTGTCCCTACGACTTGATCGTTTTGGAAGGTGTGGCGCCTGAGTTGCGCGGGCGGTTCTGAGGTTGCAATCTCGCGGGGGTCAATTCACGGGCAGGTAAACGAATCGTCCGTCATCAACGATTCTGAAAAAGCCCGGGCAGGTTCTGGCCGCACATAGGATCGGAGCGAAACCTAAATACTGTGCGGTGGATATCAGCACTTGGCTCCCACACAGCGGGCAGGCCAGAATGGCATGGAAGGCAGGCTCGGAATAGGAGCTTATCGCCCCCATTTCATCAATCAAGAAGACATCCCCCGGAGCCATGGCGGAGACCGAGGATTCATCCACACGACTGAGCGCTTTGGGAAGTGAGCTTGGATTCTCGGCGGCCTGGGACTGCGGTTTCGTAGCGTCCTCGCCCTTGTTTCTGTCTAGTTTGGCTCTGCATCGGTCCCGCATGATCATCCCCTAAGAAAAGCGCGGGCTTTTTTCCAAATCGGGAAACCGTTTCCCATTTTGGAACCTGCCCATGCGCCCGCCGATTTGTAGATAAGAAGTTCGACAGGTCGCTCTGCGCAAATCCCGTTTTTCGCTTAGCCCGGCCTCACGCCCACTTCCCCTCGGACTGCCGCTTGCTACCGGCCTGCGGTTTTTGGGTGCTGGAGCCGCATCGTCGATCTCGTGCGCTTTCTGGGTGCTGCAAGCTTGTCGCGCGCACTCACTGCGCATCGCCCAGCCTCATCCCGCGACCAAAACTAGTATCGGCTGGGTTGAAGCAAGGCTTTAAACGATCCCGCAATCGACGATTGTGCTCAGGACAATGCGCTGACCCGCCGATGATGACATAGGGAGGGTCTTCCGAGCCCGGATGGTTTCCGATTTGGGGCTGAAGCCGAAGCGCGGAAGAACTCCTGTTTTGCCGGAGGAGGAATTAATGGGCCTCGAAGTGCCGCCCCGCGGCGCGCCGGTGTGCAGTTCTGAGGCTAGAACGAGACCTCCTTCGGTTTGCTTCTTGCGGTCCCCATAGTCTGCTATGCCATTGAAACTTCGATGCTAATTGCCGGTCTATGACCTCGAATCGGGCGCCTTTCGAGCTTACGGCTAAGCCTCGCGGACTACGCTATGAGGCTGAGGCGAGGCGCGGCAGGTAAGGCCCGATCACGGTTTCCGGTTATCCCCGGCGGGCTGGCATGAGAGGTGCAATTTCCAATGCCAGCGCCACGGACTCACGAACCAAGTCAGCGTGAGGGTTGCGCAGGAGCCAGACTCTTGCGCCGGTGGTGAAGTGTCGGGTCCGAGCAGATGCGAATTTCAGGATTCCGCGTCGCCGCTCAACACGTAGCTCCCGCTCAGGCTTTCTCGTGGCGCAAAGCTAACGCGCGAGGTTTGTCATGGCAAGGCAACAGGAAGGACCGGGAAGCGCCAGCCGCCGGCCGAAGCCGACAAGTTCACTCGCCAGCGAATTGTCTCCCTTTTCCGCAGGCGGCGACCGGTCGCGTGTGCAAAGCGGAGAGACCGGTTCTTCCCCTACTCCTGCCTCCCCTTCTTTCACGGGAAAAGCGGATGAGGGAAGCAGTGGCAGACAAGAAGCAGAGAGTCAGAATTTGTTACTCGCGATGGCGCCATTGGTCAAGCGCGTGGCATTCGAGATGCGTCAGCACTTGCCGCCTCATGTGGAAATGGACGACCTGGTGGGGGCCGGAACCCTGGGGTTGGTGGATGCGCTGCGGAAATTCGATCCTTCCAGGAAGGTAAAACTTGAAAGCTACGCGCGGCACAGGATTCGTGGAGGCATCCTGGACGCGCTGCGAACTCTCGACCCTGCCAGCCGCGATATGCGGCGCCGGGTCAGAAAAGTGGAAAAGACGTACCGTGAGTTGGAAGCACGCCTGGGCCGCCCCGTGCAAGGCGAGGAAGTCGCGCGGGCGTTGGGCATTAGCCTAAAAGTGTGGCACCGCTGGGCGCAAGAGGTGCACTCACTGGGCTTTGACGCGTTGCAGAATTCCGAAACGGCGGCAGCCGCCGCCAAGCTGCCGGTGAGAGAAGAGAGCCGCGTAGCGGTCCGTCAACTGACCGAGGATCCCTTCGACCTCTGTTATCGCCGCGAGCAACGCGATCTAGTGAACCGCGCGTTGGAGCGTCTGCCCGAACGGGAGAGGCTTATTATGACGCTTTACTACCAGCACGATCTCACCATGAAAGAGATTGCCTCCCGTCTGGCCGTGGATGAATCGCGCGTTTCACAGCTTCACGCTGAGGCGCTGCAACGACTCAAGGCGCGTGTGCAGGCCTCGCTTTCCTCACCCAGGAAGGTCAAGGTGCAGATGATACGTCCCTCCGGCTTGTCCTCTTGACAAGAATTGTGGAGGCGACTCTGCCTCGCCACCCGGGGGCGGTCCCCGTCTGGCGGACCTCGCTAGGGCTGCCGGGAGACCGCCTTCAATTCACCCGAAAACACCTCCACCCCAAGCTCCACCCCAAGCTTGCGGCCACGGCCGGGTGGTGGTAGCCTCGTCTTCTCATGACTCGACACGAAAACAAGATTTTCGAGAACCAGCACTTGGTCTTGGATGAGGGGGTTTTCGTCAACTGCACCTTTAAGAATTGCAGCCTCGAATATTCCGGCGGCGACGTCTACGTGCAGAACTGTCAGGGGGAAGGATGCCAGCTCGTCTGGCGGGCGGCGGCACAACGGACGGTAATGCTGCTGCAAGGTCTGGGCTTGATGGTAGTGCCTCCTCCGCCTCCTGGCTCTGATCCGGCCCGACGAGTGCAGTGAGCGAATCCCGGAGTGCAGCAACCCCTCAGGCTTCGAGGTCCTGCTTCGACAGGGCTGGAGGAGAGGTTCGTCCCGCGCGCGATAGGCGACGAACTGCGAGCCTTTACGGCAGCCTCCGGTAAGGGAATTTCCCCTCCATCCCGAGGACTTCCGCCCAGGGCCTTATTCCGCCCGTGGTGGTCAGGTCGCTCAGGTTCATGGCTCCGGCGCAGGAGGCGAAACGGAGCGTCTTTTCGGGGCTCCATCCCTTCGAGAGCCCATAAATCACCCCCGCACAAAACGAGTCACCAGCGCCCGTGCTTCCCACGATATAGCTCGCGGGAAGGTCCAAGGAAGGTTGCAGAATCTCACCTCCATCCTTAGCTAAGGCGTACGCTCCTTTCGGAAAGTGAATCACCACCATCTCCTCGACGCCTAATCCCAGAATATCGGTGGCAATTCTCTTCAGATTTGCGGGGATCAACGCCTTTTCCCGCCGGATCGCTATTCCCGAGAGTCTTTCGGCTTCGAAATCGTTGATGATGCAATAGGACGTGAACCTCAGCGCCGGAGAAACGATCTGCTTGTAGCGGTCACTGTCCTCCGACACGAGATCGATGGAAGTCTTGATGTTCCGGTCGCGGATTCGAGCCAAGAATCGCGCCGCCACCGTCCCGAACTGCCCATCCGCTTGATACATCGCGTCCAGCAGATTGAGGTAACCTAAATGAAACCAGTCAACCGGCAACTGATCCAGGTCAACCTCGTCCGGCGAGAATAGGCGGTTAGCTCCCCGATAGTGAAAGAAGGTCCTGTGGCCGCTAGAAGCGACATTGAAAACGTCCGTATACGACGTCCCGTCCCGGCTGGTCCTCCTGAGCTGCTCGAGGTGGACATGGGGATAGGGGCGAATCTGGTCGATTAGAAAGTTTCCGTAGGAGTCGTTTCCAATCACGCCCAAAGGGTAGAGATCAAGTTCGCTGTCGAATTTCGCCAGGTTCAAGCTGACGTTGAAAGCGCAACCGCCCCCACCCATAGATTCGGCGGTGATGTTGGCGATGGAGTGTTCGGGAGGGTAGTAGTCGATGACCTTGACGAGATCAAGGGTCCAGTTCCCAGCACACGCAATGCCTTTCTGGAGCTCAGTGGTCATAGTCAGGAATCGGAGCCGGAGCGCCCCGCCTTGTGGCGGCGGTGGATGTCCGGCGCGTTGTCGAATCGTGGCCCGGAGGGCCGCTGCAAGGCCTGCCGGCGCCGCACCGCGCGAGGCAGCATTATAGAGACCCTCTCCGCGGTGCGGACAGCTTGGATCAGATGCGGGGCAGAGCTATCCCTTCATTCCGCTTATTCCCGGCCATTGCTCCGAAAGAACGCGATCGCAGGAGAATCCAAGAACCTCCCGCAGCGCTAGCCTCCGCTCGCACGCACCGTCGTAGCTCGAGGACCCTTGTCCCCTCTCTCCACCTCAAGTTCGACGCTGGTCCCCTCTTTCAAAGCGTCGAAGTTGAGATCCTGAAGGCTGCTGCGGTGGAAGAATACTTCCTGGCCCTCGGCAGTGCGGATAAACCCGAACCCACGGTCACGGATGATTCGCTTGATAGTCCCTTGCATGGCCACCTCGGACAGCGTATGGGGAGCTTCGCGCTGGATCGAGACATAGACGGCGGCCGGCGCGTGAAGTCACCACACGCACCCATTGGCGCAACCCTACCACCACCGGAGCGCATTGTCAAAGGCCAAACTCCCCCTAAGCCGGTCTGGAGGGGAGTTGAGGAAGCAAGGCACCCAGAAGTCAGCAGGGACGTAAAGTCCACATTGATGTAGCCTATAATAAGAGTCTATGGCTCGGGCGGCGTCAGCACCCAACGGTTGCGGTGAAGGAAATCGCTCACCGCGTTGATATCATTGGCGTCGCACACCACCAGGCGGCAGAAAACCTCCGCCGTCGCAACCTTGGGCTCCAGCTTGGCCGCAGCGCGAAAAGCCGCCAGGGCGTCTTTCTTGCGCTTGAGCTCCCACAGCGAGATCGATTCGAGCGCCAGCATGGAGGCGGAGTCCGGCTCCGTCCCCAGCGCCATGGCGGCCTCGGCCAGCGCCCCCTCGAGGTCGTGCTGCTTGCGGAGGATCAGCGCCCGCAAGCGATGGCCTTCGGCCGCCTGAGGCTGCGCAGCAATCAACGCCTCGGCCTTGGCGCCGGCTTGCCTCAGATCCCCACGGCGCACCAATCCCATCACCAACTGTTCCTGCGCCGGAAGATAATCCGGATGCAGGCGTGTGACCTTCTCGAGCAGTTCTGTGGCGGCCCCCACCTCCCCGGCGGAGTTCATCAACACCGCAAGATGGTATTGGCTCTCCCAATCTTCGGGATCCAGCGCCACGACCTTTTCCAGCATTTTTCGCGCTTCCGCGGCATGTCCTTGTTGCATGTAGATCTGCGCCATGCCCGCATAGGCCGGGCCGAGGTTGGGAGACGCCTGGATGGCTTGCTGAAAACTTTCCGCCGCTTGCGCGTATCGGCGCTGGAAGAATCGCATCTGGCCCAGCGCCAGATACGCCTGGCCTTCCTTGGGGTTGAGCTGCAAGGCTTTTTGGAATTCTGCGGCCGCCTTTTCTTCTTCGGCCTGGGCAAAATAAACGCGGCCCAGGGCCACGTGTGTCGCGGCATCGTCCGGAGCGGTGCGGGCCGCCTCTTGCATCTCAGCCAGTGCATCTTCTTTTCGTCCTGACTCGAGGTCGAGTTCCGCCAGTATTTGCCGGATCGAGGCATCTTGCGGCCGGAGCGCGGCGAGTTTCTTATACTCGCCGGCGGCCAGAGCGCGATAGTCCTGGGCGGCGGTTCCCGGAGCGCGTTGCGAACCCGCCGGCTGCCGGCTCAAAGCCCAGGCCGTGTCCGCCAGTTCGTAGTGCGCATCCGCATCCGAAGGGTCGAGGCGCGTGGCAACTTCCAGCTCGCGCACGGCCGCTTCATCCTGGCCCCGGGCCCGGAGCGCCATGCCCAATCCGCGGTGCGCCATTTCGAGTTCGGGCTGCAGCTCGATGGCTTGGCGAAAGGCGGCTTCCGCGCCTGCCGGGTCATGGCGCGACAGCAGGTCGAAACCTTTGTTAACCGCCTCGGCGACCCCCGGCAAAAGCTGCGGGGAAGCCGGTGTAGCCGTCTGCTGTGGTGCTGCGCTGTCATGCTGAGCGCAGCGAAGCATCTCCGCAGTTGGTGGTTGGCTGTTGAGTGAAGAGCAACTGCGGAGATCCTTCGCTGCGCTCAGGATGACAGCAGCCGGCGTCTCACTCAATATGACAGCGGGCTTCGCTTCGCTTGGCAACAGGCTGGCCGCGACCATAATCAGTCCAACACAACAATGCATACAGCCTCTAAATCCACCACCCACCGCGTCGAACCATTCCCCCTCCTTCATTAAGGAGGGGGTTAGGGGGTGGTTGCCAAAGTCGGCGCGTCCTGGTATCCACCACCCCCTACCCCCTCCTCGTCGAGGAGGGGAGTTCTCACGGCGCGACTCGAATCTGCTCGGCATCGCGGATAATGATCTCCGGCCTTCCTTGGTACACGGTAACTGGCCCGCGGATTTCAATTTGCCTCCCTGCCAGGGATTGCAGGTCACCAAACTTGCTTTTGTCGGAGGAGAATATCACACTGGTGAACGGGCAGTCGTGATAATCCTCGCAGAAATCGAAAAAGGTATTGCCACCCTTCGACGTGAATACCTCAAGCACGCGCCCCGATACGCATCCTGTCTTGCCTGCCAGGGGAGCCGCATCGTGGATATCGACACAGCCGGCGGCCTCTCCGCCAGAGGGAGCGCGCGAAGTGAAGGGCGTCGAGGGCGAGCGTCCGGCGCGGCGGCCCACCAAAACCCCCAGGCAGAAGACCGCCAGCACAATTCCCGCCACGAGTATCCGCTTTCGTCTCATCGCGAGACCTTCCACATCCCAGCCTTGCCCGGCAGCGGGGGTTTACCCGCTCGAACCCAGGCAGTATACCAGAGGCTGCTGACGAAGGAAGCTGCGGCCGATAGCCGCTTCTCGGCCAACGGCCCGGCCAGCTTGTAGAAGGCCGCACTGTACTGCGGATCGAGGTAGGTGCGGCCGGAAACCGCGATGCGATCGGCGGCGAAGACCAGGTTCCGGCAATTGAAGCTTGCCGTGGCCTCCTCGAAAATCCGGCCGCGCAGGTCCGGCAAGAAGATCGCAGGTTGCGGCTTGAGCTGCCAGGTGTCCGCCAGGGCGTTCACCAAGTCGGTCTCGAAGCGAGCGTGAACACCCTTCTGCCCGGTCAACTGGCCGTCGTAGTTCTTAAGGGTGTGAAGAGGCTGAGTAAGGTCGGCGGCGTAGTGCGCAGCAAAAACCGCGTCCTCGTCCGCCGCCTGCCAACGCCGGTGCTCGAGAGAATCGGCCAGGCGCAGCGTGAAGCGCTCGATTTGCCAGAGCGAGTCGCCATTGCGAAGCTGCCAGGACATGGGCGCCGCCCCTTCGAGAACGAACTGCCGCCTCAGGTTGGGAAATGGGTAGGTGTCGTCGGCGTCGAGGTCGGTGTAGTGGTGAGGACGCTCCGCGGCTTCATCATGCGCCAGCAAGTCGGGGTCGGAGGCATGGTCGACTAGGTAGACTTTGCGTGCCTCGAAGTAGGCGCGCACCGGTTCCGGCAAATTGTCCACCGCTGCCGCGTTCACCAGCTTGTGACCGTGATCCCCCCAGGCCAGTCCCGGCACGGGCCAGTGAACAAGAATTAGCAGGATCACCGCCGGGTGCAGCCAGTTGCGACATCGAAGCCACCCGCAGGGCGTGGTGGCACGGGCGTCTCGCCCGCTGTCGCGCGGGCATTCCTTCGCTCCGCTCAGGGCAGGCTCTGCCCGCCCGTGGGAGCAAGACGCCCTCCGGATTGCGGTGAGTTCGTTTACGCTAAGTTTGATCTTCACTTGCATGTCGGGCTCTCGTTTTTGTATTGCGTTTGCCCTCATTTTGAGTTCGTTTTTTCGCGACTTTTACTGACAGCAAAGGAGTTGTTGAGTTCGTTTCCACTATTTTCGCATCTTTTTGCGTGCCCCGCTTGGCGCCGCACCCCACGTTTCTTAGCTGCGTCCCAAAGACTTCGTGGCTCACCCCGCGAATACATTGCGACACTCGAAGGAGTCCAGAAGTGGGCAGCCTTGCACCGCTCTGGAGTGGCCACCCGCGATCCCATATTGGTTTCCTCTGCTCGACTTCTCAACTCCTCGACACCTCGACTTTTTGACCTCGTCCTTTGTTTTCATAAACATTCCCGGTTCGTTCGTTCGAATTTGAGTCGAGCAGTCGAGAGTTGAGAGTCGAGGAGCGACATACCGTCGGTGCCCGAATCAATACGTCTTGATTTGGCTTGGACTGCTGGACTCGATGACTCCTCGACTCTTTGTTTTCATCGACATTCTCGCTTTGTTCCGTCGTTTTAATACCTCCAGCCGGTTTCACGCCAGGACGCAAAGAAGGCAGAGGACACAAAGTGGCACCACCCCCACCCCCTCCTCGTCCGAGGAGGGGAGTTCGCGATTCCCCTCCTTGGATAAGGAGGGGTCAGGGGTGGTTGAATTCTCGGTCGATCCTTTGTTTTCATAGACATTCTCGCTTTGTTCCCGGAACTCTGAATGGCGCAAACCCTTCGTTGCTGCCAATCATTCCTCGCTCCCCTCTGGCGGCCGCGCGCCGTTAGGGGTGGATTGACCACTGTAGCCTATGATTTTGCATTTGTCAAGAGACAAGAAGTCATGTCTGGGTGGGATGGCCCCGGAGCCACAAAGCAAGTCTTTTGTTTTAAGTGGCTTGAGCCTCCGGCATCGAGATCAAAAATATCGGCCGCACCTGCAGATTTTTGCGGTTTATTCCGGGTGAGTAAACCCAGCGTCGCCCGGGGAGCGCTGACCAAACCCGGATACGGCACTAACTCCTTCCTAGTCAATGGATTAAGAAGAAGCAATCTGCTTCAAAGTTCAAGCTGGGCCTTAATATTCAGATAAATAATGACTGGATCGGAGACTAGTAGGCAGCAGCCGGCTATGCTTGATTTCAGTCCGTCAATGCCGTATATTAACACAATGAGTGCGGCGATTGCCTACACTAGCGTTTATGCGAAGCGGGCGGCCAAGATCCTCCGCGCTGAGGAGCGGGAAGCCATGGAAACCCACATCGCGGAAAACCCGGAAATACACCCGGTCGTACCAGGTACAGGCGGGGTTCGCAAAGCCCGCTGGGGCCGCCAAGGAAAGGGAAAGCGCGGGCGCGTTCGAGTGATCTACTTTTACCGGGCAGCAGCCGATGTAGTCTATCTTCTCGACATCTACACCAAAGCGGCGAAGGAAGACTTGACCCAATCGGACAGACGGCAATTGAAAGAGATGGTCAATCGTTTGAAGGGTGTCCAATGACAAAGAACAAGCATTCAAGAATGGGTAAGCGCCTGATTGCCGCCATGCAGGAGGTCGTTGACCACGTCGAAGGGAGGACGGCGCTTCCCATGCGATACGTCGAGGTTCCTGAGGACGTCGACGTCAGGGCAATCCGCTCGAAGTTGGGCTTGTCGCAAGCGGAATTCTCACGCCGCTACGCCGTGAGCCCGCGCTCGCTCCAGGAATGGGAGCAAGGTCGGCGGCGTCCGGAAAGCGCCGTGCGCGCCTACTTGACGGTGATCGACAGAAACCCTGAAGCGGTGGAAAAAGCGCTCACGAATAAGCCATGAAATCCGAAGCTCGTCTTTAGACGGCGTGCATTTCGGCGTCTGTCACCTGTGCGCAGGCTAACCGTAGTCCTCTAGCGTCCGTCTAACTACCGAGGAGGGAACAACCAGCCTCGAATTGCCGTTTAACTATATATGAGGGTACGAAAGCAGCCTGAAGCGCGGGGATTGCCGGTGCTCGATACTCTGAAGCAAGATCTTCGCTACGCGTTTCGCACCTTGCGGCGGGACCGCGCTTTTACGGTGATGGCGGTGCTGATTCTGGGCCTCGGTATCGGGGCCAACAGCACGGTCTTCAGCGTGGTGAATACCATCCTGCTGCGGCCGCTGCCTTTTAAAGCGCCCGAACGGCTCGTCTGGATTGAAGGCCCGCCTAAGGACTGCGGCCTTTCCTGCGCGACCTATTCCGTCGATGCCTTTGAGGATTATCAGCGAGGCAACCATTCGCTCCAGAGCGTGACGGCATACTTTCCCTTCTATGGACCTTCCGACTACAAGCTGACGGGGCGAGGAGAACCGCAACCTGTGTCGGGAGTGTACATGGCTTGCAATTTCTTCGACACCCTGGGCGTCGCGCCCATGTTGGGCCGCCTGTTCACCGCGGATGAGTGCCGGAAGAATGCCAGCCGGGCCGTGCTGTTGAGCTATTTCTTCTGGAAGCGGCGGCTTGCCGGAGACCCGTCCCTCGTGGGGCAAACGATCACACTGAATAATGCGCCGGTGACGGTGGCCGGTGTGCTTCCCCCCACTTTTGATTTCGGATCGGTTTTTGCCCCTGGCGTCAAGATGGAAATCTTCGTTCCCGCGGATATGGACGATATGCGCGGTTGGGGAAATGTATTCCTACTGGTCGGCCGTCTAAAGCCAGGAAGTACTGTGCGCGAAACGCAGTCAGAGGCCGACCTGCTGTTTCCGCGCCTTTATTTCAGCAAGCAGCATCCGGAGTGGGGCGCCGGGTACAAGGCCAGAGTGCAGTCACTCAAGGACCACGTGAGCGGCAGGCTGCGGCGCTCGCTCGTGGTGTTGTGGAGCGCTGTGGGTCTTATCCTGCTGATCGTGTGCGTAAACCTGTCGAACCTGGCGCTGGCGCGAGCGGCGGCGCGCAGCAAGGAATTCGCCATGCGCAACGCGCTTGGGGCAGGGCGCGGCAGGCTGATCCAGCAACTGCTTACTGAAAGCATGATGCTGTCGATGGCGGGAGCGGTGCTGGGTTTGGGCTTTGCTGGGGCAATGACCTATTACCTTGCTCATCAGGGCTCCATTGCACTGCCCTTGCTCAGCAGCCTGCGCGTAGACGGCGCGGCCTTTGCGTGGACGCTCCTCGTGGCGACGGTGAGCGCGGTCCTTTTTGGCCTTGCGCCGGCCTTCAGGATGGCAGGCAAAAACATTCAGGAGGCGCTCAAAGACTCCGGCCACGGAACCACCCAGGGCCGCACGCACGACCGCTTGCGCTCGACGCTGGTGGTGTGGGAAGTGGCGCTGGCCTGTGTGCTGCTGGTGGGAGCAGGATTGCTGCTGCGGAGCTTTCTGCGCGTCCTCGATGTTGACTTGGGATTTCAGCCCGACCGCGCCGCCGCTCTGCGCGTGGATTACGATGACGGAGGCAAAGCGGCCGAGCGGGGAGCGATTCTCGAGGAGATGCTGCGCCGTGTGAAAGCGATTCCCGGCATCGAAGAAGCCGGCATCACCGACATGCTGCCACTGGATCGAAACCGGAGCTGGGGCCTCGGCACCAAGGGAGCGGTCTATCGAAAGGACGAATCTCCCGATGCGTTCGTTTACGTGGTGACGCCGGGTTTCCTCGGGGCCATGGGCATGCGCCTGCGCAAGGGGCGGGACCTCGACTGGTCCGACACGCCGGACAGCGAACGGGTTGTCGTCATGAATGAGGCTGCGGCGAAAAGGCTGTGGCCCGGGCGGGACCCTTTGGGGCAAATCGCAATGATTAACGGAACGGATACCAAGGTGGTGGGCATCGTTTCCAACGTACGCGAAACCAGCGTGGAAGAAACATCGGGCTTGGAAATCTACCTTCCGGCAACTCAGGCGGGGCCGGTGGGAGCGGAGTTGGTGGTGCGCACCCAATTGCCACCGCAGGCGCTGGCGGCGAGCGTGATGCGCACCTTGCGTACGCTGAACCCTGGGCAACCGGCAACAGAGTTTCGTCCCCTGCGGCAGATTGTGGATCATGCCGTTTCGCCGCGGCGCTTTTTTGCGTTGCTGGTTGCCTCCTTTGCCGCGCTGGGACTGGTGTTGGCGGCGCTCGGAATCTACGGCGTCATCTCGTACACGGTCGCGCGGCAGACGCAGGAGATTGGCATCCGCATGGCGCTGGGAGCAACTCAGGGGCACGTGCTGGCGGGCGTGCTGGGCAGGACGCTGAGGCTGGCGCTGGCGGGAATTGCAGTGGGCTTGGTGGGATCGATGGCAGTCGCCAGGATGATCGCGTCGCTGCTGTTCGGAACTGCGCCGACCGATCCCGTGACCTTTGCGGGCATGGCGGGTTTGTTGGCCGCGGTGGCGCTGGTGGCCGGATATGTGCCCGCGTATCGGGCCTCACGCATCGACCCCATGGTGGCGTTGCGGAATAGCTGAATGAAGCCTGTCATTTACCTGCTTGTAGGGGGACGGCTTGCCGTCCCCGGATCGACCGGGTAGGGCAAGCCCTACCCCTACGCCTTTCAGAGTAGAATCGACAGAACGATCTTGCCGAAATTACCGGAAGCCTCCATCGCGCGGTGGGCGTCGGCCGCTTGCGCGAGAGGAAATATGCGGTCAACGATCGGATGCAGTGCTCCAGACTCGAACGCTTCCAGCCAGCGTTCGCTAAAGCGCGACGTCATGGCCACCTTGTCTTCCAAGGTACGCGACTTCATGACCGTGCCGATGATGCGAAGATAGCGGTGCAGGAGAACGTCGAGCGGCAGCACACCCTTTGCGCCGCCAAGCACTCCCACCTGGACAAGCCTTCCGCCCTCGGCAAGCGCGCGCAGATTTCGCTCCAGGTACGGCCCGCCCACGAAATCGACCACCACATCGACCCCTCGGCCGCCGGTGGCCTGCATGGCCACGGCCACAAAATCTTCTTTGCGGTAGTCCACGCCTACCGTTCCTCCCAGAGCGCCAACGCGAGCAATGCGTTCCTCCCCCGAAGCGGTAAATACGGTCTTTGCCCCAAGGGCGTGCGCAAGCAGAACGGCGGCGGATCCGACTCCGCCCGCGGCAGCTTGAATAAGCGCCCAATCGCCGGGCTTAAGTTCGCCCAGATGGATCATGGCTTCATGCGCGGTGATGAACACCTCGGGAACTGCGGCCGCCTGCACGTAGCTCAAACGGTTCGGGATGGACATACACATGCCGCAGTCCACACGTGCGTACTCCGCGTACCCGCCCCCGCCCACCACAGCCATCACGCGGTCCCCGGCCTTGTAGCCTTCCACCTTCGGTCCGGCTTTGACGACTTCGCCGGCGATCTCAAGGCCCGGCACCAGCGAGTCACCATAGTCCGGCCGTGCGCCATAGATGCCCTGACGCTGCAGAATGTCGGCACGGTTAACGCCGGCAGCATGAACCTTCACCAGAAGATCATGGGGCCTGATTTCCGGCATCGGCTCGTCAACCAGCCGCAACACGCCGGCATCTCCAATTCCGTCAAATACGATAGCTTTCATAGACAGTCACACCGGTAAGGGATTTCGTTCGACAAACTGGCGTTGGTGCCAGTATGGGTAGACCGGGGTTATCGCACTGGCGGCGTCCAGCGCGTTGATTTGCTCAGCCGTTAGATTCCACCCTACGGCGCCGAGATTCTGCCGCAACTGTTCTTCATTGCGCGCGCCCAGAATTACGCTGGAAACCGTGGGGCGGTGCACGAGCCAATTGAGAGCGATCTGGGCAACGCTCCTGCCCGTCTGGGCTGAAATCGCGTCAATAGCGTCCACAACCTTATAGACATGCTCGGCAGGAATCGGCGGACCCTGGTCAGCGGTCTTGTGAAGGCGGCTTTGCGCCGGCAAGGGCCGGCCTCTTCGCACTTTGCCTGTTAATCGTCCCCAGCCGAGGGGGCTCCAGACCAGCGCGCCAACTTTCTGGTCGATCCCCAGCGGCATCAGTTCCCATTCGTACTCCCGATTCAGCAAAGAATAGTACACCTGATGGGCGACGTAGCGGGGTAAGCCGTACCTTTCCGAGGCGGTGATCGATTTCATAAGGTGCCAGCCGGAAAAATTGGAGCAGGCGATATAGCGGACCTTCCCGCTCGTGACCAGCGAATCGAGGGCCTCGAGAGTCTCCTCCACCGGAGTCAGCGCATCGAAGCCATGCATGTGGTAGAGGTCAATATAATCTGTGCCGAGGCGGCGCAGACTTGCTTCGCAGGCGCTCAGAATGTGATAGCGGGAAGAACCGACATCGTTCGGCCCATCTCCAAAGCGGAAAGTCGTCTTAGTGGAAATGAGCACCTCGCTCCTTTTGCCCTCGACGGCCTTGCCAAGGATTTCCTCCGACAGGCCGTTCGAATAAACGTCCGCCGTATCGAAGAGATTTGCGCCTGCTTCCAGACAGATCGCGACCAGGCGTTTGGCATCCTCAACATCGGTTTGACCCCAGGCCCGGAAGAATTCGTTACCACCGCCGAAGGTGCCGGTGCCAAAACTCAGCGCCGGGACCTTCAGGCCGGAATGCCCCAGTTGCCGGTAATCCATGTTTTCTACCTCGCGTCGTTAGAAAGTGAAACATTCGTTGGTCTGTCACCCTGAGCGCAGCGAAGGGTCGCTGCGGTTGTTTTCTTAGCTGGACTGCAGAGATGCTTCGCTTCGCTCAGCATGACAGCGTGCGGGTAGCCCGTTTCACTTGCTTAAGTAACTCAGCACTAGACGGTGCGAGCCGGCTTTGTGAACCGCACCTCGAAGCCTACCGGGCCGGTGTTGATCTGGCACGAGCCGAAGCGGCTCTCCTCCGCCATGCGAATGAACTCCTCTTTGGTATAAGCCCGCTTGATCAGCATACAGCGGAAGACCATCTTTGTCAGCCAGGCATCGAACCCGCTGCGGCCGCTTTGGCCCACGTAAGTGTTAATTTCATCGAGCGAGGCGTCCTTGCGAAGGTCCTGGATGACGGCCTCGCCGCCGGGGCGCAGCACACGGTGCATTTCGTGAAGCGCCTTGACCGGCTTCGAGAAGTTCTTGAAGGCTGCCGAGCAGTAGATGAAGTCGAACGAATCGTCGGCAAACGGCATGGCTGACGCGTTGCCCAAGCGAAAATCGACATCGCGCGCACTCCCCACGGGAATAACCTGTGCTCATCATGCGATAGTCATCCGGAGTTCGGGATGACAGGGTGCTGCATTTTGGTCGCCCGGTTTGCGGGCCTCCGCAACTTTTCTGTGAGGAACATCATCGTTCATAGGGAGGGGCGGTAACCTGTCATTCCGAGCGAAGCGAGGAATCTAGCTCTGCCTCGGGTGAATCCAGGGACGAAGACCAGAGCGAGATTCCTCGCTTCGCTCGGAATGACAACCAGACTTAAGGCGGGGGCAATAATGGCAACGACCGAACCGACGCAAGCTCAAAAGGCACGGGACTTCCGCTCATTGCATGAGCGTGAGGGCGCATTCCTAATTCCCAACCCGTGGGACGTGGGCACGGCGCGCCTGCTGGCGCATCTGGGGTTTGAGGCGCTGGCCACGACCAGCGCGGGTTACGCCTTCTCGGTCGGCCGGAGCGACCAGACGGTGGGCCGCGAGGCAAGCCTGGAGTATGCCTCCGCAATTGCGTCCGCTACTAGCTTGCCCGTGAGCGCAGACCTCGAAAACGGCTTTGGCGACGCGCCTGAGACGGTTGCCGAGACTGTGCGGCTTGCGGCCGCCGCAGGAGTGGTCGGCTGTTCGATTGAAGATTCCACCGGGCGAGCGGACCACCCGATTTACGACAAGGAGCAGGCGACGGAGCGAGTGCGTGCCGCTGCGTCTGCTGCGCGCGGGCTTCCTTTTCCGTACACGCTGACGGCGCGCGCCGAAAATTACTTGCATGGCCGGCCGGACCTCCGAGACACGATCCAGAGGTTGCAGGCTTTTCAGGAAGCAGGCGCGGATGTCCTGTACGCACCGGGCCTGGCCACGAAGGACGACATTGCCGCCGTGGTCAGCTCCGTCGATCGCCCCGTCAACGTGCTGGTGGGTATGGCGGGCATGCAACTGACCTTGACGGAACTGGTGGCGATCGGAGTCAAGCGCCTGAGCGTGGGCAGCGCACTCTGCCGAGCGGCCCTGGGCGCCTTTCTTCGCGCCGCGCGAGAAATGCGGGAGCGCGGCAGCTTTGCGTTTGCCGCTGAAGCAGCGAGCTCAACGGAGATCAACACAATTTTCGCGGCATGGGACTACGGCATCAACCACCCCTGACCCCTCCTTATCCAAGGAGGGGAACTTCAGACTTCCCTCCTCAGTTGAGGAGGGCCAGGGGGTGGTGGGACGCGAAGCCTCCTTTTGCTGCGGCTCTCGTCAAGACTCCACGAACGATTTCAACCTGGCCAGCGCCTGGTCCCACTGCTCGGAAACGAAATCGAGGTAATCCTTCAGCTCCTCCATGGGCTGAGGATTGAATTGAAACAGGCTCTCGCGGCCGGCGCGTACGCAACGCACGATCCTGGCGCTCTCCAGCACTCGAAGGTGTTTCGTGATCGCCTGCCGGGTAAGCCTGGAGCCCGCGGTGAGCTGCGAGATGGACCGCGGCTTCCCCCCGCAGAGTTTCCTCACCAACCGGAGCCGCGTTTCGTCCCCCAACGCCGCAAAGACGTGAGCAGACGCACGCGGTCCCAGACCCCTGCGGCTATCGCTTCGGTGTGACATAGCGCTCAATATTCTTCATCTGTTCGCTCCACCCGCCCTCGTTCATGCGGTGGGCTTCGTCGCGGCGATGGCTGGGGATTTTATCGAAGCCGGACTCGGTGAGCACAAGCAGCGTGCCGCCGGGGGTTTCCTCGAGCAAGAATTCGACCAGGGTGGGCGTTTCTTTCGAATAATCGATTTTGGGATCGACGGAATAGGGGTGCCAGGTGAAGGAGAAGAGCCGCTCGGGTTCCATTTTCTGCACCACGGCTTCCCACTTGACGTGCTCGTACCCAGGGTGCGTGATGTGGCCCCGCGAGACCTGGCCGGGCACGAACGGGCCCTCCAGCTTGACGCGAAACCACTCGCCGAACTCACGGTGATCGGTCAGGGCGCGCCAGACCCGCGAAACCGGCGCCTTCAGCTCAATGCGCTTCTCGATTCGGTTTTCCATATTGTGCAACCTCCAGGTTGCAGATTAGCAGAGCCCAATCGAAAAGGCAACCTTTTTGTTGCCTTCTTCCCGCCTTTCGGAAAAGCTCGCGCAGACCTGCTGTTCCAGGTCCGCGGCTGGGGACGTGGGATACCAGCAGAAGAGCCGCGGACCTGAAGGGCCGCTCTGCCCTACCTGGAATTGTGGTATTGATTCCTTGAAAACCTGAGGAGCAAGCAGGCAGCGAACGTCAGCGGGTTTCGGCCAACCTGAAGATTCTCTGAACCAGCCTTACCCGGTCCACCTGCTCCGGCAGGCCGGCGCCGCTCTTGAGTTCGCTGAGGGGGCCATGCAGGATCTTGTTCAGGAAGCCGCGCGTGAGGGCTTCAATGGCCTGGCGCTGCTCGACCGTCAGGCCGGTTAAACGACTCCCATAACGTTCCATCTCTCCCTCTCGGATGGCGTTTAACCGATCCTCAAGAGCCACGATGGTAGGGGTGAGGTCGCGTGAGGCGAGCCGGCGCATGGTTTTGCGCACTTCTTCCTTCACAATATCTTCCGCCCACACGGCCTCTCGCTCGCGCTGTTTCTTGTTGGATTCCACCACCTGTTGGAGATCGTCGATATTGTAGACGAAGGTGTTGTCCAGTTCGTGCACCCGTGGGTCGATATCGCGCGGGACCGCGATATCCACGAAAAACATCGGGCGGTTCCGGCGAGCCGCAAGCGCTCGCGCGGCCAATTCCCTGTCAACGATGTACCCGGGCGCGCCCGTCGAGCTGATGACGATGTCAGCCTTGGCGAGGTATTCGAAGATCTGGTCGAAAGCAACGGCTGTGCCGTGAAAGGCCGAGGCAAGTTGCACGGCGCGCTCGTAGGTGCGATTCGTGACATAAATCGTGCCGGCGCCGCCGCGAATCAGATGACGGGCGGCAAGTTCGCTCATCTTGCCTGCGCCGATGATGAAGATGGTCTTGTGTTCGAGGCTGCCAAAGATCTTCTTGGCCAACTCAACGGCAGCGTAAGAAACCGAGACTGCGGCGCTGCCCAGCGCGGTCTCCCGCCGCACCCGCTTTGCTACCGCCAGGGCCTGGCTCACGATTTCCTTGAGCGTGCCGGTCAGTCCCCCGGCTTCGTTCGCCAACTGAAAGGCTAGCTTCAGTTGTCCGAGGATTTGGGGTTCGCCCAGAACCATCGAATCGAGACTGGCACCCACACGGAATAAATGCAGCACCGCCTCCTGCTGCTGATAGTGGTAAAAGCAGTGTTGGAAGGGCGCAACTTCGAAACCCAAGTAATCCGTCAGGAATTGCTCGATGATTGCTTTGGCATCGGCCGCGTCTTCCGCCGATGCCAGCACTTCAACGCGGTTGCAGGTGGAGAGTATAAGGGCTTCGCGAATGCCTTCCCGGCGGAGCAGGGCCGCGACGGCTTCCGGGAGGCTCGACTCAGGGATATTCAATCGCTCACGGATGTTGACGGGAGCGGTGCGATGATTGACGCCAATGAGGATTACGTTCATTCCTGAATTTCAAATCACGGCTAAATCTCAAATTTGAAATTTGAGATTTCAAACTCTCTTAACGTATTCGGCCGCCTCTCCCAGGGGAGACCACTACCTGCCGTCCGTGGGGGTGGTCATGGCAGGTCAGGTTACAGGAATTGGTGGCCCGGTTATAGGAGATCGGGGTTGCTCCATTCGGGGCGACGACGTGAATGTCAAAGTTCACCAAGCGTTCGCCGGAAATAGTCCCTGACTGCGCGCCCAAGCCATGCGAAGTATGGCACACCGAGCACGAGAAGCCATCCTGGACCACATGGCGGGAATGCTCGCTGAAGCTGGGGTTGTTCATGATCTTTGTCAGATCGTGGCATTTGGCGCACAAAGCGTAAGGGCCGCCGTTCGAGCCGCCCTGGGCGCTCAAGTTGGGACTAGGGAAGAGATTCGTGACGAGTTTACCTGGCACCGGCGCCTGGCTGAACTCATATCGTCGCTCCAGGATGTGCGCGAACATCGACCCGTGCGGGCCATTGGGCCCGGTGCCGCCGAACTCGCGATTGTCGTCGCTGTTATGACAATCGGTACAGAGAATTTGCATACCCATGCTGCGTCCCGAAGTCCTGCCATCCAGATTCAGCATGTTGAGACGGAGGCTGGGCTGTGGGAGGACACTGCTGCGGTCGTGGAATACCGGATGACTCGACCTCAGCGTCGAGTCGAATTCGGGAATAACGTTCAAACGATCCGTGGCAGAAACCACTCTTACGGGCAAATAGCCGAAATTGACGCTCGTTGTCTTGCCAGTGCTCGTACCGTGGCAGCGTAGACAGTTCTCGTATTGGTTGACGGCGGGATCGACGATGGTGGCGCCGTCGGTGGCGCTGATCCCCATGACCAGAGCTTGCGACGGGCGAATCCGAGGCCCGGCGGGGAAGCTGGCGACCCGGGTGGAGGCATGGGGATTATGGCAGTCGACGCAGGTTACATGGATGGTTTGATTCAGCAATACGCTCTCGTCCGGGCGGTGAGGGGAATTGGCCACTGATAACGCATGGCCATATTTCGGCGCCACCATTTCGGCTAAAACGTTGGGGATCTGCGGAGAGACGACGGCGCTTCCGTTGTGACAAGTGATGCAGGTTTGGTCGTCCATCTCCTGCAGGAGTGAACCCGCGCCCTGGCCGTTGTGAGGCGTATGGCACGACAGGCATCCGTTCTCCGAAACCGAGCCGTAGGGCCCCAGGGATACTTGCCTTGCGGCCGTCGGACTCGAGAATCCGGCGAGAGGGATGTTTTCAGAGGCCAGTTGGGGCGCCAGCTTGTTGGTGGCCGTGGCATGGCTGCTGGAGTTCCATTCAGCCAGGGGATTGGATTTGCGTGAGGTTGTGCCACCGGTCTGGGCGCTTCCGATGGCGCGACTCAATCCATGGGTTGCTTCCAGGACATTGGTCATACCCATGCCGGAACCGTTGAGGAAGGTGCTGTGGCAGGCAATGCAGAGCGAGCTGCGGCGATTATTGATGGCGAGAAACATCGGCGTCTTCGGGTCGATTTTCTGTACGTGCGGATTGTGGCAACTCGTGCACTCGATGTTTCCGTTGATGAGCCGCACGGCGCCCGTCAAGTCCGCCGTGGAAGGCGGATTGGCGGTCAACTGCGGGATCAGGTGTGGAGCAGCCCGCAAAGGAAGGACGAAGCTGATCGGGTGCGTCGCAGAGAGGTTGGTACCATACACATCCGAGGCACTCATCTTGCCGGTCATAGGAATCTGGCCGTAAGCGACGGTGGCGCCAGGCGATCCCGCAACCGTTCCGTCGTGGCAACTCAGGCAGAGGGTGCTGTCCGTGCCCAGAGGCGGCGATGGGTTTAGCTTGTTAACCAAAGTCGAACTACTGTAGACGGTATATGCCTGGACGCTTGAGAGTTTTGTGTTCCAGAGCGGCATTTGCCCTACGCCAGGCGCGCCATTCAAGCCGGAGTGCGGAGCATGGCAATACCAGCAGGAACCCGAGAGGCCGCCCTTCACGGGCGAAGTGCCGGCCGGCGAGAGATCGTGAGAGCCGATGACATCGTTCTGGGCACGCACCGGCAGGGTCGCCAAAAGCAAAAAGGCAGAGAGGCAGATGGGCAGGTAGGCAGATCGGCAGATCGGCAGAAAGGCCGAAGCAAAACATCCTACTGCGGACCTACCGACCTGCCTATTTGCCGACCTGCCTATCTGCCCATCCGTCCATCTGGCCATTTGCCTACCTGCCTATCTGCCGACCTGCCCACCTGACGCCTTCTGTTGCGCTAAATACTGGAAGACCTGTACCCGGCGATTGAAGGAATCGACCACAAACACGCGGTCCTTGGAATCGATAAACAAACCCGTCGGCAATTGAAATTCCCCGAAACCCGAGCCTTTCTGCCCAAAGTAGTAGAGCAGCCGGCCCTGCCGGTCGAAGACCTGGACCCGCCCGCTGAGGCCCTCGACGACGTAGAGATGCCCCTCGGAATCCATGCCGATTCCCTTCGGGCGAAACATGCCGCCAACCTCATCACCCACCTGCCCGATGGCGAACTGGAACTTTCCGGAGAGATCCAGGGCCTGCACGCGGAAATTCATGGCGTCGACGACCAGCAAATCCTGCCCCGCCAGCCGCAACTCCGTGGGGAAGTTAAACTGGCCTTCGCCGGTGCCGCCCCTGCCGATCTTCTGCAACTCCTTACCGTCCATATCGAGCACAAAGATCAGGTGGCGCAAGGTGTCTGCCACATAGATCCGCTGGGCTTGGGAGTCGATGGCGATGCCAGTCGATCGTTTGAAGTAGCCCTCGCCCTTGACGCTGGCCAGTACCCGTTGAAACTTTCCGTTCGGGTCGAAGACGAAAATCTTGCCGGCGTACGAATCGGTTACATAAATGTTGTCGGCCGCGTCGACGGCGACGCATTGCGGGGATACCATTCCATCGGTTGATTTCCGATGTGAAATGAACTTGTACTTGTGCTGGGTAAAATCAAAGATGTGAATTCCGGCGACGCCGGGGTCCGTCACGATGATGCGATCCCTCGAATCGGTCACCACGCTATAGGGAGCAATCAGGCCATGAAACTCCGGTTCGCCCGCCACCGCGTCGAGCAGGCGGCCCCAGAAGCTGTGCTTGGTCTTAACTTCCTTTTCCGAGGTGAAGCTGCCCTCGTAGCGCAGCGTGCGGCCTCCCTCCAGTTCGAGCTGAGGCACCGTCACGGGTGCAGCTGGATTGGCTTTTGACCGCGCTGCCGCGAGGCCGGGAACCAGCAGAACAACGAGCAGGCAGATGGGCAGGTAGGCGGATCGGCAGATCGGCAGATGGGCAGGTCGGCAGGTCGGCAGTTGGGTAGCAGGGGAGTTGGTCTGTGAGCACCGATCCGTCTGCTTTCCCGCCGAGCCGTTCATTTCGCTGTTTGCCCTTCCACCCATCTTTGGCCCTCTCGCAATCTCGCTATCTGCCGATCTGCCCATCTGCCGACCTGCCTCAGAAGAAATTGAACCACCTGGATAACCCGACGTAATAGGTGCTGACCAGCGCCGGCGGCAGAGGACTGCCGCTGAACCCTTGCAGTAATCGGCTGTAACCGGCGGTGAAGTACACTTTGCGAAACTTGTACTGCAGGTAGGCGTTGCCTTCCTGCGTGTGGTTGAATGAGGATAAAGCCCCGTTCTGCGTATTGCTTCTGGAGTCGGCAAAGGTGGCGCTGTAGGTGAGCCGTCGCGCGGGCGAGCCTCCCACGCCGACCGAGTAGGTTCTGCCTCCGTACAAGACCGTCGAAGGAAGCAGCGTCGGGGGCACGCCCGTCGGCAGGGGAGCGATTCCCTGCGCCGTGAACAGGCCCAGCCCGCTGGATTTCGAGTACCCGACGTTCACGCCCAACCATCGGCTGGAGAGCCCGGTCGAGTAGTCTTGGGATAGCGAATTCGTGCCTTGGATCTCGTTGACGATGCTTTTGCTTCCGGCGGCCGTTCCGTTCCAGATCAATCTGCGGATGCGGCGGGTGGCGGAAACCGAGAAGCTGTAGCCGGAGGTTGTGTAGGCGATGAGAATAGTCTGCACGTTTCGCGAATAACCTACCGAGCCGCTCAGGTTCCATGCGCCAATCTGCCGGATGTAAATGGCATTGCTCAATATGCCCAGCATAGAGCCGATGTTATTGCCCAATTCGCTTTCCGTAGCAATGGTCGAGGTCGTGAACTTCCCACCCAACAGATCGTGCCCGTAAGTCGCTCCGCCGCTATAGGCGGTCGAATCGAAGGCAGTTCCGAGAAACTCTTGCTGCCGGTGGGTGATACCACCCGAGAGGTAAAGCCCATTCATCACGGTATACTGCGATTCTCCGGACACGCCCCAGGAATGCGAATTCTCTTCAGGCAGTTCCAACGGAAGCAGTGAGCCGGCGGTGCTCGCAGCCTGCAACACCGAGCCGGCAAGGTTGTCGTCGTAATCGGCACTGAACTGCATGGCCAGCTTTGGCGTCGGTTTCAACGCCACTCCACTTGTCACCACGTCAGCCGTCTGCGAATCCGTCGCGCCCAGAGCAGTGTACCCGACTGTGTTCCGGGAGTAATTCGCCCAGGTGCTTCCATTCCACGGCAGGTTGCGGGTCACATTGAAGGTAGCCGTCGAGGTGCTCATCTGGCTTTCTGGAGTGGATTGGCCGGTTAAGAACTCGGGAACCGAGTAGCTTGCGTCCTGGTAACGATATCCGCCTCCTAAACGAAACCCCGCCACCGAATAAACCGAGGAAGCAAAGGCCGACTTAAATTGGGAATGATCTTCCCCAGGCGTCCCGTAGATCGAATAGTCGTTGCTGCCTTGCTGATAGCCCGCTGTAAAGCTCGGCAAACCGGTCGGGTTGCCCGACCAGCCCACGCCGAGCGACTGGCCGTTCCCACTCGTCCTGTAATTGCCGATTCCCGGCACGGAGTAGTTTCCCTCGCCGTTGTACAGGTCGTTGTAATTGAAGTAGCCCGGATACTTGCTCCCCCCGAAGAAGGTCGTGTCCGCAATCACGCCGGAGCTATTCGTAATGGATTGATAGTTGGAATTGTTCCTGGATTGGTCGTAGAAGGGAGTTATACCAAAGGACAAAAACTGTGGGCTGTGAAAATACCCGTTTAGATCCGCCGTTCCGCCGAAGGTTGCCCCGTTGCTGGCGGGCCCTTCGTTGGTTGTGCTTCCGGAGTAGCCGCCGCTGACGTTGCCCGCCAGGTTGAATGCCAGATCCCCTGCCTGCGCCTGCGGCCACGCCGGCGCGCTGCACCAAAGCAGCGCAGCTAGCGCCCATCCGAACTTCCTCGCTTGTCCCGCCGTCACCATGATGCCGCTCTACAATTCTTCGATTCTGGCGTTTTTCCTCAGTTGCGCATCCCACTCGCGCCGCAGTCTCTCCGTCTTGCTCCTTTGCATCTGGGCTCGCAGCGTTGCCTCCGCTTCACCAAACTTCTGCATCCGCGAGGGGTTGTGGGCGTTGAGTCGCACAATCGTGAGTACACCTTCTGCCAGGATCAAATCGCTCACTTCTCCCTGGTGCATTTTGGATACCACAAGCAGAATCTCAGGCGGAATTTCCGCGGATTTTGCCGCCCTGTGGTCGCCCATCATCACGCGGTAGTCATCTTCGGAAATCCTCTCCGCCAGCAGCCCGAATTCTTCATAGGTCTTGGTGGCCTTCGCCTGCTTCAGCGCTTCTTCGCCTCGCGCCCGCATCTGTTTCAACTCCTCTGGTGTAGACTGGATGGCCGCAGCTTGCTTCCCGCTTCGCGCCCGCGGCGGTAAGATGCTGATGGTTTGAAGCGCGTACGTCTCCGGCACTTCGAAACGTTCCGGATTCTTCAAATAGAATTCTTTGGCTTCCGCCGCGCTGACGGCCGATTTATCGTTCACTTCTTCCTTCAAGAGGTCTTCGATCAGCAAGGACCGCTTGATCTTGATACGGAGAACTTGTCTGGAACCGCCGGCCTCCCTCTGAAGGAAGGTCTCATACAGTTGCTCGTCCCCGAACTGCTGGCGGAGTTGTTTCTCCGACGCGGCTAAGCGCTCGGGCGCGATCGTCATCTGCCGGCGCTTGGCTTCCTGGTACACCAGTTCCTCAAATTCGATCATCTTCAGCGCGCCTTGGCGAATGTCCGCCTCCATGGCTTGCGGAAAGCCCCCATTGTGTTGCTTTGCATAGGGGAAGATCGTGTACATCTCCCGCAGCAAGTCGCGGTCGGTCAGCACTGCCCCGTTCACCCGGGCCACCGGCCGCGGCGCGGGAAGCGCGGGCGCGTGCGCGCTGACGAGGTTCGCACTCGCCGGCAGAGTTGGAGGAGCCGTTTGTTGCCCCATTGCCGTAGCGCACGAAACGATCACGGAAAGGAACACTGGTCGTAGCTGTGATTTCATGGTGCTCTCCATTGTCAAAGAAAACGTAGCCGCTCGAAAGCTTGCGCAAAAAAACGGGCCCCAATCGGTTCCTGGCGAATTTCTCCGGCTGCGCAGCTCGCTCCACGCCCACCACGAAACCCGAGAAACCCTTCCCAGTCTGGCCTTCTGCGGTCCCGGAGACGTTGATCTAAGTCGCAAAAGGCCGGTTTCTGGGGGAAGGTCAACCCTTCCCCCAGAGGATTACCTTAGGTCGTTGGCACCACTTGGCCGTGCATTTCGTTGGACTCGCCACCATGGCAGCCACGGCAGAACTGTGCCGCACTGTTGCTGGTGGTGGAGTTCCCGGGATCGTACCAGCCGCGCACAAAGAAGTGCGTTGGCTTAATCACCGCGGGCCCCGAGGCGGCGGTGTTGAAATAGAGCATGTCGTGTTGGTCGTGGCAGGTGGTGCAGGTGACCCACGAGTTGCTGGTCGTCGAACCGCCGTATCCAGAGGTTGTTCCGGGCACTTTCACGATGTTCGCCAACGGACCGCCGCCCTTGGTCACATCATAGTAATCGGCGATGAACTGTGTGCCGTTGGGGCCGGCGAAGCTGAAGGAGCCGTCGGAGCCGATGGTGCAGTCCCAGTTGTAGGGGCCGCCGCAACCAGGGTTCGCCGTCGGTCCCACCGGGTGGTCGTTCATGTAATTGCCCGGCGTCGACCCGTCATTTCCGAGAAGCGTCGGGGGGTTGAAACTCGCCCCGGCGATCGTCACGGTTTCAACCGTACTGCCTTTCATCATGGCGACCTTCGCGAGGTTGCCATCGTGACAGCTAAGGCAAGCAATAATGTCGAAGTAGCCGTCCGGACTGGCTGGTAAACCGCCGGTGGCATAGTTCGGCAGGGTAACAGTGTTAGCTCCGGCGTTCCCAAAACCTAGCGCTACGCCATAGAGCGGAGACATGTCCTCGCCCCACAGCGCCAAATTACCGCTGTTGGGAGTCGACTTACCACCGTTCCCGGCGGCACCGCTGTGCGGCGCGTGGCATGCTACGCAGCCACGGCCATACACGTTGTGGGCTCCGAGAACGTCTTGCGTTGGGGACGTGACCTGAGCCGTGGCGATGCCCGCCACCGCCAGGATCACGAGGAGTGCAATTGCCGTTCGTTTCATGAAACCTCCTAGTCTAAGTTGGAATGACTTATTTCTCGTTCACTTCGTCGAGCGATCTTGCTTAACCGGAGAGGGCCATCCGGCCGGAATGGCCCCCCTCCGTTATGGCTTTCTTTCAAAAGCCAAAACTCTTTGCCCTTCATGACCCCGAGGCCCCTTGGGCTTTACCGGGCGCATTCTCTTTCTGCATCTTCGGGTCGGCGGGCTTCGGCTCGCTGGGTTTCCCGCCTGCGGCGCGCCGGGCCTTCTCGGCTTCCGCCTCGGCTTCCGTTACATAGCGAAACACCTGCACCCGTCCCGGGAACTGTTCGCTGGTGATGATCCGGTTGTTGTAGTTGTCCGCGGCAATTCCATAGAGCCCTTGAAATTGTCCCGGATACCATCCTTGCTCGCCCATGTAAAGCAACAGCCGGCCTTCCTTGTCGAAAACCTGCACCCGACTCTGAATTTCGTCCGTCACCCAGATGTGCCCGTCGCTGTCGAGTGCAATTCCCTTGGGCCGCGCAAAATGACCCGGGCCGTCGCCGGGCTTACCGAATTCGCTGATGAAGCCGCCGTCCGCGTCAAACATCTCCACGCGGTTGTTCAACGTGTCCGTGACGTAGACGTTTCCATCTTTGTCGACTGCGACATGCGTCGGCAGGGCAAAATCACCAGGGCTCGTGAGGCTGTGCTTCTTTCCACCCGTTCCAATTCGCCGCAGCAGCGTGTACTTGTCCGCGTCGAAGACCACCACCTGGTCCGCCTGCGTATCGACGACGTAGACAAACCGATTCGAGGTATCGATGGCGACTCCGGCCGGCGCCACCAGTTGGTCGGCGCCAAAGGAAGCTTCCTGTTCGTGTTTCGCACTGAACACCAGCACGTGGTGCAGCTTGACGTCGGTCACGAACAACCGGTCGTCGTCGTCCACCGCCAGGCCGTTGATCATCGGCAAGCGCGCGTCCACGCCGTGCTTGATCAGTTGCACCGGCTCCTTGTCGGATTTCGGGAAGATGAAAATGGCGCCCACTCCCTGATCCGCGGCATAGATATTCCCTTTCGAGTCCGCGGCCACGCCGAACACGCGCATCAACTGGAAGCCGACCTTCTTCTGCACATCCTTCACTTGCCGGTCAGGCTGTTCGCCCGCCAGGCGGTCCATCCACGATTGCTTCGGTTTTTGGGTGCTGGTCAGACCCGCCCAGTCGATTCTCTGGCCCGTCAGGATGGACTGGAATCGGACTCGCGCGATGGCCGGTGGGCTCGGCCAGACGATCTTGCTGATATCAAACACCACTCTCTTGGGTCCCGTGTCAGCCGGAGCATTCGCGCTCGGCTTCTTCTTCGCCTGCAAGGGCATTCCGCACACAATGACTGCCACCAAAAGCGCCAGGATCATCCAGCCCTTTCCCGAAAGTTTCGAATGGGAGCGAGTGGTACGCATTTTTCTTGTTCTCCGTCTACTTCAATTGCAGCGTTCCTTCGCTGTGGCAGGTCTTGCAAAACGCCATATTCGCTTGTTGGTCCTTCACCAGCAGCCCGCTATTCGCCGACGCGTGGGGCTGATGGCAGCTCAGGCAGTTCAGCGCGCTCGCCTTCTTCGTTTTGGTGTTCATCGCCGTGGAGACAGGGTGTCCTTCGGTGGGGTGTCCCCTTCCGTACTTCAGCGGCAGAACTGAAATGTTCTTGAAGTAGTCCTCCGGCAGCTTCACTTTCCCGTCAAAGATCGTTATAAGGTGCTCATTCTGGAGCTTTTGCGGCTCCGGGGAATCCGGTCCGTGGCACTCCAGGCACAGGGTGTTGACGTCCGCGACGCGCAACAGGTTGGCGTTGTCGTTGCCGTGGGCCACGTGGCAGATACTGCACGCCTGTTCGAAGGCCGGCTGGTGCAGGTGCTTCTTCTTGAACTCCGCGGCTTGGTCGGAGTGGCAGGCGAGACAGACTGCGACCGGGTCCGGCTGAAGGAAGCCCGGCGACTTCCCGGCGTGCGGATTGTGGCAGGTTGTGCAGTCGCCCTGGGCCCCCGAGTGCTGAACTTTGGCCGAGGCGATCTGTTTGGCCTGCTCCTCGTGGCAGGTCACGCAGAGCGCCTTGGAATCAGCCGCCGTCAGCACCACTTTTCCGTCCTTTGCCGGCTGATGGCAGGTATCGCACATCTTGTTTTCAAAAGGATTGTGCAGGAAAGCCTGCAGCAGCTTTGGCGACCTCGATTGGTGAGAATCGTGGCAGCTCAGGCAATCGGCAGAGGCGAGCGGCTGGTTCTGATGCGCCTTCCGAATCCCTTCGTCGCTAACGTCGTGGCAGTCCAGGCAAAGTTGCCGAGTGGGCTTGGTCAGGTGGTAGGCAAACTCCGGCTGGCCGGGATCGCCGGTCTTGTGGATAACGTGACAGGCGTCACAGCCCGAATCCAGCGCGGCATGTCGGCTGCCGCCCTTGGGCACGTCAACACCGACACTGTGACACGACAGGCAGAGGTTGTCCTGCGCTGTCGCTCCGGACATTGCCTTCAGCAGTTGGTTCTTGTTGTCAGAGGCATGCGGATCATGGCATTTCAGGCAGTCACGCACCCCGGGGGGATGGGTCCGTCCTTTGACGCTGGCCGGGTTCTTGTCAGAGTGGCAGGTAAAGCAAAGAGCCGCAGGAGTGGCCTTGATCAACGTAACGTGCGTCGCGTCCTTGTTGACCCGCACCTCGTGGCAACTTAAACACCCCATCTTCATCGCGGAGTGGACGGACTTGCCCTTCGTCTTGTCTTCGTGGCACTCCAAACACTTGGCCGCATCGGTGTTCGGCGCCAGCGGAACGGGATGCTGGGCCGCATGCACAGAGCGAGCAAACAGCATCAAGATCAGACCCGCTGCGATAACCGTTGTCTTTTGGCCCAGCCCAAGAACGGCACTCCCCGCAGTTCTAAACCGCGAAGTCGGGAAGGGCTCCTCTGCGAAACCGAAGGCGGGATGTCGGTCTTCAATGCCCTCCCAGCGCCCGGTTTCTGTATAGAATATCAACACGAAGTTCCCACTCCAGGGGCGCACAAAGTGCAAATATGTCTCCACGGTTGGAACGATCAAACCTTTATTGCAAGCCGTAAGTGACTGATTTTCAGTGCTATCTTTAGTCTTTTGGGAGTGCTAAAGATTTCAACATGCGGAAAATATCCACAGACTGTGTTAATTTCCTCAACAGTGCGGCGATTCGATGCGGATTTGGACACGTTGGCTTCCCAGCTATAATAAGGTGCATAACGCGTGAAGCCGAGGAAAACTGTGACTTCTTGCCCCACGACCCCGGCCTTCAATAGGCTGGTCCTGGGAAGCTTATATATAGTTACTAAGGAGAGTATCCATGAAGCTGATTAAGGGCCTGATTGCCATTTCCATCTTTTGCGGTTGCTTGTTGTGCTTGGCCAATGCCAAGCCGGAATATACCAAGAAAGAGGGCAAGGCATGCACTTACTGCCATCCCAAGGCGGGATCGAAAGAGCTGAACGACGCCGGCAAGTACTATAAGGAGCACAACCACTCGCTCGAAGGTTATAGGGCGCCGGAAAAGAAATAACCGTGGGAATAGGATAACCTTAAAGCGCGGTTCCTCAGGAAACGCTTACGGAGTTGTGTCGACTAGCTTGGTCATTCTGCCCTTCGGATGCAGCTTCGCTTAGCGGGCTCCGTAACGACCCCTTGAACTCTGTGACGCTGCCAGGGTGAAGAATCTCTACGTAGTCTGGAAAGAACGCTCCCCTCACAGCGGGGCGAGGATGGCTAGTCGTTTTCACGAGTTTCGCTAGCTGAAGTTTTCAGCACTATGTGTTGCAATTCCTAACAGACGGAATGTGGCTGGCAACAATAGACTAACGCTCGATATATGGCCTGCAAGGGCTCTGAATGTTGCATTTCTCATCAGGCTAAGTAACGCCGCTCTTGCCCTCCCTTCCGTCAGCTCCCCCAAGTCTCTCCTATCTCACACAAAAAGCAGTAGATAGTTAGCTGCAATTAAATGGATCGTTTAAGTGGATTCTGGGCATTGACCTGCCTTTTACATCGGCGATGGTAATCAGAGCCTCGCGTTTAGTGCGGGGAGAGGTGAGGCAACCTATGGTTGCAGTCCTGGTAGTGACCACGTTCATTTGTTTTGTGGCGGTTGATTATTTCTTGCAGAGCAGGCAGCCGAAAACGTTGCAAGTGGCTGCGCCATCGCCGGAGCCAGACCAGCAGTTGCTGCCCATCAACATCGTAGGCGGCTTCAAGCTTGCCCCTGGAGCTTCCTATCATGCCGGCCATACCTGGGCGGCCAAGGAAACCCGAAACATTGTGCGAGTCGGCCTGGATGACTTCGCAGTTCGGCTGCTGGGCAGCGTTGACCAAGTCGATCTCCCGGCGCGAGGTCGTTGGCTGCGGCAAGGGGAAAAGGGCTGGACCGTGGCGCGTGGCAACCATCGGTTCGAAATGCTGTCTCCGATCGAGGGCGAAGTGGTTGACGTAAACCAGGAGGTTCTGGACGACCCCTCTGTTATTCAGAAGGACCCTTACGGCGTGGGGTGGCTTGTCGCGGTCAATTCTCCGGCCGCTGATTCGAACCTGAAGAATTTGTTGCGAGGCCGGCTGGCCCAGCAATGGCTGGAAGGCTCCTGGGAGACATTTCGCGGTCATGTCAGCCCTTCGACCGGGGTTCATTTGCAGGACGGCGGCCATGCCATACCGGACCTCCTGAGCGTGCTCCCCGAGGAGAGCTGGGAGAAGGTAGTGCGGGAATTATTCCTGGCCTGAGGGCAGATTTCGGTTGGAACGCGGGGTAGTCGCACATACCCGCTGCGGAATCTTCTGGGAGGACGAGTCATGGTGGCACTCTTCGTTGCGTTGATGTTCATAGGTTTCCTGCTGACCGATGCTATTGTGCAGCGAGTTGGGCGGAAGGCACCCGCCCCTGGAGAGCCCGCTTGGGATATTCCTCAGGGCTTCTACCTTTTCGAAGGACACAGTTGGTCTCACCCGGATTCCTCACTTGGAGTGAGGGTGGGTGTGGACGCCCTGGTGGCCCATGCTCTAGGCGTCGTGGAAAAGGTCATTCTGCCGAAGCTGGGGCAGGTGGTAAAAGCGGGTCAACCGCTATTCCGACTTGAACGTCAAGGGCGCGGACTAATCGTCCGAAGCTCCACCACGGGCCGCGTTGTGGCTCTCAATACGCGTCTTGGAAAGCGCCCGGATTCAGTTGCCAAGGATCCCTATGGTTCCGGTTGGATCTGCGCAATTACCCCGACTCAATCGGACGACAGTTTTGGCGGCATGCGCCACGGGCAGAAAGCGACTAACTGGCTCGAACGGGAGTTCTACCGTTTCCGGGAGTTTCTCTCCGTGCACGTCTCGCCTGATTTAGCCTCGGATGTAACCTATGCGGATGGCGGTCTGCCGGCAATCGGATCTCTTGCCGAACTTCCTCTCCGGGGATGGGGCGCCTTTGAGGCGGATTTCCTGTCGCCCAGCCCTAGCAAGACCCCTGAATCTGCACAGGAGTCAGAATAAAGACTCCGACTCAAGCGTGGAGCCGGGATCCGCCAGTCTGAAGATCAAAATGATCTCTCTCCTGTAAGCTCGCCACGGGCAATCAGGACGCATAGCTACGCGCCCCTTCGACTACCCTCTCCTGCTATCTCCGAGCCAATAGACCGTACAAACTGGGTGATTTCACCACAGTAGAAGAGGCAAGATTACATATTTCCCGCAATAGGGATATAAAGTCCTATTTGAGGCCAATTTCTGATTAATTTCTCGGCATGTCGCGTGCTGAGAAATGCAGCTATACCTACGCGGAGCGTCCACGTTTCTTCTGCTTTCCGCTTTGTAGGTCAATTCTATGAGCAAATCCATTCTGATCGATACGACCCGCTGCGTTGGCTGCCAGCGCTGCGTTGTGGCGTGCAAGCTCGTCAACGGACTGCTGAAGACGAGCCACAGCGACTTCTTGACCACAGATGCCTTACGAGCGCTTACTCCTGACACTGATCTTCCGATGGATGAAAGCGGCGATGAACAACTCTCCGCACACGCGCTGAACGTAGTTCAGAGTCACGGTGAGGTGTACGTACGGCGGTTCTGCATGCACTGCCAGGATCCCACCTGTGTTTCTGTTTGCCCGGTGGGCGCCTTCCGGAAGACCGCGGCGGGGCCAGTGGTTTATGCGGAAGACCGTTGTATGGGCTGCCGCTACTGCATGGTGGCCTGCCCATTCGGCGTCCCACGATACGAGTGGGAAAAAGTCTGGGCGCCCCGCGTCAAGAAGTGCCACATGTGTACTCCCCGGCAGGCAAAGGGGTTAAAGCCCGCTTGCACGGAAGTTTGTCCCGTGCAGGCAGGTGTTTTCGGGGAGCGCGATGACCTTTTGCGAGAGGCTGAAAACCGGTTGAGGCAGGAGCCAACCAAATACGTTCAAGGGATCTATGGCAAGCAGGAAGTGGGAGGGACTTCGGTCTTGTACCTCTCCGCCGTCCCCTTTGAGGCGCTCGGGCTTCCTGCCAATTTGCCGTCCGACGCTCTGCCTGGGTACACATATCGTGTGCTATCGAAAATACCGGACTTGGTGCCTTTGGCTGGGGTGGCGCTGGCTGGAATCTGGTGGATCACCAGGCGGCGAGCGGAAGTGGCGGAGTCGGAGCAAGAACCGCGAGCCAACAAATAACGACGCATGCGGGTGACCCTCGTGCTGCGCCTGGGTGACCCCAAAAGTTGCTTCCAATGCCTTGGCGAAGAGCCGAGTATCAGCAGCCTAGGACGCACGGGGAAATCAACCATGAACTTCGAGAAACTGCCCAAACTGACTTTCTGGCGAGCGGTGCTCGTGTTGATTCTAAGCGCCGGCTTCTACGCGTCCTTGATTCGCTTCACAAAGGGTCTGGGAGCTGCGACGAATCTGACGGACCGTTTCCCGTGGGGGCTGTGGATTGGATTTGATGTCATCTGCGGAGTGGGGCTGGCGGCGGGTGGTTTCACCCTCGCAGCCACCGTTTATATTTTCCATCTTCGCCGCTTCCATCCCGTCTTGCGCCCCGCAATTCTGACGGCTTTCCTGGGCTACGCGCTGGTGGCGGTGGCGTTGATGTATGATCTCGGTAAGCCTTACAACGTCTGGCACCCCCTGATCATGTGGAACCCTCACTCCGTCATGTTCGAGGTGGCGTGGTGCGTGATGCTTTATCTGACCGTGTTGGCTCTGGAGTTCTCCCCTGCCGTCCTCGAGCGCTTTAAGTTGCACAAGCCCCTCAAATTGATCAAGGCCGTCACCGTCCCGCTAGTGATTGTGGGCGTGTTACTTTCCACTCTCCACCAGTCCTCCCTGGGGAGCTTATTCCTGATCGTCCCGTCGAAGCTGCATCCCTATTGGTACTCGCCGCTTTTGCCGCTGTTTTTCTTCATCTCGGCGGTTGGAGTGGGCATGGCAATGGTGATCTTTGAGTCAAACCTGAGCGGGCGGGCCTACGGCCACGAAGCCGAGATGCCATTGCTGGCGAGCCTCGGCAAAGCGATGGCAGTGGTCTTGGGAGTGTACGGGATCCTGCGTTTCCGAGACCTGTGGGTGAGAGGCGCGCTCGTCTATCTGCGCCAGGCGTCCACGGAGACTGTTCTGTTCGCGATTGAAATTGTGTTGGGATTGGTGCTTCCTTTGTTCCTGTTGCTTGTACGTCGCGTGCGCGAAGACCGCGACGGCCTGTTCGCAATTGCCGTCCTGGTGATTACTGGCTTTCTGCTTAACCGCCTTAACGTCTCGATTACCGGCCTTGAGTACTCGGCCCACGCGCACTATTTTCCGAAGTGGACGGAGGTGGCGGTAACACTCTCGATTGTGGGGATGGGATTCCTCTGCTTCGCCCTGGCGGTGCGCTATCTGAGGGTGTTCGAGGCGGATTAACCGTCCTGCGCGCCGCAAAGCAGAAGAGGGCATCCGTGGGCCGTTCACCCGCAAGTACCGGAGCACGGTGCCGACCCTGAGGGTTGTACCATTCCCGGGCCGCAGGTCGAAATAGCGTGACAGGTATTTGGCCCTTTAGGGTCGAACCGTGCGGGGACGGATTTCCGGGGGGGTATCCCCGGCTGCTGTATCCACCCCGTTCGGGGATGATGCTTAACACCTATGAGTTGGTTCACTCACAGCCTGGCGACGAAGTTGACTGTCTGCGTGGTCGGCAGCATGGCCTTGTTGTTGGGATTGTACGGGTACTGGCACCTGCACATTTGGCGCCAGTCACAGCAAGAAATGGTCTTCCAGACCGCCGATCGAGCCAGCGACATCATCTGGCGCAGCATCCGCTACTCGATGCTGCGCAACGAGCGCGAAGAAGTCTTTCACATCATTAACACCATCGGACACGAAGCGGGCATCGGGCGCATTCGCATTTTCAACCCGGAAGGCCACATCACCTTTTCCACTGACCCGTCCGAAGTGGGAAGTTTCGTCGACAAGAAGGCGGAAGCCTGTTATGCCTGCCACGCCCAAGCGCAGCCCCTCACGCGCTTACACCGGCCGGACCGTCTTCGGATTTACAGAGCCCCTGACGGCACGCGGGTTTTGGGCCTGATCCGGCCCATCGAGAACGAACCTGACTGCTCGAATGCGGCTTGCCATGCGCACGCGCCCGGCAACCAGGTGCTGGGAGTTCTGGACACCAATCTCTCGCTGGCCGCCGTGGATCAAGTTGCGGCGCGGGGCCAGCGTGAGAGTGCGGTCTACACTCTTGCCTCCATCATCCTTCTCAGCTTGATTTCAGCGGGCCTCATCCGGGCGACTGTGCACAATCCCGTGCGCCGGCTCACCGAGGGCACTCGGCATGTCGCCGAAGGCGAGCTGAACTACTCCTTGCCGGTGTCGAGCAGCGATGAACTCGGTAGCTTGGCGGCCTCTTTCAACCGCATGACGGAGCAACTGAAGAAAGCGCGGGAGGAAAACCAGCAGTGGACCCGCACGCTGGAAGCGCGAGTCCTGGAAAAGACGGGAGAACTTGAACGCGCTTATCATCGCCTGGTGCAATCCGAGAAGATGGCTTCCCTCGGCAAACTGGCGGCGGTCGTCGCCCACGAGATCAATAACCCGCTGGCGGGCATTCTCACTTACAGCAAGCTGGTCTCGCGCCTGGTGGATAAAGGTTTGGAGGACGAGCGGCGCCGCGCCGAGGCGAAGTCGGACCTGCAGCAAATCGAAGGGGAGAGCAAGCGTTGCGGCGCAATCGTGAAAAACCTTTTGACGTTTGCGCGACAAGCGCCTCTTGTCCCGCAGGAAAACGACTTGGGCGGCATCGTTCAGCGCTGTCTCCTGTTGGTTGGCCACCAATGCGAATTGCAGCAAGTGGAGGTGGAAAGTCAGATCGAACCGAAGATGCCTTCCATCCACTGCGACTCGGCCCAAATTCAGCAAGTCTTTCTGGCTTTACTGATGAATGCCGTCGAGGCGATGCCGCACGGGGGCCGGCTGAAGGTGGAAGCCGCTTATAATGCCGAGCGTCGTGAGGCGCAGATCGTCGTCGGCGATGATGGCCTGGGCATTCCCGAAGAAGTTCTGCCGCATATCTTTGAACCTTTCTTCACAACCAAGGCGGAAGGCAAGGGAATCGGGTTAGGACTGGCCGTCGCTTTCGGGATTGTCCAGCAACATGGTGGGAAGATCGCGGTGTCTTCTACCCCCCAGAAGGGGACCACTTTCACGGTGACCCTGCCGGAAAAGCCATGCGTACGGGCGCTGAGGAGTGACGCGTGGGAAAGCGCTAGTCAGGAGCCGGAAGTCAGCAGTCAAAAGCCGCAAGAGAGGGCTTAGGCGTGTGCACTCATATCGAGGAAGTCTGGACGGCCAACGAAGGGTGACTGCGGACGGATTACTGATCACGCATGTCGGGAGCTACGTATGGATTATAAAGCCAGCCTGTTAGTGGTGGACGATGAGAACGTGGTCCGCGAATCACTGGGCAAATGGTTCGAGGAAGAGGGCTACTTGGTCGAGACCGCCACCAGCGCGCGCGAGGCGTTGTTGAAATTGCCGAGTCAGCACTGGGATTTGGCGCTGCTGGACATCAAGATGCCCGGCATGGACGGCCTCGAGTTGCACCGCAAGATTCGCGAGGTCGACTCGGAGATTATCGTCATCATCATGACCGGCTACGCATCCGTCGAGACTGCCGTCCAGGCGCTGAAGGACGGCGCCTATGACTACATTACCAAACCGTTTGATCCCGATGACCTGGCGCGCCTGGTCCGGAAGGCCCTCGAGCACCGCAGAATCAAAGACGAGAATGTGCGGCTCCGCGAGAGCTTGGATGAGATTCAAGCCGTCGAACTGGTGGGGCAGAGCAAGCCCATGCAGAGGGTTATGGAACTCGTTCGTACGGTCGCTCCCCTGGAAACCACAGTCTTGATCGACGGCGAGAGCGGTACCGGCAAAGAACTGGTGGCGCGGGCCATTCACCACCTGAGCCCCCGCCGGATGATGCCCATGGTCACAATCCATTGTGGGGCGCTCACCGAAACTCTCCTCGAGAGCGAACTCTTCGGGCACGAAAAGGGCGCCTTCACAGGCGCGCAATACCGTAAGAAAGGCAAGTTCGAGATCGCCGAGGGCGGAACCGTGTTCCTGGATGAAATCGCCGATATCAGTCTGAAAACCCAGACGGACCTGCTGCGGGTTCTCCAGGAGAAAGAGATCACGCGGGTGGGTGGGAACCAGACGATCAAGGTTGACTTTCGCGCCGTTGCCGCCACCAACAAGGACCTGGCGATGCTTGTGAAAGAGGGAACCTTCCGGCCCGATCTTTACTATCGCCTGAATGTGTTTGACATTGAACTGCCCGCCCTGCGCGATCGCCGCGAGGACATCCCCCTGCTGGTGGACCATTTCATCAAGAAGTATGCGCGCTCCATGAACAAGCGCTTCATTTCCGTCAGCCGGAGCGCCTTGGACGTCCTGATGAATTACACGTGGCCCGGAAACGTGCGGGAACTCGAGAACGCCATCGAGCGGGCGATGGTCATCGGACGAGAACCGGAAATTCGTCCCTCCGATTTCCCCTTGCAGATGGGGTCGCCCGAGAGGCCCGAGGGCGGACTCACGCTCGAGGAGGTGGAGCGGACGCATATCCTTCGCGTCCTGGAATCCTGCGATTGGAACCAGACTCGCACTGCAAAATTACTCGAGATTGATCGCGTCACGCTTTACAACAAGATCAAGAAATATGGTTTTCAGAAAGGCGTGCCTGCCGGCTCATGAAAATCATCTCGCTGGTTCCCATCGGCCGGATCGAGAGGGACCACCTTGAATTACTGGGCGAACAACTGGCGTCGCGGATGCAGGCGGCCTGCCTGATTCAGCCACAGCGCCAGAACGGCGAATTTGCGTACAATCGTGCCCGAGGCCAATACCATTCTACGGAGATTCTGAAGCGGCTGGTGCTGGACCCGCACACGGAAAGCTGGCGAATCCTGGGAGTCACGGATTTGGACCTGTACATCCCGATCCTGACGTTCGTCTTCGGCGAAGCTCAGTTGAGCGCCGCCGCCGCTCTGGTTTCCACGCATCGTCTGCGGCCGGAATTTTATGGCATGCCCCAAGACCCCGGGTTGCTTCAGGAGCGCCTTTTGAAGGAAGCGCTCCACGAGTTGGGCCACACTTTCGGGCTGCGCCATTGCTCGGACTACCTTTGTGTCATGAGCTCCTCGCATTCTGCGGAGCGAATCGACTTGAAGCAGGCCGAGTTTTGCACCGCCTGCGCGACTTTGGCAGGATTGTAGAGTCTGTGTGAGAACTCGGTTTTCGTGTCATTCCGAGGTGCCAAAGGCGCCGACGAATCTCGCACTGCCCCGAAAACGTGTAGGGGTAGGGCTCGCCCTACCCGGCGAATTAGGGGACGGCAAGCCGTCCCCCTACAAGCCCGAACGAAGTTCTATTCCGCGGCTTTGGCTGCCAACGTCTCGACTACGGCTATGTTTTGCATCAGGTCTGGCGGCAACGCGTGGCGCTTTTGAAGGTATTGCGAACTGTTGTACGAAACCCAGACTCTGCCTTGAGTATCTTCCCAGACCAGGATTTTCAGGGGAAGATCGATGGCACTGCTCGGCGAGGCCAACATTAAAGGTGTACCGGCTTTGGGATTGCCAAATATCAGCAGCTTGGTGGGTCGCATGTTCATGCCCACTTTGGCAGCCTCGCCGCTGTGGTCGACCAGTGCGAATAGAGCGACGCCCTTCGCTTGCAGCAGAGTTTTGATCTTTTCCACGGTCTGATCTACCGAGTGGTGGGTGGGCGTGTTGACGATACCGACTTCTGCGTCGGACGCCATACGTGTCTCCTTCCTGTCTCGAAAAGGTGAGTTCTCGGAGTGCCGGACTGAAAGCAGGTAACCCATCATCGTCAACCCGACCAATGCAAGGAAGACAGCTATTGCAATGGCCTGAGTCGAGGGGCGATTTTCTCCCCCTCCGGTTATGCTGCTTTGAAGTGGAGAGATAAGAGCAGCGCACTGATTCCATTCCACACAATCTGCACACCGATACAGACCAGCAGAAACGACGATAGCCGGACGATGACCGTCATGGCCGTCTTGCCGAGAATTCGGGCCAGCCGATCCGCAAACCCGTAACAGAGGGCAATGCTGATAGCGATCAGACCCATGGCGATGAGCGCGGCAATAATCGTAGAGACGTGGAATCCATAGCGGTGTGTGGCGTTTGCACCCAAAGTGACCGCCACGGAAATCGATCCGGGACCCACCGTCAGCGGCAGCGTCAAAGGGTAGAACGCGCGGCCAAACACGTCTGGCGGCTGGACGTCCGTGCGTGACACCTCGCCGCATTCCTCTCTCTCCATCAGCATCCCCCAGCCCATGGAAATCACCACCAACCCGCCGCCAACCTGCACCACGGGCAGGGACACGCCAAAGAAGTTGAGGACGTGCGCGCCAATAAAGTAAGACCCGACCATCAAGAACATGCTGTTCATGGCAACCCGCCACGAAAGGACGTGGCGGGTTTCGGCGGAGTACTTGCTCGTCAGCGCCAAAAACAGAGGACTTCCACTCAACGGGTCTACAATTGGGAAAAGGGCGCTGAGCGTGAGAAACAGAACCTTAATTCCGGCGGCCACGATGTTCTCCTGTGGCGGAGGTCGCCCTTTACAGGTTTGATTACAGATTAGAAGCGTTTGTCTTGGCCCCGAGCGTCGTCAGGATGCCTGCTTTGGTTTCCGGTAGCGGCGGATCAGGTTGTTGGTGGAGGTATCGTGGCCAAGGGCCGGCTCCTGGGCAGATTCAAGCTCCGGAACAATCCGCTGGGCCAGCACCTTGCCAAGCTCCACGCCCCACTGGTCGAACGAATTGATGTGCCAAATGACGCCCTGCGTGAAGACAATGTGTTCGTAAAGAGCCACCAGTTTGCCGAGCGTCTCCGGGGTGAGCAGCTCCGCCAGGATAGTATTTGACGGGCGATTGCCCTCGAAGACCCGATGGGGCACGAGCCAATCCGGTGTCCCCTCCGCCTTGACTTGTTCCGGTGTCTTCCCGAATGCCAGTGCCTCGCTCTGCGCGAAAACGTTGGCTAAAAGCAGGTCATGGTGGCGGCCCAATGGATTCAGCGTTTGTCCGAAGGCGATGAAGTCGCAGGGAATAAGCCGCGTCCCCTGGTGGATCAACTGATAGAAAGAGTGCTGGCCATTGGTTCCCGGCTCGCCCCAATAAATCGGGCCGGTCGGGTAATCAACCTCCGTACCCTCGATGGTCACGTGCTTGCCGTTGCTCTCCATGGTCAACTGCTGGAGATAGGCGGGGAATCGTTTCAGGTACTGCTCGTAAGGCAACACGGCAACCGTCTGAGCGCCGAAGAAATCGTTGTACCAGATGCCGAAGAGCCCCATCAGCACCGGCAGGTTGCGCTCGAACGGGGTGGTGCGGAAGTGCTCGTCCATCTGGTGAAAACCGTCGAGCATGGCGCGGAAATCGTCCGGGCCGATGGCCAGCATGGTGGAAAGGCCAATCGCCGAATCCATCGAATAGCGCCCCCCAACCCAATCCCAGAAGCCGAACATGTTGGCGGTATCAATCCCGAACTTCTTTACTTCCTCCGCGTTCGTTGACACCGCCACAAAGTGTTTGGCCACCGACATCTCATCTCCGCCTAAACCCCCGAGCGACCAGGCGCGAGCGGTGTGAGCGTTGGTCATGGTCTCGAGCGTCGTGAAAGTCTTCGAAGAGATTATGAAAAGGGTCTCTGCCGGATCAAGATCGCGGACGGCTTCCGCAAAGTCAGTGCCATCCACGTTGGAAACAAACCGGAAGGTGCGCTCTCGGTCGCTGTAGTGCTTCAGCGCTTCGTAGGCCATGACCGGCCCGAGATCGGAGCCGCCGATGCCAATGTTGACAATGTTGCGAATGGGCTTGCCAGTGTGCCCTTTCCACTCCCCGCTGCGCACCCGGTTGGCGAAGCTTGCCATCTCTTTCAGCACGGCATGCACCTGGGGCACCACATTCTCGCCATCGACGAAGATGGAGGTCCCTTCGGGAGCGCGCAGTGCGACGTGCAGCACCGCCCGCTTCTCCGTGACGTTGATCTTCTCTCCGCTGAACATGGCTTCGATGCGAGAACGCAGACCCGATTCCTCGGCCAGGCGGATGAGCAGCTTGAGGGTTCGATTGGTAACGCGGTTCTTTGAGTAATCCAGGAAGAGACCCGCCGCTTCGGCAGTCATCCGCTCACCACGCCCAGGATCATCCGCAAAAAGGCTGCGCAGATGCACGCCGCGGACTTTCTTATAGTGAGATTGGAGTGACTTCCACACCTTCCGCTTCGTCAATGATTCGGGACCTTCAGTCGCGGGAGGTGTGGGTGTGTTTGTCGCCATCTGCGTGCTCCTTCTTTGCTAACGGAGTAAGTCCAAGAATCTACGGTACGCTTTGTAACTCGGCTTGGCAACAGCGACGCCAAGATGATCACCTGGCGGCTTCGGAGTTCTTCCCGTTCGGAGCCACCGGTTTGCCGGGTATTGCAGCGTGCCCTCAAAGACGACGATCGGCACTTCCACTGCCAATCCAGCCAAGCGGCAGAAGACACTCAGTCGAGTCGTGCAATCAAGGGCTTGAAGGTGCAACCAAGCCGCAGCTCATCGATGCGGCGTCCTTTCTTGTTTGTCGAGGATTCGACGAAAGACGAGATTCCGTCGCCGTGCAGGTGTGGCACGACGTCTGAGTCGGTGAGGAAACCCCGCCGACCTGTCATCCTGAGGAGCCGCAGGCGGTCCTGAGTGCAACGAAGGAAGGATCCCTGCAGTTCCTTGATTTTACTAGCTGCGACAAACTGCAGGGATCCTTCGCTGCGCTCAGGATGACATGATGCGAGAAGTTTTACGACTTTAGTTGTGCGCATCGAACGAATGAGTCTGGGCATCCGATTGAGTAGGCAACGATCGTGCGAACCGGCGGATCTATGAGCAGCACGCACAAAGTTGTTATCCTGGGAGGGGGTTTTGGCGGCCTTTATGCCGCACGAGCTCTCAAATCCGCGCCGGTCTCTGTCACCCTCATAGATCGCCGCAATTATCACCTTTTTCAGCCCTTGATGTACCAAGTGGCGACGGGATCGCTCTCGCCGGGCGAGATTGCCGCGCCCCTGCGCAGCGTCCTGCGCTCCCAGAAAAACGTTCGCGTGTTGCTGGGCGAGGTGGGGGACGTTGATCCGGCCGCCCGGCAAGTTATTCTGACCGATGGTGCGCAGTTTGAATTCGATTCGCTCATTGTGGCGACCGGTTCACGGACCTCCTACTTCGGCAACGACCACTGGCAGGAATGGGCGCCCAGCCTAAAGTCGGTGGAAGAGGCCCTGATGGTTCGGCACAAGGTTCTCTACGCCTTTGAAGCCGCCGAGCGGGCCTCAGATCCGGAAGAGTGCAGAGCTTGGCTGACGTTCGTGATTGTTGGCGCGGGAACAACGGGACTTGAACTCGCCGGCGGGCTGGCGGAGATCGCGCGCGAGACACTTCGTCATGACTTTCGGTTTATTCGCCCTGAGGAGGCTCGCATCGTTCTGATGGAGGGAGCACCGAGAGTGCTTCCCACTTATCCCCCTGACCTCTCGGCAAAAGCCGAGCGACTGGTTAGGAAACTCGCCGTCGAGGTACGAACCAACGTACGGGTCGTTGGTGTCGACCGTGAGGGCGTAACATTCCAGACTGGCAGCGTGAGGGAACGCCTTGCAGCAAGGACAGTCCTGTGGGCCGCGGGGGTGGTGGCTTCAGATTTCGGAGCCAGGCTGGCAGCCCGCACGGGAGCGGAGACTGACAAGACTGGGCGAATCCGGGTGAATGCCGATCTGACGATCCCGGGCCACCCGAACATCTACGTGGTGGGTGATCTTGCCCTGGCGCGACAAGTGGACGGAAAGCAACTGCCCGGCGTTGCTCAAGTCGCGATGCAAGGCGGCGGCTACGCAGCGAAGGCAGTTATCAAGAAGCTTAAAGGGGCAGCCGTACTACCGCCCTTTCGATACTTCGACAAAGGAGACATGGCGGTGATCGGCCGTGCTGCCGCGGTGGCGAATGTATTTGGTTTCCACGTCTCCGGGTGGCCGGCCTGGATTTTGTGGCTGTTCATTCACCTGATGTACTTGGTGCAGTTTCAAAGCCGGATCTTAGTTTTCATTCAGTGGGGGTTTCAGTATCTGACGTTCAGCCGGGGCGCGCGGCTGATTACTGGAACGGCCGATTCAGACGTCTCCCCGGCGAAGGGGGTCGCCTCCTCCGCGTCCCTAAGCCATCCAGTCGAAAGCCTCCCGGCGCCGTTCAGATCGGAGCTGCGTTAATTGACGGTTACGCGCAGAAGAGACGTGGGTGCGCCGGCGCGTGACCGCCAGAGCTTCGGCGCACGACTCCGGGCGGGCCTCGGCCGATTATTCGCTTCCCACCCTTGAACCCAGGCGGGCCATTTCACGCGACTGTGCACAGGCAACGTACATATCTCGCCGTCCCGGAATACCGAGCTTCTGCATGCGGTAAATCAAGCTGGTGCGTGGCACCCCGAGCCTCGCCGCTGCGCCGTGTGTGCCACCAATGACCCATTCTGTCTCATCGAGCGTTCGAAGGATGTGCTCCCGTTCGGCTTCTCTTAATGTCAGGGAGCGGTTGGGGGGGGTGATGACAGGAGCCCTCTCCAGTTTTTCCTGCCGCAGATTCAGAGTGTCTCCTCGTGTCAGGATCACGGCGCGTTCCATGACGTTTTGCAGTTCACGGATGTTGCCGGGCCAGTGATAGCGAGTGAGCGTCTGGATGGTCTCCTCCGGAATGTGAACGATAGCCTTGTTCATTCGCTGCGAGTATTTCCTCACGAAGTGCCAGGCGAGAAGAGAAATGTCCTCGCGTCGGTCACGCAGGGGCGGAACCATCATGGGGAAGACATTCAGGCGATAATAGAGATCGCCGCGGAACTCGTGGTCTTCGACCATCTGCGCCAGGTCTCGATGGGTGGCTGCAACCACTCGGACATCCACATGAAGTGTGCGCGCGCTGCCGAGCCGCTCAAATTCCTGCTCCTGCAAGACGCGCAAAAGCTTCGGCTGCAATTCCAGCGGGATATCGCCCACCTCATCCAAAAACAGCGTGCCCGGGTGTGCGAGTTCGAAGCGGCCGATGCGCTGCGAGACGGCGCTGGTGAAAGCGCCGCGCTCGTGCCCGAACAATTCGCTCTCCAGAAGCCCGCTGGGAATGGCGGCGCAGTTCACCTTAACGAATGGCTGCGCGCGGCGGGGGCTTGAGTTGTGAAGCGCGCGCGCCAGCAACTCTTTGCCGGTGCCGGTCTCGCCCACAATCAGAACCGTAGAGTCCGTCGGGGCTACCATCTCGACCTGTTCCAATACTTCCTTCAGGGCCCGGCTCTGGCCAACCAGGCTGGAGTCCGACCGCCCCCAAATCGAAGCGCTTCCCGACGGTGGGGCATCCCGATCACGCCATCCTGGTGTCTCCGTGCTTTCGAGATGCTCTGTGAGGTAGTTGCTCATGCCCATCTCTTCCTCCAAGCGCACGAAGATGCGCAGCAGTATTCGTCAATTCGCTCGAAATGAGACGCCGAGCCTAACATCGTCCACTGACCCGGGAGGAGCGGGCAGCCGTCTGACTGGCAAGCGAGAGATGCCAGGCCGAGAGAAGCGGCCCGGGGGACGCCGACATTATGTCCCACTTAGACAGTATATCATCCCGTCGCCAAACCGTCGCTCCCAGGCTCTCCTCTGAAAATGCTCGTGCCGAAGGCACCCTGGAGTGCGGTAGCGCCAGCTACCGCCGTTCGCTCGCAATCCACGGCGGCAGCGTCGCTGCCGCACTCCATGACGCACTGCGCATTTTCATGGTTTCCGGTCCGCCGGTCAGCAGACGGGCATTCGCGACTGCTTTGAAAAGGTGTAGGGGTAGGGCTTGCCCTACCCGATTCATTAGGAGACGGCAAGCCGTCTCCCTACAAGCGGGTAAAGGCGGGGAATCATTTTCATGGAAGGCTGCGAGCCTAAGGATCATGTGCCGAGGATCGCGGCGCCGATGATGATCGCGTCGAATTGGTTCATTTCAGTGCGACTCCTATCGCACTCGGACGTTCGGTTCCACCGACATCCCCGGCCTCAGGAGGTGTTGAGGGTCCTGTCCCTTATCGAACACGATTTTGACGGGGATTCGCTGCACCACCTTGACGTAATTCCCCGTGGCATTCTCAGGCGGCAGCAGGCTGTAGAGCGCCCCGGTAGCGGCAGCGATGTTTAAAATGTGTCCGTCGTAGGTGCGGCCGTAGGTGTCCACGGAAATCTTGGCGGCCTGGCCGGACCGCATATGCCTCAGTTGCGTTTCCTTGAAGTTGGCTGTCACCCAGATGTTCTGGCTGTCCAGGGGCACGATGGTCATCAGTTGCTGGCCCGGTGAAACATTCTGGCCCGGCTGGACCGATCGCTGTCCGACGACCCCGCTGACGGAAGCCACGATGGTTGTGTACTCCAGGTTTAGTTGCGCCTGCACGAAGAGCGCGCTGGCTCGCTCGCTCTCTGCCTGCGCCGCTCGAGCCCGGGATTGCTGCACCGAGATCTGCTGCGGACGGGTCAGAGCGTATTGCAATTGAGCCTGAGATTGCGCAAGTTTCGCCCGAGCCTGTTCGACCACTTGTTCAGCGCCCGCGGCAGACGCTCGGGCTGCTTCGACGGCAGCCGCAGTGGCTTTCTGGCTGTCGACCGCTTGAGTGTAGATTTGCTGGGGGATCTCGTCTTTCGCGGCCAGGGGCCTGTACCGGCTGACGTCATCTTGAGCTTTTAAATCGTTCGCTTCAGCTTGTCGTAGCGTGGCTTGAGCCGCTTCGTAGGCCTGTTGGGCGGAGGCCAAGCCGGCGCTCGCGCTATCCACGTCCGCCCGCGCGCCCGAGAGCACGCTCGACGTATTCACGGACGTGAGGGGAACGTTGGTCAGTGAAGCGCTGGCGCTGGCTTCATCGTTAGCGAGATTTGCCCTTGCATTCGCTATGGCGACCTTGTAGTCCTCGGGATCAAGTTGCACCAGCACCGTCCCCGCCTCGACGTACTGGTTGTCGTCCACGGTAACCCGCGTCACGTACCCGGCAACGCGCGAGCTGACGGGATAGATGTAGCCGTCGATTTCGGCATCGTCCGTGGACTCCCAGGCCGTCAAGTAGCGATAGAGCAGGACCGACGCCGCAATTAGAGCGAGACCGAGAACCACCAACAGGATTCGCCAGCGAGTTTTCGCGCTTCGCTTCGGCGGCCCGCCAGGGCCCACTCCTGTGCCGCGCGATTCCGCATCACCGCGCTTCACTGACTCGGGGGTTTCGGTGGCTGTTGTTGCCATAATTATTTCACTCCCAAATATTGCAGGGCCAATTGTTCGGCCACACCCATCGCCTGTGCGAGAGAGATTTTCGCAAGGTTAAATGCATAAAGACTGGCGATGTAGGACTGGTTCGCCGAGGCCACGGATTCTTGTGCCTGGACGACTTCGAGATTGTCGGCGACCCCCGCCCGGAAGCGGTCCCGCGCCTGAGCCAATGTCTGGTTGGCGAGGTCAATGTTATTCTCGGCCACACTTACAAGTTGGGAGGAGGACTTGAGATTCAGGAGGGCCGTACGCACCTGGTCGTCGATTTGGCCCCCCAGGTCGGCGAGTTCTGCCTTGCGCTGTTGCAGTGCCGAATCTGCCTGCAACTTATCTGCACGCACCCGGCTCCCTTGGAAGATGGGAACGTTCAAGGTAAAGGCGAAACCGAGTGTCCCATGCGAGGAGCCGAAGTTCGGACTGCCGATGTCCCCATAGTTCGTGTCCGTTGACAACGAGGGATAGTTTTCGGCGGCCACGGCCTGCCGGGCCAGTTCCGCCGCTCGCACCTGGGCTTGGGCGCTAAGAAAATCGGGTCTCGTTGAATAGGCCCGCTGGAGCGCCTGCTCCTGGGTAATCCCATCCAGCGATTTGTAAGGAGCCGAGTCGGTCAACTGGAACTCCTGGCCGTTCGGCAGTCCGATCACCCGCGCGAGGGTGAGCTTGTCGATCGCGACCTGGTTTTCGGCGGCAATCAGCCGCTGCTGCTGCGTTTGGAACTCCACTCGGGCGCGCAGCAGATCGATGCTGGCGATCAGGCCATGTTTATTGAGATCCACATCATTCTGGACAAGCGTCTGGGCCGTCGTCACCTGGGCGCGGACCGAGTCCACCGTAGCCACATCCGAAATCACCAGGAGATAGGCATTGCCGATGGTGAACACCACTAGGTTGCGGTCGCTCTTATAAGTATACTGTGACGCTTTTTCGCTCGCCGACGCCGACTTCAAATTCTTAATGTCAGACCAATTGAAAACTTCCTGAGAAAGGTAGCCGCGCGCATCCGCAATCCCGTAGGGTCCCACCGTCTCCGGGATGTGGATAGGGAGAGGCAACAGGGTAAGTCCTTCGGAGGGCAAATCGAGCTGTTGAACTGTGCCCGAGAGGCGCGCCGTTAAGTTGGGCATCAAAGCGTTCAAGGAGCGCAGGCGCACGGCGTGCGCCGCACGAGTGTTCTGGCTGCTCTCAATCTCGCCGAGGTTGTATTTCAGGGCACGCTCGAACGCCTCCTGGAGAGAAATGCTGAGGGTCGTTCCCGTAGCTTGGCCCGTGGGCACACTGCCGAGAAACGGGCTGCGTGTCTGTCCTGCGCTCGACCGCTGAGACGCAAGGATAAAGACCACGAGGAGAAAGAGGGAGAATAGTCGATGCCGAGCCCGTTGATTACCAATCATTGCAGCTCCTCGTCCAAGCTGGGCTTTTTGGTCGCCACGTCCGTCCAAATTAACGAACTCTTCGAGGGGCCTATGTGGCAGAGCCTCTGATCCGCGCCCACCCAATTAAGAGCAATTTGGACGGGCTTGGACACTCACGTCCGCTGCTTCGAGTACCGCAGAATCGCATCCAGAATGATCTCGGCCGCCACGTCCTCACCAGCGCCAGAATTGACCATGAGGTGGAAACGATGCCTGCCGGGCCAGTCGACGTCGAAGTATCGCTTGATGAAGTCGGCGCGGTCTCGGTCCACCGTCTCCGCCAATTCCATCGCTTCCTTCTCATTCTTGCCTCTCGCCTTAAGCCGCCGGACCTTCTCCTGAAAGGGAGCGTAAATGAAAGCGTGAAATGCATCCGGACGGTCGCCGAGATAAAATGCCGAACCGCGCCCCACGATCACGCAGTTGCCCGCCGCAGCGACTTCCGGCAGGATTTGCTGGACAACCTCGCGCACACAATCGGTGTCCACCATTTTCAGGCGGGGAGCGTTCAAGCTTCCTTCGAAGCTGCCTCGCATGAAAGCCTTGAGCAGGCGGCTGTACACTGGATCGCGTTTCTCCTCGTGCTTTTCCACCGCGCTCCGTTCACAATCCATCCGGCGAGCGATTTCCTCGGTCAGCAACTGGTCCCAGAGTTTCCAACCCAGGCGTGCGGCCACCTTCGCCGCAATGTCGCCTCCTCCGCTTCCGTATTCGCGCTCAATCGTGATGACCCGAATCATTGTGGGTGCCTTCAGATAGTCGTCAGTTATCAGTCCTCAGTTCTCAGTAACAGGCTAAGAACGGCGCCGCTTTTGCTAACAACTGAAAACTGACGACTGATGACTTCTCTACCCGACGGCTGCTTCCGCCCCGCCGCCCGGCTCATTCCTTCTCAAGGCAAAGGACAGAAAGAACATGATGCCCGCCCCGATGCATAGAACCCAGAATGTATCGATATAAGCCAGAGTAGTTGCTTGGCCTATCAACGCTCGGTAGACCCTGCCGTACGCCTGGCTCGACGCTCGAGAGGCATCCAAACCCAAGACCGCCAGATGCGCCGCCAAGGCCTTCACCGCCTGCGTGAAAGTCGGCTGGCCCGGGGTCACATGCCGCACCAGGTAAACCTGGTGGAATTGGGCTCGGCGCGCAATTAGCGTGGTGACCATGGAAGTTCCGATGCTGCTCCCGATGTTGCGCATGAAGTTCACCAGGCCCGCCACACTGTTGCTCTTCTCCGCCGGCATTCCCACGTAGGAGACCAGATTGATGGGAACGAACAGAAAAGCCAACCCGCCCACCTGCACCATGCGTAATATGCTGGCGAATCGAAAGCTGATGTCGAGATCGAGATGTTGCGTGGAATAGAACATGGCAAGGGAGAGCGCCAGCCAGCCGAAGGCGATCATATAGCGTGCCTGGACCTTGGCGGCGAGCGCCCCCACGACCGGCATCAAGAAGAGCAGCAGCAGACCGCCGCCGGAAAGCACCAGGCCCGCTGATGACGCCGTGTACCCCATTAGAGTCTGGAGGAACAGAGGCATCATGACCAGGCTCGAGAACAGCATGATTCCCAGCACAAACATCATGGCGTTGGCGCCGAGGAAGTTGAGGTTTTTAAAGAGCCGCACTTCAATGATGGGATTCTTATAGAACCATTCAAAGATGACCAGCGAAACAAGCGCGACGCCCGCGATGACTGCGAGCGTGAGTATGAAATGCGAACCGAACCAGTCGTCTTCCTGCCCTTTGTCGAGCATGATCTGCAAGGCTCCCACGCCGAGCGTGAGCAGAGCCACGCCGATATAGTCGATCTTCACCCCCGCGCCCGCCGCCCGCTTCGCCCACGGCGGGTCTTCCACCAGACGATAGATGAGAAACAAGGCCAGGATGCCCACCGGCAAGTTGATGAAGAAGATCCAGCGCCAGGAATAGTTATCGGTGATCCACCCGCCCAGCGTGGGCCCAATCGTTGGCGCAATAATGGTGGTGATGCCATAGAGCGCGAAGGCCTGCCCGCGCTGCTGGGGCGGAATAACATCCGCCAGGATGGCTTGCGACATCGGCTGGAGCCCGCCGCCGCCCGCGCCTTGCAAAACCCTGAACAAAATCATCGCCCCAAGACTGGGCGCGAATCCGCAGAGCAGGGAACTTACCGTGAACACCACGAGGCAGATCATGAAGAATCGCTTGCGGCCCAGCGCGCTCGCCAACCATCCGCTGATGGGCAGTACGATGGCGTTCGACACCAGGTAGGAAGTCAGCACCCAGGTGCTCTCGTCGTTGCTCGCGCCCAGGTTGCCCGCCATGTAAGGCAGCGCGACATTGGCGATGCTGGTGTCCAGCACCTCCATGAAGGCCGCCATCGCTACGACGACCGCGATCAGCCACGGGTTGACCTTGGGTCGCCAGGGTTCGGAAGGCAGCGCAGGCTTTGGGTTTTCGACCGAGAGGCCGCCATTGCGCGAGTTGCCAGGGCCTTCAGTTGTCTGCGCCATGTCTCCTGCTTGCTCTTGCAGCTAAGGAAGCACCTGCCCGTGGTTCAGAGTTCCCGCGCAATGAGACGCCCGGTCTCCTGCCTTGGCGAACCTTCGCGTAGAGCTTAGTTGCGGAAGTCAGCGATCTTATTTCCTCGGAGTTGGAAGGGCGGGGCTTTAGCCCCGCCGCCAGACTCGGCCTGGATTTAGGGGCTTTAGCCCCTGAAGCAAGTTGGCTTCAGGGCCTAAAGGCCCCTTTCACGCCGCGCCCGCAGGCGGCGGGGCTAAAGCCCCGCCCTTCCGAGTGCCATTTGAAATTGCGCCTATTAATCCAACTAAGCACTAGAACTATTTCAATTCGGAATTCTCCTGCCCGGCTCTGAACCCATGAAAAGTGAAGGCAACCGGCGTTCCAAAGCTGGGCGTGGGCTGTCGGCAGCAGCTATCTGTATACAAATCAGGCGCTAGACAGGATAGAGGGAGCATCATGAGGCCGGCTCAACTCAGCGGGGAGGGCAATGGACAATGGCGAGTTATCGACAGGTGTCGGCATTCCGACGCGCCCGCCTCCAACTTCTTCTTGGGAGCGATCATCCAAGACACCGACCAAACCTAGTGCTGCGGAGGACGGCGACATGCGGAATTGTGCAATCATTTTACGGCTGCCAGCGGGAGTGGTAGGATACCCTCGCCGCGCCTGATGCGCTTTGAGCCCTGAGAGGTACCCTCGCGGGGAACGACAATCCGCGGACTTTCTGGAGCGTGAAGAGCGAGATCCGGGAGAATGATGCATGCAGGAGAGCTCTACGACAAACCTCATGAGGTAAGCCTTCGGTTGTTATCGAACTGCGTAATTGTCGCTCTCGTGCTTGTTACTGGTCGGGCGACACCAGTGTTAGTGGCCCAACCGACAATCCATCTTGCACAAGAGCAGGCGGACGTCTCGCCTGCACCGACCACATTTTCCAGTGACGAGGCAGAGCGCCACCTCATCGAAACAGTTCAGCCCACCTATCCTCCACTGGCCAGAGTGGCAGGACTTGAAGGCCCTGTGCGTCTGGAGGTGCTGGTAAATCCCGACGGCAAAGTGGCTCGCACGGTTCAGACATCGGGCCATCCGCTGCTCATCCGAGCCGCTTCTGATGCTGCCGACAAATACACCTACCGTCCGTTCATCGTAAACGGCAAGGCCGTTCCCGCAATCTTTTGGATCGAGATTGACTTCACCTTGCCCAAGTACCAACCTCATTCCGTACCATTTCCGGAAGTTAAAGACTACCGATCCGTTGTCATTACTATGGATACCGGCTACTACCGCCTGCGGATAACCGGCGGCGGGACCGTAGAGTTCGAGGGCAGACAGGGAGTATTGCTGGAGGGGAAGCATCGCGGCACACTTTCCGCGGAAGAGTTCCGGACGCTCGTTGAGGCCTTCCGAACCGCGGACTTCTTCTCTCTTAATGAGGAGTACAATTCAGGCACGACGGATGTGGCATGGACTTCCACCTCCATCGAAGTTGGCGATCAACGCAAGAGGGTTGACGCCGATCCGAACGGTGCGCCCCCGGCCCTTCGCACCTTGGAGGACCGCGTCGCCGAGCTTTCACACTCCGACCAATGGGTCAAAGGAACAGCCGAAACTGTTCCGCGGTTACTCAGCGAAGGCCGGAGCCCCGACGATTCCAAAGAGATCCTTTCGAAAGCGCTGCCCGGCGCGGTCTATAGCACAACAGCTATCGTGAGTGACTTCCTTCGCGCGGGGGCAGACGTCGATCGGACAGATTCAGAAGGATGTACCGCTTTAATGCGAGCGGCCGAACGAGGCAATCCGGACATGGTCCAGCTCCTGCTTAAGGCCGGTGCGAATCCCCGAGCAAAAGACCAGTTTGCCCGGACCGGTTTGATGTTGGCTGCAGAAAGCGGAAACAGTAACGTCGTCGCGCCATTGCTTCCTTTTGGTCTGGTTAACGCACGAAGTCGAAGGGGAAGCACGGCCCTGATGGCAGCCGCCGCAGCGGGTAATCCTGACGTCGTTCAAACGCTATTACATGCCGGCGCGCGCGTGAATGACCGCGACGCAATGGGTGTAACAGCGCTGCTCGCCGGTTCAACCGGCGACCTGGACTCCATTTGGGACGGTGAACTGGTGGGCCGGCCCCATCCAGAAGTCCCGGAGGAAGTTGTTCATCGCGATGCCGTGGTCCGTCTGCTGCTGGAGGCCGGCGCCGACCCGAGCGCGCACAACAAAGATGGTGAGACAGCACTATTCTCCCTGGAAGACGATGCCGTACAGGAACTCATCGCGCACAAAATCGACCTGAACGTTCGGAATAACGGCGGGGAGACAGCTCTGATTGAAACCGTGTCCGAAGATATCGCAAAGCTGCTGGTAGCGGCGGGCGCCGACGTGAACGCCCAAGACTCCAGAGGCCGGACAGCGTTGATGGAGGCAGCCAATAACAACTATTACGCGAAGATTCGCGCCCTAACCGCGGCGAAGCATCTTCAAATCGACCGTCGTGGGCGTGATGGCCGGACGGCACTCATGATCGCGGCAGGCGACGCGAGACCCGAATGCGTCCGGGCCCTCCTTGAGGGTCACGCCGATCCAACCCTAAGAGACAAGCAAGGGAGAACTGCACTCCAGATTGCCGAGGCAGGGTTGAGTAGCGCCAGACAGGGGTACGAGATCGATGGATATAAAAAGACCATCGACCTTCTGCGCCATGTGGGTACAAAGCCATGAAAGGCGCGCGCCATCAGGGGAAGGAAAGGCGTGTCAAGTAGCGTTTTAAGGACGTACCAGATCAAATGCGGCGGGCCGCCTGTGGCGCAGAGTCCCGGGTGCTGGGACTCTGCGGCTCTTCTCCTCGCGTCCGCGCCAGGCCTTCAAACTCGCCGTTGACGCGTCCAAATACTCCACTGCCGGGAAATTCCTTGGCAAAACTGTACCTAAACTTATAGGCTAAAGTGGAGACGTGCGCTCGCCCGAACGGGCCGGGCGGTCGAATTGTGCCGCTCGGCCTGACGTGTCCCTTCGGAACATCGCAGACCCATACAGCGGGGTCTGCGCCATCCGGGAGTGGCGTGGCTGGGAGCTGAAAGCTGATTGTCGAGAGATGTTTTTTGGCGAACAAAGCGAGAATGTCTATGAAAACAAAGGACAATGACAATATGTCGCTAATCCGACTCCTCTGCTCGTCTCCCCCAGTACGGCACAGCAATGGTCAGAGGCATCTGCCAAAGACATGCCGCGAAGAACAACCGCTGAGGAAGGCAAAATGCTCCCACTTCTGCGGTACCTCACTCGAAAAGTCGACGAGCGATCCGGGAATATCTATGAAAACAAAGGACAATGACAATATGTCGCTGGATCAACCCTTGTGCTCGACAGCTACCCATCGCGTCGGCGGACTTCGCAGGCTGCTGCTGATATTGGCGGGTGCGCTCATCATGGGGTCGCCGATCAGGTTAGCTGCGGCTGAATCGACCCAGACGCTCACCGCCGCCCTGCAACCGTTCGTGGCCAACCACACGCTGGCGGGCGCCGTGGTGCTGGTGGCGTCGTCGGATCGAGTGCTCGCGCTGGACGCCGTTGGGTACATGGACATCGCCGCGAACCGCCCCATGCGGACGGACGCTCTGTTCTGGATCGCTTCCCAGTCCAAGTGCATGACGGTGGCCGCCCTGATGATGCTGGTGGATGAGGGCAAGGTGAAGCTGGACGACCCTGTGGAGAAATATCTGCCGGAGTTCAAAGGCCAGTGGGTCAAAGCGGAGGGAGATGCCGAACACGAACTGCTCAAGCAGCCGGTACACCCCATCACTGTCCGGAACGTGCTGAGCCATACCAGCGGACTGCCCTTCAGCTCACCCATCGAGCAGCCCACCCTCGACGTGCTTCCGCTCGCTGCCCGGGTTCGCAGCTACGCCATGCTGCCGCTGGAGTTTGAGCCGGATAGCAAGTACGCCTATTCCAACGCCGGCATCAACACTGCCGGGCGCATCATCGAGGTGGTGAGCGGAATGCCCTACGAGCAATTCATGGACGAGCGCCTGTTCAGGCCGCTCGGGATGAAGGACACGACCTTCTGGCCCAATTCAAAGCAGGTTCGGCGCCTGGCGAAATCTTACAAAGCGAATGCCGCCAAAGATGGTCTGGAAGAGACGACGATCACGCAGCTCCGCTACCCGCTTACCGACCACACTCGTGAGCCGATGCCCGCCGGCGGCCTGTTTTCAACCGCCGCCGATGTGGCCCGGTTTTGCAAGATGATGCTTAATCGCGGCGAACTGAACGGCAAGCGCTATCTCTCCGAGGCTGCTGTATCGCAAATGACCGCGCGGCAAACTCCGGATACCGTCAAGGAGAAGTACGGTTTGGGCTTGAGCATCGGTGATGGAGAGTTTGGCCATGGCGGCGCTTACGCGACGAACATGACCATCGATACTCAGCACGGACTGATCTTCGTCTGGATGGTCCAGCACGCGGGCTTCCCCGGCGACGGCGAAAAGAGCCGTGACGCGTTTATGCAGGCGGCGAAGGCCGCGTTTGCAAGGTGAAGAGGCCGGGACGTTGCTGCCTCTCAACTAGCGTCCTGTCCCAGTGATTCGTGATGTAAGTCCCAGCAGCCCCGGTAGGGGCGATGGATAGTAGCCCAGGGCGCAAGCCCTGGGAGGGGCGGCCCCCACCCCCTTTTCTTCCCCCTCCCCCGCCCGGCGGGGGAGGGGGCTGGGGGAAGGGGCACGCCGGAGACCCACGGCTCACGCCGTGGGCTACATTCTGCCGCCCCTGACGGGGCTTCAGAGTCGGTCTGGCCATACGGTTCCCCATCAACGAGCGCCATCCCATCCCGCGTTTATTTCCCTTACTTCTGGGACGGGAGACTACCGGTGTGCCGGCGCCCCAGGACCGCGCTTCTTGACCTTGGGCTTGCGCGAGCCGCGTGGTTCCGTCCGCTTCGGTTGGGGAGGGCGCTTGCTGCGCGCCTCCCGCTTAAGTTTCTTCCGCTCTGCCTTGTCCTTAGTGTTTTTCGTGTTCATGCGTGCTTATCTCTCCTATGCCTTCTCGAGTCCAGCGTACTTGGTCATAAACTTCCTCTGGCCGTAGCCTGGAAAGCTGACGGTCAACTTGGTCTCCTCGCCCTCGCCTTCCGCCGCCAGGATCGTGCCCATGCCGAACTTGGCATGCCGGACCTTCGACCCGATTCGCCAATGAGAGTTGGCGTTGGAACGCGCGGCGGAGCCTCCGGCGCCCAGGCGCACTCCGCGCTCTCTGAGAAATCTCTCCACGCTCGATACGGAATTGGCCGCGTTGTCCCACTCGGTTCGCGGCTTCCAACCCGCAGTCGAGCCCGCTGTTTCGAGCAGTTCCCGCGGGATTTCCCCCAGGAAACGGGAAGGGTTCGTTTGCTCGAACGATTCTCGAGCGTATGAACGGCGTTGCCGCGCCCAGGAAAGAGTCAGGCGATCCTTCGCGCGAGTCATGCCGACATAACAGAGCCGTCGCTCTTCTTCAATCCCCGCGTCATCGTCGATGGAAAACTGGTGGGGAAAAAGTCCTTCCTCCATGCCGACCAGGAAGACGGTTTCGAATTCCAGTCCTTTGGCGCTATGCAGAGTCATCAAGGTCACTCGAGAGCGGTCGTCGAATTCGTCCGTGTCGGAAACCAGCGAAGCGTGGTCCAGGAATTCCGCGACCGACACACCCTGCTCTTCCGCTTCAGCGGCAGCATTCACCAATTCCTCGAGATTCTCTATCCGGTCTTCGGCTCCCGGTTGGCGCTCCTCCTGGAGGATCTCGAGATAACGTGTCCGTTCCAGGATGTTCTTGAAGAACTCGCCCAGGAGCAGGCGCTGGCGGTCTTCTACCAGACCTTGCATGAGCGAGTGAAACGCTTCCAGAGCGGCCAGCGCGCGGGCCGGCAGTCGCCTCCCGAGCAATTCGTGCTCCAGCGCCTCCCAAAGGCTGAGCTTATCCCGCCGGGCAGTCTCCGCCAGCGCCCCGAACGTGGTGTCGCCAATCCCGCGCGGCGGCACGTTGATGATGCGCCCCAAGGCCGCGTCGTCGCGCAGGTTATTGGCCAGGCGCGCATAAGCGAGGGCATCCTTGATTTCGGCGCGGGCATAGAAGCTGAACCCGCCCACCAACCGGTAAGCGATACCCCTCATGCGCAAGCTTTCCTCGAGCGGTCGTGACTGCGCGTTGGTGCGATAGAGCACCGCCACGCTTCCCGCCCCCGGGTCTCCCAACGCGCTTTCCACTTCCGCCGCCACAAACTGGGCCTCTTCGTCGGCGCTACGCGCTTCGAACAAGCGAACCTTTTCACCACGACTGCGATCCGTCCAAAGCGTCTTGCCCTTGCGCGCCAGGTTGCGGCTCACCACGGCTCCCGCGGCATCGAGTATGAGCTGCGTCGAGCGGTAGTTCTGCTCCAGGCGAATTACCTTGGCGTTGGGATAATCTTTTTCGAAGTTGAGAATATTCCCGATGTCGGCACCGCGCCAGCGATAAATCGATTGGTCCTCGTCTCCCACCACGCAGAGATTCTGGTGAAGCAATGTCAATTGGCGGATCAGTTCATACTGGATGTGGTTGGTGTCCTGGTATTCGTCCACATGAACATAAGGGTACCGCTCGTTGTACTTCTCGCAGACTTCCGAAGACTTATAGAAGAGCTCGACCGTCTTAAGCAGCAGATCGTCGAAGTCCAGCGCGTTGGAGCGCCGCAGCTTGCTTTCGTACAACTCGAAGAGCGCGGCCAGCCTCTGCATCTCCGGATTGGCAGCCTCGCTGCTCAGTTCTTCCGGGGTAGTCCCTCGATTCTTGGTGTAACTGATCTTTGCCAGCGCGCTGCGCGGCGAGGTGATCTGCTCGCTGAGGCCCAGTTCCTGGATGCAGGCCCGCACCACCCGCACCTGGTCGTCATCGTCATAGATGGTGAAATCGCGGCGGTAACCGAGCTGCTCGATGTGCCGCCGCAGCACGCTGACGCAAAACGAATGAAAGGTCGAAATGTGCGGCGCACCGGGTCGCAGTGCCACCTTGCCGGCGAGCAGTTTCTCAACACGCTCCTTCATCTGCCCGGCCGCCTTATTAGTGAACGTAACCGCGAGAATATTCTCCTGGGGCACTTGCTTCGCTTCGATCAGATGGGCGATCCGGTAGGTGATAACGCGCGTCTTTCCGCTCCCGGCTCCGGCCAGGATGAGCAGCGGTCCTTCCGTTGCATCTACGGCGACGCGCTGCTGGGGGTTAAGTTGGTCGAGGAGATTGGACATTCGGAAGTCAAGAGTCGACACTCGAGAGTCAAAAGTAAATCCCGCCTTCTACATTGAATGGCGCCTCAAATTTCCCTCGTTGAATTGGCATCCGCCGACTCGATTATCCATTGTACACGAATGCGCGTCGCCAATGTGGACCCTCCGCGAGTATTCGCTGTAGGTGCGGTTCGCGAACCGCCCCTACTTCTCGTGCTCCCCATCCCGCTCGCGCATTTCTCTGCGAATGGTTTCGGGGTCGTCCAGCGGTTCGCCGGGGCGGGCCTGCATTTGGAGTCCTTGCTCTTTCACTTTCGCCGGATCGAAGATTTGTGCGTCGGAAGGCAGCGCTTCGAAGGGCGTGAAATCGGGCTTGGCGCTAAACAGATCTGAAAGGTCCGTGGCCGCGGCGTCGTACTGATTCAGATAGGGCAAGCCGAAAATCAGATCGAAGGATTTGATAATGCTGGCCATGCTGGTGTGGACGTGCGAGACGCCGTGCCGCGCATACGGACTGATCATCATCAAGATGCTCCGGTGCGCGTCCACGTGATCCCAGCCGTTCTGGGCGTCGTCCTCTGTCACGAAAATGGCCATGTCCTTCCAAAACGGACTGTGCGAAAACAGCTCGACCAGCTTTCCCAGCGCCAGATCGTTATCCGCCACGTAAGAAGCGCGATAATGGTAGCCATCCTCCGGTCGCGGCTTGGCCGTGTGATCGTTGGGCAGCCAGATGTAAAGGAACTGCGGAAGCGGCTCTTTGCCGCTCGCAAACCGAACCTGGAACTCGCGCTGGAACTGCCCAAAGCGGTACTGGTCCGAGATGTTAGTGTTGAAGGTTGCATAGTCTCGGGAAGTGTTTTCGAACAGGACCTCGGGCATGGGCATGTTGGTTGCCTCCCGCATGCCGGTAGGCATGAGACCTTCTCCGCCTTCGTTGCCCGGAAACGAAACTCCCTCGCCGTAGTTTCGGAACGTGATGTGGTGCCTTGCCAAATGCTCCCAAAGAGAGCCTGCTTCGAGAAAAGTTTCCGGACAAGGGTTCCCGCACTCCAGGCTGATGCGCCCAGGCGCGTCGGGGTCAGCTACATAGCTAAGCTTGCGGCCGTACGAAGCGGGCCATTCCGTTTCGAGCACTTCGTTCGGGTAATTCCCCACCAGCCAGTGGTGGCCGTCCACCGAAACGTCGGAGTCCACATAGAAGTTGTCACTGAAGGCAAACCTTCGCACCAAGGCGTGCGCGTTGGGCGTGACCGTGGCTTTTTCTACGACGATCGGTTCTTCCCTGTCTCTCACCCGGGCGCTCTCACCCCAGCGAGCCAGGCTGGGTTCGCCTTCCACCGTTGCACCCGCGAGCTGCACGTCTCCGAAGACCTCGTCAAATGTCCGGTTCTCTCGAACCACAAAGACGACGTGGTGAATCTTCGTGCTGGGCTGCGCCGGCGGAGGAACCGGAAATGCTGCGCTGCGCGTCGCGGCAGGAGGCGCGGTTACAAAGCCGTTGTTCTTGAGCACCTGCGCCGTGGTTTGCTTGAATTGGCCCTCGTCCGGTATCGATACGATGGAGACGAATCCATGCGTGATGTCTCCAATGTAAGTTCCTTCCGGCCCCTCGTGAAAGTTCGGCCCGCCGTTGGGTCCGGCGCCAAATCCCTTCGCGTTGGCCACGTAAAGGGTCTTGCCGTCGGGGCTGATGGTGAGCCGCGCCGGGAACCACGCCGTTGGCAAGTAACCCAGCACGTTTCCGCCGCCCGTGTCCAATACCGCAACGGCATTCATTCCCGCGCACGCCACGTAAAGCCGCTTTTCATCGGGACTGAGCGCCATGCCGAAAGGAAGCAGGCCGCGCAATCCCTTCACGGCGTCGGCAGGCTCAAGCAAGACGGTCTTCTCAACCTGGTTCGAATGCGCGTCAAGAATGGTGATGCTGTCCTGGGTAGCGTTAGAGACGAACACCCGATCGTGCCCAGCCATCACAGCGCCCGGGCTCGACCCGCCCACAGACTTGTCTCCCACCTGAATTCCGGTTTTAACCTTGGCGACCACCTTGGCCTCGGCGGGGTCAGCCGCATCGATCACCCAAAGCGAGTTCGACTCCGGCACATTCGGATTGCCCAGCCCCGGAATCGCTTTCCCCTCGACGGTCGCGCCTTCGGTTGCTTCCTTTGACGGGAACCCGAACGGAGGAAAGTCCAACCCGGTCTCTTTGGCGCGGTTCGCGTCGTAGCCGGGAACAAGAGTGTAATTAAACATGCCCACGTTCGAGACGTAGGCGAATTTGCCGTCCGGAGACAAGGCCAGACCGAACGGCATGCGCCCCACAGGGATGCTCGAGACGACATCCTTTGAATCCGTATCAAGGACGACCAGGCGGAAATGTGCAAGGTCAAGAACGTAAAGGCGTCGACCGTCGGGCGAAAGTTGGGCGGAGGCCGTAAGGCTATTAGCATAGGTCTTGCCTTGGAACGCACCGTCAATACTCACCGAATAGAGGCGCTGGTGAGTCACCAGATCGAAGATGCCAATTCTGCCGTTGTTCCCTTCAGAGAGATACAGTGTTCGGTTGTCCGGCCCTACCGCGACACCCATGAAAACGCTGTCCGGGTCGGCGTCGGCTGGCTTGAAACCCGGCGGGATTTGAGCCACCTGGGGTTCGGCGCTGTCCAATTCGGTGATGATGGAGGCGGAAAACGGATGGGTTCCGCTGTTGGCAGTCACCAGAGTCTTGCCGTCAGGACTGAGCGCCAGCCCGTAAGGATGCGGGGCCACCTTCACGTGCCGGCCCAGCGGAGTTATCAGGCGGCCGTTGGGAAGTACCGTTTCTCCGCCAAGATCGATCTTGACCGGCCGAACACCCGCGGGGGCGCGCAACTCCGCCATCGCATTCCCGGTCCCCTGCTGGGCCGGAATCGCGGCATCATGCGCGATAAATAACAGGGCAAAGAAACTCATCAGCAGCACTCGCCGTGTCCGGCTGCGCATAGACAAACCTCCTTGAAGGAAGCCACCAGCCTGCATCGGCAATCATAAAAGGTTTCACGCAGAGACGCAAAGGGCGCAAAGCCCGCAAAGAGGAAACCCGGCAGGTGGGCGGGTAGGCAGGTGGGCAGATGGGCAGGCGGGTGTGCGGTATGGAGGCGAATTTTCCACTGCCGACCTGCACTTCCCATCACCCACATCCCCGAGTACAATACGTACCGGACTCGTCACGCATCACTCGTCACTGCTCTTATGCCTGCGAATCTCACCCCCGAATACATGGAAGCTGAACGCCGGTTCAAGGCTGCCACGACGTCGGAAGAAAAGCTGGCTGCGCTGGAAGAGATGATGGCCACCATCCCCCGCCACAAGGGGACGGAAAAAATGCAGGCCGACCTGAAGCGGCGCATCTCCAAGCTGCGCACCGAACAGGCCAGGAAGCCGGTCAGCCGAGCCGGAATCATCCACCGCATCGACAAAGAGGGAGCCGGCCAAGTGGCGCTGGTTGGACCGCCTAACGGCGGCAAGTCAATGCTGGTCCGGCAACTGACCCATGCCATGCCGGAGGTGGCCGACTACCCTTTCACAACCCGCGTCCCCTTGCCGGGCATGATGAAGTTCGAGGACATTCAAATTCAGCTCGTGGACTTGCCGCCCGTTCATCCCGATTTCCCTGAGTCCTGGCTTTATCAGATCATTCGCAACGCCGATGCCTTGATACAGGTGGTGGACCTGAGCGATCCTGACATTCTCGAGGACCTTGAGACGACGCTCGGCCAACTCGCCCAAGCCAAGGTGCACATCGGCACCGGCGAGGTGCCGAGAGTCACAGGCTGGCTTGTCAAGCGCAGCCTGCTCGTCGCCAATAAGCTCGATATCGACGGCACCCCGGAGATGTTCGAACTCCTGAAGGATATCTACGGCTGGCGCTTTGCGATGCTCCCGGTATCGGCCGCGACGGGCCAGGGACTGGATGAATTCCGCCTCCAGGCTTTTGACCTGCTGGAAGTTATCAGGGTCTATACGAAGGCCCCCGGAAAAAAACTCGAACTGACCGCGCCCTACATCTTAAGGCGCGGCTCCCGCCTGATCGACCTGGCGGCTCATGTCCACCACGATTTTCTCTCCCAACTCAAGTACGCGCGCGTCTGGGGACACGGCAAGTTCGAGGGCCAGATGGTCAACCGCGATTATCTCCTTGCCGATAAGGATGTGGTGGAGTTGCATCGGTGAGGCAGGGGCTAGGGATTGGGGACTAGGGGCTAGGGAAACGTCACGGGGTCTGGGTCCCCCGCTCAGGTTTTGCTTTCCTTTTTGATGAGTGTGCGGCGGATTTCCTTGATGTCAGACATCAGCCCTTCGAGCATTATGTCCCAATCGGCCTTGTCCTCCGGACTGAATTCCCTGCCGTAGCCCTTCATCCGCTCCGGCCGCGCATTCTCGAGAACCACCCACAGCCGCGAAAGTTCCGCCGCGATCACCTGTTTGGGGCGCGGTTTGCGAGCCTGAACGGAGAATCGTTCGGCTGAGGCAGCTAGCCTGGCTCGAACGGCTGCCATCGTCTCGCGCGCCCGGCGGACTTGCTCCGACTTAATGTCCGAAGGCTCGCCTCCGCTTCCTGTTTCCAGGGTTTTCAGCAACATGTCCAGCCGGTCAAGGGCGCTTTCGAATACGCTGATCACGGTGGCCAGGCGGCGTGCGTGAAGCTCATCCAGGGCCATATGAGTAACTCGATTAGTGGCGAAAGAACAGCTCTAGTTCCGATAAGGCGCCGTTTTGGCGAAGCCGGCTCGCCGCTACAACTGCCGTATCTCCAGTTCCAGGCGATCCAGCCGCGCGCGGGCCGCCTGGACGGCCGGCGCTCCTTCCGCTTGCGCGGCGCGGGCATGCGTGAGAGCCTGTTCAGCGATGCGGCGGATCTCGTGCAGCAGCTTGCGAATCTCCACCTCCAGGCGGCTGCGGCTTTCTTGAACGCGGTTGAGGATGTCGCTCTGCACGCGCGTGCAGTTGGTCTCCAGCAGGTGCGCAAGAAACCGCCGCGCGTCGGCATCGATCACGCGCTGGGCTCCAAAAACGCCCAGCACCAAATCGGCCGCCCACCGCAGGGGCGACGCGGGCTGCGCGATCTCAACGAGGTCGTGAAACGTGAATCGGGACCGGACTAGAAATCCTGCCTCCGGGTCGAGTGCGTGCGGCAGGCGCGCGATTTCGTGAATGCCCGCGTCCGCAAGCTTCTTCAGAAATTCGTTGCCCGCCTGCGCGAATCGCCGCGCGACTTGCCGGTATTCCTTCTCCGCTTCCAGTTGTTCGGCCTGCAGCCATGGCAGGACGTGCCGGCGAGCCACGTTCTGCGCCTCGCGCATCGCACTCCGGCGATAGGCAGGTCCCATGCCGCGCGGGAGCGATTGGAGAGCCCTGTCGAATTCCTCATCTATTCGGGGCGACAGCGAAGCGAGAAACGCCTTGTGCCGCTCGACGAGCCCATCCGAAAGGTGATGCTGCTCGGCCATGAGGAGAAATCCCAACTCACGCAGCGAGCGCTCTGCCTCGGCGAGGCTTTCCTTCAGGGCAGCGATTCGCCGTTCGGATTCCTCGATGGGCCGCTCCAGGGCCTCGCGCTCTGCGTTGATGATGGCCAGCAACTGTTCGCTCAGCCGCTCGATTCCCCGCTCGCAGGCTGTCCGGATCAAATGCCGGCCGGAGCCCTCAACAAGCTGACCAAGCGCCGCGAGCAGTTTCCCCCAATCGCGATCCGGCCCACGATTCTCCAAGCGTTCTGCGGCGCTCACTTCGAACACGGGCCCGGCAGGCCTCTGCAAACGTTTTTCCAGCAACCGTCGCGTGAAATCTGCGGCCGCAGCTCTTTCTTCGTCCGTAGTCCGGTCTGCCTTGTTGATCACCAGGATCAAATCTTCGACGTTCCGCCCCACCGCTTCGACGAGGGCCAACTCCTCGCCTGCCAACGGCGGGTCCGCGCCGATCACCACCAGCGCCGCATCGATGTGGGGGATGAAAGCCTCGGTGGCCGCCGTGTTTCCGGTAAACACCGATCCCAACCCGGGTGTATCCACGATGCACATGCCCGAGGCAAGCATTGGGCTGGGCACAAACACTTCCACGCCTGCGATTCCCTTCACGTTCTCCGGGTTGTGCTCTTCGGATACGTACTCGCCCAGCTCCGAGACGGCGATTTCGCGCCACGATGCGTCGCGCCCCCGCACTCGCGCGCTCTCGCGTTCCCCATAGCGAATGACCGTGGGCACTGCGGTAACTGGAATGAAACCCACGGGAAGAACCGGCGCGCCGATCAGCGCATTGATCAGCGTCGACTTGCCCCGCTTGAACTGGCCGATGCACGCCACGTAGAAGCGGCCTTCCGAAACACGTGCGGCCAGTTCGCGGGCTTCGTCGGCCGCACGATTCGTCCCGAGTTCTTCACCCAGGTCAGCCAAGCGGAGAAGTCGGGCCGCGCCATCGACATCCTGCGTCGCTGCGAGTCCGGTGCCGGCACCGCCCGGCCTTGCGCTCACCGTTTTGCCTCCCGAAGCGTTTCGCGCAGATCACTCAACAGCGACAGAATCCCATCCATGCGGGGGTCCAAATACTTCTTCAAATCCTCGGGCACGACGCCATACCCGCGCAAGCCG